>Ga0209636_10004571_pt1 | contig 14116 bp, 17 predicted proteins | sample DeeMarSWOR152_54_FD_187464 | JGI IMG/M metagenome (GOLD analysis project Ga0209636, IMG submission 187464) | Marine sediment microbial communities from White Oak River estuary, North Carolina - WOR-1-52-54 (SPAdes) (version 2) | ecosystem: Environmental > Aquatic > Marine > Intertidal zone >...
GTAGAAGCACCAGAAGAAACAAAAGAAGCTAAGAAATCCTCTAAAAGAAAAGTGACAAAAAAGGGTAAAAGAGATGACACTAAGACCAAGAAAAAACCAGGTAGGAAGGCAAAAGGGAAAAAGGATGAAGCAAAACCAGCGGAGATAACCGGGGATGAGGCCAAGGAGGCAACAACGGATCAGTTACCAGACCAGGAGGAAACAAAAGAACCGGCCCAGGAGGAAACACCGGAACCGGAACCTAAACAGGAAGAAGGCGAAGTAGAAGAATCTACAGAAACTACCCCGACAACCGAGCCAGGGGCAGGGCCAGGGCCAGAACCTAACACAAAAACACCAAAAGAGGAGGAAAAAACCACTACGAATAATGTAGATGATACGGCCCAGGAGGAGCAAGTAACAGATGCTGAGGGCGAGCAAAAAAAGGGTGATACCGATAAATCATCGGATGAAAGTACCGATGCTGAAAGTTAGGTTTAAGATTACACTTAAAAATATGAGATAAAAGGAGGAAAAATAGTAATGGTTGGATTAAAAAACAAAGAGATACGCGAAATGGCCTCAAAAGAACGTAAGGATAAACTGTATGAGCTCAGAAATGAACTGATGCATGAGAAAGGCATAGCCGCGATGGGTGGTGCACCAACAAACCCCGGAAAGATTAAGGCATTGCGTATTTCAATCGCAAGAATATTGACTATAATGAAAGAGGAGGGCGAATTGTAATGCCGGATATTTGCAACACATGTGGGTTGCCAAAAGAGTTGTGTGTTTGTGAAGAAATTGCGCGTGAGCAACAAGAAATTAAAATTTTCATTGAAAAGAGAAGATATGGAAAAATGGTAACAATAGTTGAGGGCATAAATGCCAATGATATAGACATCAATGATCTCGCTCGGCGATTAAAAACCAAATGTGCTTCTGGTGGCACGGTAAAGGATGGAAATATCGAACTACAAGGTGATCATAAGAAAAAGGTCCAGGAAGCATTGCAAGAGCTGGGATTCAATATTGAGACATAATGATATGCCATTATAAATTTAATAAAAGTTAAAAAAAGCATCATAAAGAAGTTGTAATTATTAAGTTTGATAAAATCAAAATTCGAGTCTAAATTAAGTGTAGAATTAGAAATTAGTAGGTGGTCAAATAAAATGACTGAGCCGATATCAGATAAGAATTTCATCCAACATGAATTAATTGGCTTGCAGGTAACAATCATTGATACTCCATGCGAGTCGCTTCGTAATATCTCTGGCCAGATTGTAGATGAGACTATGAACACATTTGAAATTGAGTACTTAACAAATGAGACCTTAAAAACAATAATAGTACCAAAGCATCTGACCACCTTTCGATTTGCTCTACCTTCTACCAATACCAGTCAACAGCCAACCACTGTTGAAGTTGACGGTTCATTATTGACAAAACGTCCAGAAGATAGAATTAAGAAATTATCGAAAATTGTTCAAAAAATGATTGGAAAAATTGGTGATATAAATGGCAAGTGCACAAAAATCAAAGACTGAACCTGAGACCAAGACTAAAAAGGCAGAACCCACAGACAAGCAAAGTGAGAAACAGGGTAATAAAGTCTCAGATAAGAGGGCTACCGAACTAGCGAAAGCTACGACCAAGGAGGATAAGGATAAGGAAGAAGCAGTGAAAAAACCTGTCATGAAAAGGAAACGTGCCATTGCACAAGAGATCGATAAAGCCCAGGCAAAACGACTCGTTAAAGTCAAAAGGACCGCGCCTATTAAAAGAAGAAAAGTAGTCAAAGTTGTCAAGCCAGTGATTAAAGCACGTGATATAGGCGTGGAGGTGTTAGCACCCGAGGAGGGTTGTAATGACCCCGCATGTCCATTTCATGGCACATTATCGGTTCGCGGCCAGATTCTAAATGGTATCGTGGTTTCTTCTAAAATGGATAAAACTGCCATTGTACAAAGAGAGGTTAAAAGATTTATTCAAAAATATGAGCGTTTTGAGAAACGTACGCACAATTATGCAGTCCACAATCCACCATGTTTGAATGTACAGCGAGGTGATATAGTAAAAATTATGGAATGTCGACCGCTTAGTAAATCTAAATCTTTTGTGGTAATTGAAAAGCTCTAAATTGTAATTAAATGCTAATTGGTAATTAAACTAATTTAAAGATTGATTAGAAAGGGAGAGATCAGAAATGAAAGGCATTGCTGGCAGACAGACTAGAGGACTACCAATCGGTGCTAAATTAGACTGTGTAGATAATACTGGCGCGAAAATCGTACAAATCGTCACCGTTCCGAAATATCATGGCAAACACCGACGATATCCATGCGCGGGTATTGGAGATTTATTAGTGGTATCCGTGAAGAAGGGTACACCAGAAATGCGTAGGCAGGTAGTATATGCGGTTATTATTCGCCAGCGCCGGCCGTTCCGTAGGTCTGATGGTACAATGGTAGCCTTTGAAGATAATGCCGTTGTAATCACTACACCTACGGGTGAGACAAAAGGCTCGGACATTAAGGGTCCAGTGGCGCGAGAAGCTGCGGAACGGTGGTCTAGAATTGCCGCACTTGCATCTACAATTGTGTAGTAATGAAAATATGAAAAATTTGGTCTACTTTATTGGTTGAATAAAAACATGGTTGAAGGATGATAATATGGATAAAAAATCACGCTTACCCAGGAAACAACACAGAATGTTATACACTGCGCCAAAACACCTTAGATATAAACAAATGTCAGCGCACTTAGCCGAGGATCTTTTGCTGAAGTATAATGTCAGGTCAGTCCCGGTTAGGAAAGGTGATACCGTTAAGATAATCCGTGGTGCACTCAAAGGCCATGTGGATAAGGTCGCGAAGGTGAACCTGAAAAAGGGGTTGGTTAATGTTGAAAACGCCACCATTGCAAAGGCGGATGGCACCCAATTACCGAAATGGATTCATCCTTCAAATTTATTAATTACAAAACTGGACCTATCCGACCCCTGGCGCAGGAAAAAGCTGGGTGTTTTAGCTACAGAAGGCGAGGGAGAAAAATGAGTAAACATTTAAAGCGCTTAGCAAGTCCACGTACTTGGATAATTCCACGTAAAGAAGATAAATGGGTAGTTAGAGCTTCACCGGGGCCGCATCCCATTGATCGTTCGCTACCTTTATCATTAGTTGTAAGAGATTTCTTAAAAATTGCAAACATCAATGCGGAAGCTCGACGAATTATTGGAAATGGTGAGATCTTAGTTGATGGTCGTGTGGTCCGAAGTTACAAATATCCAGTTGGTTTGATGGATGTTATTTCTATTCCAAATTTGAATTTACAATATAGGGTTTTGCTAAACCGCAGAGGTAAACTTGAGTTTGTTAAAATCTCTAAGGAGGAAGCTAAATATAAATTAGCGCGAATAGAAAATAAGACAACGGTAACCAAAGGAACAACCCAGCTTAATCTTCACGACGGTAGAAACATATTACTGAAAAAGAACAAATATAACACCGGTGATGTTCTAAAGCTGTCCATTCCGGACCAAAAAATTCAAACTTGTTATCCTTTTGAAGCGGGTAATATATCGATGTTAATTGGTGGCCACCATGTTGGTGAACTTGCCACGATTGCTCGGTATGAAAAAATCAAGAATCCAAAACCCAACATTGTGTATTTTGACGGATTCTCGACAATTAAAGATTATGTATTTTTAATAGGTCACGAAAAACCTGAAATTACTATGCCAGATATTAGTGTAATAGAGGAATCAACGAAAAGTACAACCGAAGATAAGACTAAAAATAAGTCCGAAAATAAGACAGAAAAAAAGACTGAAGATCAGAGTGTAGAGGGCAAAGCAAAGTAATCTATGAATATTAAGCTTAAACTAGTCAAAGAAGTGTGATACGATGGGAGACGATACAAAACCCAAACAAAAAACCGAAAAAAAGAAAGATAAAAATTGGCAAAATAACCCAATGCGTAAAATCGCCATCGATAAAGTAGTGGTCAATATTGGCGTTGGTGAGGCGGGTGATAAACTTATCAAAGCAGAAAAGGTGCTAGAGTTGCTCACCCATCATAAACCTATCCGGACCATCTCACAAACCACAAATCGTGATTTGGGTATCCGGAAAAAAATGCCAATTGGCTGTAAAGTCACACTACGAAAAGCTGCTGCCGAGCAATTTCTGAAAGATGCATTCTGGGTTAAAAATAATCGTATTACAGGTTACTCATTTGACCCCCAGGGCAATTTTTCAATTGGGATACCTGATTATACAGATTTCTCTGGGATGAAATATGACCCTGACATCGGCATCTTTGGTATGGATATCTCAGTTACTATGAAACGCAGTGGTGCACGCATCGCTAAAAGGAAATTACATAGAAGCAAGATTCCAAATAGAAATCGACTCACACCTGAAGAGATTAAGGATTATATCAAATCACAATTCAATATAGAGGTGATAGAATGACCATGCCAGATCAGCGACCGAAAAAGGTCTTTGGCCGTAAAATCGGCTGTTTTCGCTGTGGTAGGCGGCGTGGTCTGATTCGGCGATACGGATTACATTTGTGTCGACAATGTTTCCGTGAGATCGCACCTGAACTTGGATTTAAAAAATATTCATGAGCTCATAAATGAGGAGGTATATTATTGCAACATGATCCATTGGCTGACGCTATGTCATTAATAAAAAATGCTGAGCGCTCAGGAAAACTAGAATGTTTCATCCGACCATCATCAAAACTAATTGGTAGAGTTCTAAAAATCATGCAAGAGAACAAATACATTGGCGAGTTTGAATACATAGAAGATGGTCGTGCAGGATTATTCAAAGTAAGATTAACGGGAAATATAAACGACTGTGGTGTCATAAAACCCAGGCATTCTGTTAAACGTACCGAACTTGAGAAGTTCGAGGCGCGATACTTGCCTGCTCAGGATTTTGGAGTATTAATATTAACTACAACACGCGGAGTTGTGTCACATAATACAGCCAGGGACCTTAAGACCGGTGGTAAATTATTAGCTTATGTTTATTAGAATATAATGATACGAGTTGATGGTCATGCCAGTAGCTGCGGAAATACAAAAAAACATCGCTGTTCCTGATGGTGTTAAAGTCGATTATGATACTAAAACTGGAATTCTGACAATAACCGGCCCTTTAGGAACGCTAAGTCGTAAATTCATGCGACCTAATTTTAAATTTGAATATAAAAATAACAAAATCTCATTTACCTGTAAATTTCCGCGCCGAAAAGATAACTCATTACTTGGTACCTGGGAGGGACATGTGAAAAATATGGTTTTGGGTGTAACTACAGGTTTCGAGTATAAAATGAAAATTGTTTATTCGCATTTCCCCATTAAAACTCATGTCAAAGATAATGAATTAATAATCGAAAATTTTCTTGGTGAAAAACAACCAAGAAAAGCTAAAATGGTTGGAGAGACCAAGGTGAAAGTGAGCGGCGACCAGATAGTAATTAATAGTATAGATATAGAAGCCGCTGGTCAATCAATGGCTAATATTGAACGTGCTACAAGAATTAAGAATTATGATCTACGCGTATTTCAGGATGGTATTTATTTAGTTGAACATCCCAAGAATTATTAAACCCATGGGGGTAATTAAAAATGGCAGAAGATCCTAAATTTGAGGCAAAAACAAGTAAGGCAAAAATCAAGCCAAAAATAAAACCAAAAACAAAAGCAAAACTAAAAGCTAAACAAAAAGCAAAAGTAGCCCTTAAGAAAAAACCAGTAAAAAAAGCGCTTAAAAAAACCAAAGACATTGAAAAAGACGAAAAGGCTGGAGACGAAGAGGAAGAAGAAGGCGAAGTGGAGATCGTAGACGAGGAGTTGGAGGAAGAAGAGGAGGAAGAAGAATACATAGTTAAACAAAAGCCCGAACTTACTCCGGCGATTAAATCAAAATTACACCACCGCTCCACTTCGAAAGAAAAGAAGCCTAAGTTTAAACGTCAAGAATGGTTTAGATATAAACGCCTTGGTGACTCCTGGCGCAAACCACGCGGGTTACATTCAAAGATGCGTAAGAATAAAAGGTATCGTATAAACAAAGTACGAGTTGGCTATAAAACACCAGCGGAGGTGCGTGGGTTACATTCATCCGGATTTAAAGAGAGATTAGTTCATAATAAATCAGATCTTGAAACAATTAATCCAAAATTCGAAGCGGCAAGAATCGGTCATTCTGTGGGTACTAGAAAAAGAATAGAGATTGAAGAGTATGCTGACGAGCTTGGAATTCGAATATTAAACCGAGGCTGAAAATTTATACTGGAGGTCTAAGAAATGGTGGATTTATCAAATCAGCGCCGCATGGCGGCATCATTGCTGAAGTGCGGTATACATCGTGTTTGGATAGATACAAATAAAACAGAAGATGTTGCCAATGCGGTTACCCGCGATGATATACGAGAATTGATCAAAGCAGAGATCATCCAGAAAAAACAGAAGCGCGGAATCTCGCGTGCAAGGATACGATATGCTCGGGCGCAGCGTAAAAAGGGTAAACGAAAAGGCCAGGGTAGCAGGAAAGGCGCGAAATATGCACGCTTCCCGAAGAAGCGTAGATGGATTGCTACTATTAGACCAATTCGTGCACAATTAGCTGAGTTGCGTGACCAGCAACTTATTGAGCGTGATGTATATCGAAAATTCTATTTATATGCCAAAGGTGGTATGTTTAAAAACAAAGGCCATCTAATGGCACACTTAAAAGCCGAGAACTTGCTTAAAGAACCGTCAAAGGCCAAAGCAAAATGAGTTGATGATAATTGCAGATAAATGGAGATGATAAAAGTGCCTAAGAAATTTGGTGCAACATATAAGGTACCATTCCGACGAAGACGTGAATTCAAAACCAATTATCGATACCGGTTAAAATTACTGAAATCACAGCTACCCCGAGCAGTTGTAAGAAAATCTTTAAAACATACAAATGTACAATTTATCCAATATGCTCCAACTGGTGACTTGGTTATAGCCTCAGCATCATCAGTTGAATTAAGGAAGCTAGGTTGGAACGGTTCCACTTCTAATTTACCTGCGGCATACTTAACTGGACTATTAGCAGGATCCCGTGCGGTAAAACAGAATGTCGCCTCTGCGGTGCTCGATATCGGTTTAAATACACCAACAAAAGGATCTAAGATATTCGCATCGTTACGCGGCATCCTGGATGCCGGTGTAGAGATACCACATGGTGATGACATTTTACCTGCTGATGATAGGGTACAAGGTAAACATATCTCACAATCCACTACCAATGACTTCGAAAAAATTAAGAAGAAAATATTGGAAGATTAAATCAACTTAAAAGTAAAGTACAGATGTGATCGTATGGTTTCAGATACAAAAGCCCCAAAAAAAACCGAAAAAGAAAATACCGAACCAGTCACAACGACTGATAATGATAAAGCTAATAAGGATACAGTTTCCCAAGATGTAAAATCCAAATCAGGTTCCACAGCGCCACCCGCAGAACCGGCTACTTCACAAACTACTGACAATGGTGCAAAAGAACCGGATGAAGAATCAGATACCGAGATTACTTCTGAGGATGTTGAAGAGAAGGTGGCCAGAATTCCAAAGCCTGAGAAGGTTAAAAAGTATAAACCAAGAGATGAAGCGGGCGCCGAATTTTGGGAACCAAAGACCAGGTTGGGACAAATGGTGAAGGATGGGGAAATCACCACCATAAAAGATGCTTTGGCTACGGGTTTAAAAATCCGTGAGCCTGAGATCGTTGATATATTACTTCCTGATTTAGATGATGAAGTATTGGATGTCAATATGGTCCAAAGAATGACTGATTCGGGGCGTAGGGTACGCTTTGCAATTATGACCGTGGTAGGAAATCAAAACGGCTATGTAGGCCTAGGTAGCTCAAAGGGTAAAGAAGTTGGACCAGCTATCCGAAAAGCTATTGATAATGCTAAACTCAATATCATCGAGATTCGGCGCGGCTGTGGTTCATGGGAATGCGGTTGCGGAGCTCCGCATACCATACCATTCACCGTTAAAGGTAAGAGCGGTTCAACGGAAGTAACGTTTCGCCCAGCGCCGCGCGGTGTTGGCTTAGCGGTTGGTGATGTGGCTAAGCATATTTTACGTTTAAGTGGCATCAAGGACACTTGGGGCTTCACTCGTGGTCAGACTCGGACCACTATTAATTTTGCTAAGGCGGTGTTTTCGGCATTGCGTAATACTGCAAAGCTTAAAACCTCGCAAAGCCAGATCAGTAATCTTAATATTAAAAGCGGTGCAATAGAAATTGAACCTGAATTGACAGATGTAACTGAAGCACCAGCTGAAGGTGAAGATAATTAAATTGATCCCAGGAATTAAATGAAAGTTGGTACTAAAAATGAAATATAGAAATAAATTGGAGCTGATATCATGGCATACGCAGTAATCAGAGTTCGCGGAAAAATCAATGTCCGTAAATCGATCAATGATACGCTCAAAATGCTCAGGTTAAACAGAATCAACCACTGTGTCATCATCCCAGAATCGCCAGAATATAAAGGTATGCTAAAAAAAGCTAAGGATTATATCACTTGGGGTGAAATCGAACCTAAAGTGCTTGAGCAATTATTAACTTCCCGTGGCAAATTATTGGGCGACCAGCCAGTTACTGATAAGAATATGAAAGCGGTATCAAAATTCAAATCAATTTCACAATTTTCCACTGAAATAACAACGGACAAAGCAAAACTAACCGATATAAAAGAGCTCAAACCAGTTCTTCGTTTGCACCCACCTCGAAAGGGTTATGAAGGAATTAAAAGACCCTTCTCATTAGGTGGGGCTCTTGGTTATCGCGGTGACAAAATCAATGATCTGATTAGGAGAATGATCTAATGGTTTCCAGAACTAAGAAATTTATGGCCTCACGTACCCATGGTCGAGGTAAAAAGGCGGGTCGCGGGGCGGGTAAAAGAGGCGGCCGAGGTAACGCAGGACTACATAAGCACAAATATATAAAAACTGTGAAATATTTACCTAATCACTTTGGAAGGCATGGTTTCAAACGGCCACTAAGCGTAGTTGGTCGTAAGCTTACCATCAATTTATACGCCCTGGATGAAAGATTGGATTGGTTGATATCTGAAGGTAAAATTAAAAAAATAAAAAATAAATATGAACTAAATCTTGACGAGCTAGGTTATGATAAATTATTAGGCTCAGGAGTCATTACCAAATCTGTTAATGTGAGCGTAAAAGAAGCAACTAAAAGAGCAATAACTAAAATCAAAGATGCAGGTGGTAAAGTTAACATCATAAAAACCGAATAAGCAAATTAATTTGAAATTCAACTTTAAAAACTGATACAATAGTTGAGTGATCTCAAATGGTTGACGAGAGCATAGAGCGTAACAAAGGCTGGGTAGTGCCCATATTAATAATATATATTATTTTACTCGTTATTTATTTCTCTTTTTACTGGACCTCGAACGATATTCTGGGCGCTGTATTATTTCCAATTCTAATTGGACTTACGCTCGCTTTAGTTTATCTCATTTTTTCATACAAAGGTGAGAACAGCAAATTATACGGGCTGAAACCAATTATTGATAGTTTCCCGGCAATCAAACGCCCAGAAGGGCATGTTCATTTCAGAACCAAAATGATGTGGACACTTGGGATTTTAGTATTTTATTTTATCATGACCAATGTGTTCATCTATGGTTTGGATGTAGAAGAAAGTCTTGATATTTTCTCACAGTTCCGAGCGATCATGGCCGGTGCCTCAGGGTCATTGATGCATCTTGGTATCGGCCCAATAGTCACAGGCTCCATCATAATGCAATTGTTTACCGGTGCTAAGATTATCTCACTGGACCTCACAAAGTCCGAGGATAAAGCGATATACCAGGGCACCCAGAAGGTAGTAGTCATCGCTATGATTATTGTAGAGGCCGTACCACAGGTGTTCGGTTACTTAACCCCGGGAGCGGGGTTCATTGATAAACTGGGCGGCGACCCCGATGGCCTTGGCTGGGCACGGTTCATAATCGTGATCCAGCTAATAGTTGGCAGTTATTTAGTGTTCCTCATGGATGAATTGGTCTCAAAATGGGGCATTGGTAGCGGCATCAGCTTGTTCATTGCCGCCGGTGTGGCTGAAGCAATCTTTACCGGCACCGTTAATTGGATACCATTGGAAAATGCCGGCGATTATGGTTTACCAAGTGGTACACCAGGTGGCACCATTCCCAAAACCATCCATTTATTATCAAGTATGACATTAAGCGATATCGCAAACGGTGGTGGTCTCGAGCAAATATTCTTAGGGCCGCCTAATCCTATTGTTGCATTAATCGGGACAATTACCATATTTTTAATTGTTGCGTATGTAGAGTCCACCCGCATCGAGCTGCCCCTGGCTCATGGCCGCGTACGGGGCGCTCGTGGTCGGTATCCAATCAGGTTAATCTATGCATCCAACATACCGGTAATTCTAATGTCCGCTTTGTTAGCCAATGTGAACATGTTCTCCTTGTTACTCTGGAGCCACCCGACACTTAAGAAAATACCGTTAATTGGCCACCAGTGGTGGATAGGTGCGTATACCACGGACACTGGAGAAAATGTGACCAAACCACTTTATGGCGGTGCATGGTATCTATCACAAATTAATGGTGTCCATGAGTGGTTATTACCAATGTTAAATTGGGATAGATATGGGAGATATGTTACCGGGCATGATTACATCCAGGTCACATTGCATGTGATAGTATATCTTGCAGTCATGATTATTGGTTCAATATTATTTGCCAAATTCTGGATCGAGACCACTAATATGGGTCCGGAGGACGTCGCAAAACAAATAGAAAGCAGCGGTATGCAAATCCCAGGGTTCAGGCGTGACCCGCGTGTATTACGTAAAGTTCTCGAACGATATATTCCAATGGTGACCGTGATTAGCGGCGCATTTGTCGGGGCATTAGCGGCGTTGGCGGATATGATAGGCACTACGGGTAATTCCAGTGGCACGGGTGTGCTACTAACCGTAGGTATCATAATACGATTATACGAAGAAATCGGTAAGGAACAGATGATGGAGATGCACCCGGTGTTACGGGGATTCTTTGGTGGAGAATAGTAATTGGATAAACACTAAATATTAAATTCCAAATCCCAAGCTCCAAATCCCAAATAAATTCCAATATTCAATGACCGAGACATCAAACGTTTTGAACATTGGAATTTGAATATTGGTGCTTATTTGGTTATTGATGCTTGATTATTGGAATTTCCTATGTTATTTGCACCAAACTTTAAAAAATAGGGTTAAAATAATAAATAATTTACCACATATAAAAGTTGACATATTAAGTTCAGAATAATCCATTACATATTTATAGTATGATAAAAATTAGCCCATTTGCATCAGATAAATTTAAGTACTACAACAAATATTAAATAGCTAATCCATCCGGCTCGGAGGAGGTTTTAATATGAGAACATCTATGGTTAAGAGATATTTCTGTCTACTGGTGGTATTATTGTTTGTAATACCGTCGGTAACAGCGCTTTATGATGAGAATGGAAATAATAACCCAAGTAAAGATAGCAAAATTATAGATATAAAAGAAAATGTAAATGAGATTAAAGAAGAACGAGATCCGATCTCAGAATTTTTCAAAGGATCCAGCTTATCCAAAGAAGTCAACGACATTCTTGAGAAGTATTCTTGGGAAGAGCTTGATGAGGGTACAAAAGAGTATCTCGTTCGTTTCAACAAGAAAATGCTCGAGCGCCGCAAGTTGGCGGCTTTTGAGTATCCAGATTTACCATATATACCTCTAGATATCACCAAAACCATGGTAAAGATAGATCCTGAGACCAATGAGATGAGCCCCATGTTCCCAGACGCCAAAATATCAAATGACCCGCAATTCTTTAAGTTTGATTACAACCCGCGCTCGACGTTTATGTATTCATTAAACACCGATTTGACCATGCCAAAGATTCCTCATATGAACTCCAATTCACCAAATAGCCAGCCACAATCAAATTCAAACACACGCAGTGGTAGCCGTGCAGCCCCGGAGGCTGATCTCGATGTGACGATGCTTGAATGGACTGCAGTGAATGAAGGTTGGGGAAATTATTTTGAAGCCGAGAATGCGGCTGGTGACCCGCCTGTTCCCGCACCCGGCGATCAATACTTCTATGGTGGTTTTCAAATCGGTAAAACAACTACCATTAAAGCTACTATAGTAAACACGGATTACCCCGGGGTTAATAATATTAAGGCCAAAGTAAATTTTACAGTAATCGAAGCTAATTCAAATATACCAATGATGCGCCGACCGACCACAAAAGAAGTGACAATCTCCGGTGCGCAAACCGAGGTGGAGACAGATTTTGTACCACCGTTCGCGGGACGACTTCTGATTCAAGCCACTGTGGACTATGAGAATGATCCCGATACTACCAATAATGGTGCTGGTTGGATTGGTATGCCCGTTTTTATCTGGTCAGCGGATTTCGAAAGCAGTGGCACGAATTATGGTTGGCAAAAACTTGTGGACGGTACCATTAAATCCCAATCATTTTCTGATTGGACTGGTGACACCAGCAGCTCCGCCACTGCCGATAATCTATGGCACATCACAAACACGCCTTCAAATAAAAATATAAATGAGCACACTTCACCTAATGCCTGGTATCATGGAAAAGACGGGGTGGGGTTGCAACCAGATTCGTATGAAGATGATATAAATAGAAACATGGCGGAAGATGACATCACGGGCAATGTTCGCAACCACACTTATCTTGAAACGCCGGTGATTAACATGGGCGATATTTCCGACGGTCAGGAATATTACGGGACTTACGATGACAATACTATTAATACTATGTATACTCCTTATTATGGATTCATGGGAACCGGTGTATTCGAAGGACGAGTCGAACAAAATACTATATATCTTAGAGAATCTGATTTTGTAAATGCACGTAAATTCGCCGATGACCCTGCAGGTGACGAGTGGATTGATTGGGGCGTACCGCTTGCTCAATTTCTATCTGGGATCATTTGTTACGAGTTCGAACAGTGGTGGAACGACCAGACCACACCTCACTGGAATTACCTATACAGTTACCTCGCAATTAACCAACAGGCTTATCATTTTGTAGGTTATCCATTCCACATCATGGTTGGTGATGGCCAAGGCGGCACCAAAGATTATGGCGGTGCTATGAACTGGTCAAATCCCGGCGTACGGTACAGATTGGATTATACAGGTGACGGCGAAAGTGATCAGGCTTCTCAGGACGTAGGTCTATACTTCGATGACTTTGCAACCTGGGGCATACAGGATTATGTGGTGGAGAAGCGCATCGGGTTCACGGAACTTACATATCCCAAAACCAATGGTGAACCGATCTTGTACAAAGATTCCTCTTCAAGCTTTTCAGCGAAAGTGAAGAATTACGGCAAATCACAGCAGGTCAATATAAAAGTCAATATCTACGAATTGGATGAGAACGGTAACATGGGCAGCGAAGCTTCAGGCTCACCGATGCAAAAGAATGCAGGTTCACTTATTTATGACCAGGAATCAACGGACCAGATTTTTTCATGGTCACCCAGTAAAGCGGGTGATTATAAGTTAATCGCCGAGGCCGGAGATTATGATACTGATTGGACCCCTAGTGATAACAAAGTGGAGTTCATCCTCCATGTGAGTCCAATGGAAGATGATGAGGTGGATGTACTAGTAGTGGACGATGACGACAGCATTGGCGGCCCGGGTACTTCACCATGGTCAAGTTTTAACGGAATTTATATAAAAAATACAGAATTTAAAATGTTACGTGCCCTGGAAGACATTGATATGGAATACAACGTGTATACGGTTGGTTATAACGAGACTGGTCCGGTTTTTGATATTATGAGCCAATATGAATTAGTTATCTGGATGACAGGTCTGGATAATGAATTCACCGCACATGGTTATAGACCTAACTATAAGTTTACCAATCCTGCCTGGGATGTCACATTAAAGACTGATGACCTAACCGAAATCGGGAAGTTCTTAAACCTCAAAGATAAGAAATTCTGGCTCATAAGCCCGGGATTTA
>Ga0209636_10004572_pt1 | contig 14115 bp, 15 predicted proteins | sample DeeMarSWOR152_54_FD_187464 | JGI IMG/M metagenome (GOLD analysis project Ga0209636, IMG submission 187464) | Marine sediment microbial communities from White Oak River estuary, North Carolina - WOR-1-52-54 (SPAdes) (version 2) | ecosystem: Environmental > Aquatic > Marine > Intertidal zone >...
CCAGACTTGGACGAAGAAGAACCAGCGATCAGGGAGGTGAGCCTGGCCAAACAGAGGATTGATCAAAGTGCCTTCGAGGGCATTTTCGAGGTCTTTAAATAAATTGGGAAGGAAGGAGGTTATCATTCTGCACGTTCTTGATGAGCGGGGAATTGACGCAGTTGCCCTGTATGCGCCTGGGAGGTCCGCTTGAGGTGCAAGAGGATATGAGAGAAGACGCAATGAAAGATTTGAGGTCCATTGAGAAGGAATCGAAAGAACATGGTTTCAAAGTAGACCCAAGCGTGACGGTGGGGATTCCCTTGAGGGAAATATTAAATATTGAAGAAAATGAGAATATTTCGGTTATAGTGCTTGGGTCTCATGGAAAGAGCAACATTGAAGAAATGCTCCTCGGCTCTGTATCAGAAAAGGTTATACGGAAATGTAAGAAGCCCGTTCTGGTTATAAAACGATGAGAATAATAAGGGCAAAGGTTCAACGATCCCATTATGAGTGTCTGTACGGCTGTGCTTGAGACATTCTAACGGTGAGGACAACTAATGGTCCGTTTTGATATGTATTGTTATCGGTTAGCCAAATAGGGTAAAGCCATGGCCCAGAAGGATTATTATGGTGTGTTAGGGCTTAAGAAAGGGGCGAGCGAAGCCGAGATTAAGAAGGCCTTTCGAAGGTTGGCCCGCAAATACCATCCCGATGTCAACACGGGCGATAAGGAGGCGGAAGCGAAATTCAAGCAAATCGCAGAGGCCTACGAGGTCTTGGGCGACCCCAAAAATCGGGAGCAGTATGATCAAATGGGGGATCAGGCCTTTCGTGAATTTTTCACCGGGCGGCGAGAGGAGGCCACCGGATATGGTGGATACCGGTCATCCCTCAGGGACATGGACTTCTCCGATCTCTTCGGGGATCTATTCGGGGAGAGGGAGGTCTTTCGATCGCGCGGGCCGACAAGAGGAGAAGACTACGTCTATCAGCTTGAAATCGGGTTCATGGACGCCATTCGGGGAACCTCTACTCAAATTCGCTTGAGCAAGGAGGAGTCATGCCCGATCTGCAAAGGATCGGGTGCCGATCCCTCGGGCACATGGGTGACCTGTCAACAATGCGGTGGTAGCGGAATGGTGGAGCTGTCCAGAGAACGGACGGTTCTTCGCCAGGCGTGTTCCCGGTGCCATGGGGAGGGGAGAATCAATGAGACCCCCTGCAAGAGCTGCGGGGGGAGCGGACGTGTGGGAAAGGAAGAGACGATATCGGTGAAGATCCCACCCGGAGTGGATGATGGATCTAAATTGAGGGTTGCCGGCAAGGGGGGCCAGGGGATGGATGGGGGGCCTCCGGGGGATCTGTATGTCCAAATTCGGATACGTCCGCATCCCGTGTTTAAGAGAAAGGGGGATGATATCTATTCCAGGGTTGAGGTTTCAATTCCGGAGGCTGTTTTAGGGGGTAAGGTCCAGGTTCCCACCGTCGATAGGACGGTGAATATGACGATCCCTCCGGGGACGCAGAACGGACAGAAACTCAGACTCAAGGGAAGAGGGGCTCCGCGACTCAGGGGTTCTGGAAGGGGGAACCAATACGTAGAGGTTCGGGTATTGATCCCGAGGAAGATCGACGAGGAAACGAGGAAGATTTTTCAAGATCTGAGGATCAAGCTTTCCTGATCGAGATCGAGGGAACGGAATTGAAAAAGGGGGAACAGCGATTTAGCGTGGGGGATGTAGCCGAGGAATTGGGGCTTCACCCTCAGACGATTCGCTACTATATGAGGGAGGGTATCTTGATCCCTCGGCGAAACCGTAAGGGGGTTCAAGTATTCACCCGGGCCGACATCGACCGAATAAAAATGATTCAGAGGTTACGAGACGAGTTGGGCGTGACGCTTGCGGGAGCTGAGGTGATCCTCAGGATGCGCGAGAGGATGGATGAGATTGAACGGGAGGTTGATCACTTCATCCATCAAATGCGAAGCGAAATCAGGAGGGAATTGAGACAATACGAGATGAGATTGAAGAACCCCCTGGTGGAATCTCCCCGGGACAACACCATCACCATCCCCATCGATGAAGAGGAATGGTGAAAGAAAGCGATCATTAAGGGAAATAAATCAATACGGCCTCATTCGATGATATCAAAACGGGCATCCGGCAAATGCCAAACCAAGTCTCAGCCATTAAGAACTCAAGCTTGCGACTGCTCGGGTTGATTATTCTTCAAACCTGCGATGCTTTATCGTCTGACCTTCCACCATGTAGATGACATCTTCACTGATGTTTGTGGAAAGATCGGCGATACGCTCCAGGCTGCGGGAAATCCTGATCAGGTGGTTTGAGCGTTCGATGGTAATGGGATCCGATGCCATGAAGCTAATGAGCTCGCTCAAAATGTCATCCCTCAACCTGTCTACGATATCATCTCGCTCACACACCGTCTTAGCGAGCTGGGTATTTTCTTCCATAAATGAGTACAGACTATCCCTCACCATCCTCCTGGTCTCTTCCGCCATCTTCGGGATGTCGATCAGAGGTTTTACCTCGGGCTTATTTATCAAAAACATCGCACCTTCGGATATATTCACCGCCTCATCCGCCATTCTCTCGAGATCATTGTTCATTTTCGAAATCATCATGATAGTCCGTAAATCCTTTGCCTGAGGTTGAAACCGAGCGATTAATTGAATACAGGCTTCTTCTATCTCTATCTCGAGTTCATTCTCCTTCGGTTCATCCCGGTCTATTACCTCCGAGAGTACTCCCTCATCCCTTTGCGTGAGCCCTCGTATGCTCTTTTCTATCATGTCCTCGACTAACGAGGCACTTTGTGCCAGTTTTTCCCGTATTTCGTCCAACTTTCCCTTTAACATGATGCCCCCTATGCCCCTATCCGAACTTGCCTGTCAGGAACTCCTCTGTCCGCCTATCCTTTGGAGCGGTGTGCAACTGCTCCGTCCGGCCGAATTCTACCAGTTCTCCCAGATACATAAAGGCGGTAAAATCGGACACCCTTGCGGCCTGAGCGATGTTGTGGGTTACGAGGACAACGGTAACCCCGCTCTTGAGCTCTGTCATCAGCTTTTCTATGTGGGCCGTTGCCTGCGGGTCAAGGGCAGACGTCGGCTCATCCAGAAGCAGGATATCGGGATTCATGGAGAGAGCTCGGGCGATACAAAGCCTTTGCTGTTGTCCTCCTGACAGGAAGGTTCCCTTCCTGCGGAGGTGATCCTTGACCTCATCCCAGAGGGCCGCTTTCCTCAGGGATTCTTCAACGATCATCTCGCTTTGCGTACGGCTTAGGTTTAGCCCATTGAGCTTAAACCCAGCGATCACGTTATTGTAGATGGTCATCGTCGGAAAGGGATTCGGCCGTTGGAAAACCATGCCGATTCGCCTCCTTATGACCATGGGGTTTATGGCGTATATGTCCTCTTCTCTCAAAAATACCTTTCCCTCGACTTTTGTATCTGGTACCAGTTCGTGCATGCGGTTAAAACATCTGACGAGGGTAGTTTTTCCGCATCCCGAAGGTCCCATGATAGTTGTTACGATGTTCTCGTAAATGGCGAGGTTAACGTTTCTAACGACGCAGTTATCCCCAAAATAGGCGGAAAGGTCCACTGCTCTCAGAACTGTACTTTCCATCTCCCTACTATTATCCTGGCCACGAGGTTCAAAAGTAAGACCAGGCCTACAAGGATACAGGAAGCGCCCCAGGCGATTCTATGCCATTCCGGATAGGGGCTCGTGGCATAATTGTAAATTAGCAAGGGTAAGGCGTTGACCGGCTTGATGATATTTACGTTCATGAACGGGTTCCCGAAGGCAGTAAAGAGCAGCGGAGCTGTTTCCCCGGCAATCCGCGCCACGCTTATCAGGATACCGGTCGTTATCCCGCTCAAGCCAGCGGGGATGACCACCTTCACGATAGTCCTGTAGTATGGCACCCCCAATGCAAGGGAAGCCTCCTTCAGGGTATCCGGAATGAGCCTCAGGGTTTCTTCGGTTGTCCTCACGATCACGGGAAGCATCATAATGCCTAGCGCAATTCCACCAGACACCGCGGAGAATCCCCCCATCGCTATCACCAACCATAGATAGGCGATAATCCCGATGACGATGGAAGGTGTACCTTGAAGGACCTCTACCGCAAGCCTCAAGAGATAGGGTAGCTTTCCCTTTTGATTTTCGGAGAGATACACACCTGCTGTGATCCCTATGGGAATGGCAGGCAAGCTTGCAACGAAAACCAGGAGGAATGAGCCCACGATGGCGTTCGCTATGCCTCCTCCCTCCTCCCCCACGGGTCTCGGAAGCTCGGTTAAAAATTCCCAGCTTATGGCCGAAAAACCATTTCTCAGGATGTAAAAGAGGATGAGAACGAGGGGGACCATCGAGAAGAGGGAAAGGAGGATCACCATTACTTCAAAGCCCCGGTCCTTTACCACTCTCATCTTTATCCGTTCCCGGTCCATTCAGGCCTCGACACTTACTCTGCTGATAATCATTTTCCCGATGATGTTGATTACCGTTGTGACCAGAAAGAGGAGAAGCCCAATCTCGATCAAGGAGGATAGGTAAATTCTCCCCGTTGCTTCGGTAAACTCGTTGGCAATGACGCTGGCCATCGTGTTTCCCGGGCTGAAAATACTTTGGGGTAAGAGGTTCGAATTACCGATCACCATTGTAACCGCCATCGTTTCCCCGAGGGCCCTTCCCAGGGCGAGGAGAATTCCGGCCAATATCCCCGAGCGAGCATAAGGCAAGATTATCCTCGTTATGACCTCCTGTTTCGTTGCGCCGAGGGAATATGCCGCCTCTTTGATATCCGAAGGTACGAGGGAGATGACCTCGCGAGCGATGGAAGCGGCGTAAGGAACAATCATGACCGAAAGAATTAAGGAGGCGGTAATGATACCGACCCCATAAGGAGCGACACCGAGCTTCATTTCTAACTTCCTCATAACGGGTACGAGGACGAACAGTCCCCAAAAACCATAGATCACCGAGGGGATGCCAGCCAGGAGCTCAGTCACGTTCTTGAGAAAGGAGGAGAGCAGTCCCTCTATGCAATATTCTCCGAGGAAGATGGAGATGGCCAGGGAAAAGGGGAGGCAGATGATCAGGGAAAGGCACGAGGTCAAGAGTGTTCCCACCAGGAAGGACAGGGCCCCGAACTCCCTGGACACTGGATTCCACGTCTTGTTGACGAGGAAAGAAAAGCCGAAATCTCTCAGCGAGGGTACGGAGTGCAGGAACAAGCTCAGAAATATGGCTGCGAGCAAGACCACGATGGCAAGAGCGGACAGAAGGAGGGTTTTCTGGAAAACACCTTCTCCCCCCTGAGCTGAAACTCGTTGTGCTGACCCCATTGGGTCACTTATGGATAAGGGTGCCATTATATGTTATCGACCGTACAACCTTCTCGGCTTTCTCTACAGCTTCTTCAGGGAGGCCGCCATAGTGTAATTCCCCTGCGTACCTCTGCGCCTCGTGTGTCATCCACCAGAGGAGCTTTACAAGCTCCCTGGCCTTCTCCATCGATCGTTTTTTGTACGCCTGCTCTTGGTAAACCAATAGCCACGTGAAGCTGCTGATGGGGTATCCCTCAGGGGCATCCGTATCGGTGAGGGATATTCGTGTGTCTCCTGGTAGGGGTATGTCAGCAGCAGACCTCGTGGAAGCGGCGCCCGGCTGCACAAACCTCGCCTTCTTGTTCCGTATGGAAGCTACAGGCATCCTGTTCTGGAGGGCATATACAAGCTCTATATACCCAATAGCGCCTGGCAGCTGCTTGATCAGGCCCGCGACCCCCGGGTTTCCCTTTGCCCCCAAACCGACCGGCCAGTTGACGGCCTTGCCCCTGCCGACTTTGCTCTTCCATTCTGGATTAACCTTGCTGACATAATCCGTAAATACAAAGGTCGTCCCGCTACCATCTGATCTATGGACAACGGCTATGGGGATATTGGGAAGGTTTACCTCCGGGTTGACCTTTGCTATCTTCTCGTCGCTCCACCTGGCGATTTTCCCGAGAAAGATACTTGCAACCAACTCCGGAGTGAATTTCAGTTTGGGATCTCCAGGGAGATTGTAGCTCAGGACCACCGCGCCAAGGCAGGTGGGGATGTGAAGGATCTTGGCTGGGGCTTTCGCGAATTCCTCGTCGCTCATAAAGGCATCCGAGCCACCGAAATCAACGGTCATATTCACGAGTTGCCTGATACCACCGCCAGAGCCTATCGCCTGGTAATTTACCTTCACGCCCGTTAACTGCCAGTACTCATAGAACATCTTGGAATAGAGGGGATATGGAAATGTTGCTCCAGCTCCCAGCAGTTCAACTCCCCTCGCCCATGGCAAAGAAGGTAAAAGTAAGGATATAATAACTGACAATACAGCGAAGATACTCTTCATAGCCCACCTTATTCTACCACCCCTTCTCAGCTTTCTAGCACGAAGAGTCACAACCAACAGGACCCCTCAATTAACCCAGTCATCTCATATGTGAATAACCCAACAACATGCCATCCGGCCATTCAATACGCGGTCAAATAGAGCCTAGCTTGATTACTTTAAAGGGATACAATTCACCATGTTCAGACTGTTTCTAAATCCCGCCCGGGTGGCCACTGTACCTGCTCAAAATCACTGAAATATGAACATTTTTCTTCGTCCCCAACTACCTCTCTCGAATTTTGGCACCCTACTAGCCCTCAAAGGGTTCTCTTAAAGGTTGCTATCGCTATTGCCATCATGATGGCTGTGAAGACCGAAAGAAAAACAATGTCCGGCAAAATACCTTCCAGACCAGCTTCCTTGAAAAGTATGGATTTTAAGGCATCAACAGCATACGCTTCGGGGTTTACTTTTGCAAATATCCTGAGCCACTGGGGAAAACTCGCAATCGGGTAGATTGCACCGCTGGGGAAAAAGAGAATAACATTCAAAAAACCGCTCAGTATCCCTACGATCCTCGGGTGATTAAACCTGCCAAGAATGACAAACATCAGGCTGAGCAGGCTAAGGGTGGTGAGAACGATAACAGCGAGTATTGAGCCGAAGCTTCGAATGCCGCCTGAAAAGGCGATACCGGTAATCAACACACTCGCCATAAGAATCAAAACCGCAATGATCGTCGTAACGGATAACCCACTTATGATGAGGCCAGCAACGATATCGGTTTTGGAAAGGGGCGTCAGCAGATAGCTCTCATCCACGCCAAGAAACCGGTCCATGACGAGGTTAAACGCCCCTGTGGTCAATGTCCCCAGGAAGATAGCCATGATTACCACACCAGGCACGAGGGATTGATAGTAATCAACGTTCTTGTAAAGGTTTATCTCCCTGATGAGTATCTGATCGGTCTTTTCCCTTATGGATATGTAATCCACATGGGCCGCCCCCAGAGCACCCATGACAACACTTCTTATCGTCTCGGAAGATATGCCGTCGGAGTTATCGAGGAAAAGACCCACCTCGGGCCTGCCCTTTAGGCCAGCCCTTCGGCTGAAATCAGGCGGTATAATGAGCCCCGCCTTGTATCTCCCCTTCCGGACCCCCTCAATGGCATCTTTTTGGTTTCGGCTAGTGAGGATTTTTAAAGTCTTTGGTCCAGCCTCAACGGCCTGCAACCTCTCCGTAAAGCTCCTAGAATATGGACCTGAATCCTGATTCACAACAACCAGCGGAAGCTTTTGCAATTTTCCTTGAAACGAATTCCCCAAAATCACGAGGTAAACGATGGGCATGAGAATACTCACAGCAAGCACAACCAGATTCCTTCGAAATTTCCTCAAATCCCTATCGATGACCGCAACCATCCTTACCATACCGCCTCCAACCATTCTACTCATCTCCCCCATTTCTGTGGTATACCGGCCCCCAAAAGGAAGCTTACCCTCTTGGCCTCTTCCTCCCTTATGGATTTGCCCGTATAATGGATAAAGACATCCTCAAGGGATTGTTCATGCACGGTTGCCGATAAAACCTTCCCCCCAGAAGATCTGAGTTCGTCTAATAGCATGAGAAGGTCCTGGGCACCATTGTCAACGTAAACCCGTATACTGCCTTCTTTACCATTAACCCTGTGGACATATGGTAGATGTTCTATCGTCTCGACAAGGGCTTGAGAAACGGCTTCCATGGTTAGGGTAATGATATCGCTGCCCGGGATCTGTGATTTCAGTTCGTCTGGGCCTCCGATGGCTATTATCTTCCCTGAATCAATGATTGCGACTCTGCTGCACAAGGCCTCAGCTTCCTCCATATAGTGGGTGGTAATGAAGATGGTCACCGAATCCCCTTCCCTGAGCTTTCTCAAGAAATCCCAGACAACCCGCCTCGACTGTGGGTCAAGTCCAATGGTAGGCTCATCCAAGAACAGGATTTTTGGTCTATGTACAAGGACCCTCGCAACTTCAAGCCTCCTCCTCATGCCGCCGGAATACGTTGCCACAAGGTCATTTGCCCGCTCTTGCAAACCAACCCTTTCAAGGAGGTCATTGACTCTCGCCCTCCTTTCCTTTGAGGGGATACCATAGAACCGTCCATAGATGTCCATGTTCTCGAAGCCTGTGAGATCGAGATCGCTCGTCATCGCCTGGGGGACAACACCGATTTCGCGCCTCACCCTATCGGGCTTTCGTGCTACGTCCCAGCCGGCAACTTTGGCTTCTCCGCTCGTGGGCTTTATAAGTGTTGTGAGCATTCTGATAAGTGTCGTCTTTCCGGCTCCGTTGGGCCCGAGGAATCCAAAGATTTCGCCCTTCGTCAAAGCAAAACTCACGTTGTCTACTGCAATGATGGATCCGAATTTCTTTGTTATTCCGATGACCTCAACGGCCTTATCCCTTGGAGCCATCTTATCACCTTTTCGGTATCTCAACTTCAACGGTCATTCCCGGCTTAAGAAACCCGTCCGAACGATCCACCGTAACTTTAACCCTGAAGGTCTTTATATCCTGTCTTCCCCTTCCCACATCCCTCTGTGTTGCAAACTCGGCATATCTCCCTATCTCCGAAACCTTTCCCGTGAATATTCTATGAGGGGCCTCTCCCGTCCTGATCGCTGCCTCGCTGTTGAGCGCGATGCTCCCTATCTTGGTTTCCTCGATATCCACCCTGACATAGAGATTGTTTAGATCAACGATTGTGAGAATCGTCACGCCGGGACTTACCAGCTCGCCCTTCTCCAATGCCTTGAATACCACCGTACCCGATATCGGGCTCTTTATTATTGTCTCAGCGAACTTAGCCCGACTATATGACAAATTCGCCCCCGCTTGCTTGAGACCAGCCCTGGCAGACCTAAGCTGGCTTTGGGCTGTCTTTAATTGTGCTGCTGCAGCATCCCTCCGTGAAAATGCCGCCGTCAGCCGTGCCTTTGAAGATGCATGATTAGCAACTGCCGTATTATAATTCGTGACAGCTACGTCAAGGGATGCCCGTGCAATGATCCCCTTCTCAAAAAGTGCTGTTGACCTATCCATCTCCCTTTTAGCCTCTTCCATCTGAACCCGGGCCCTCTCCACTTCCGCCTCGGCATATTTGATATCCGCCTCCGCGCTCGCTACGTTTGCCTTTGCACCCTCAATTGCCGACTCAGAAACTCTAATCTCGTCCTTCGCCTTCTCAACACCAGCCAATGTCTGCTCTACCGATGCCCTAATATCATCATTCTCAAGTTTGACGACGGTAGTGCCTTCCTTGACCTCATCTCCCTCTCTACAGCATACCTCCGAGATCCTCCCTGCTATCGTGGCGGAAATATTGACCTCGACACCCTCAACAATCCCGGTGGTTTTTATCGAATCAGGTCTCCCGCCCTTTCTGCTAAAGAAAAAAACCAACACGACAATCACTATTAGAATACCAAGACCAACAAAGGCTAGACTCCTTTTCATTAGCCAATCTCCAGCACACTCGTGATGGGTTTTACATCCATAACTAATTTCTCCTAGACGGTTTTCTCCCCGTAGCGACGACCTAGTCTAAGAAAGGTTGATCCGGTCAGGAAAAGGTATGTGCAGTACAGCGTTTGTCGCTGCCACCCCAGTTTGATAATTAGCATTCATGAAATGGTCCCACCTTGTCAATCATTTTCTTTTCGACGTGTTCCGCCGGCAGCCGTGGCAGGTTTCATCCCATTCACGCACCGGTAACCTCTCGAGAAACCGCTTCTACTGCTTGGCAAATCTTCATGCGGAATCCATGCAACAGGAGGACGCAGTTCACTGGCGCTTATAGGTACAGCATGAGAGGTAACCATTGATGGCGAATCCGGGAGAATGCTAAGATGTAGGCGAAGTCAGAGAGGTCTTCCGGTTCGAAGGGGATCACAGAACGAAGGCCAATGTTCTCCAGAGGAACGCCCACACTGTTAGAAGGAATCCCTAAAATCGGGCGATGGTGAACAAATTGCCATGAGAAACGACCACACAAAAGCTTCCCGGCCTTCGTGCCGGATAACCAGGGAACCGGATGACATGGAATCATTATCTTGAGGATACAGACGTTCCTCTGCCTTTTTACAAAAGAGAATCCAGACCAAAGGGGAGGAAAATTCCGTAACCTGAAGCTTCTGTCAATAGAATAGAGGCCTTGATTTGCGATTGACTTTTACATGTTCATCTTAGGATCCTTGACTGTGCTTCCCTCATTTACTTATAATGAGCCCCTGGAGTTGTAGTTAGGAAATTATTTTGCCGCTAGGGAAGTGATTTCAAAGGAAACCTCTTTCTGAACTGATGGAATCGGCCAATACTCGCCAGAACAGAGGTATATCTCAAGTTCACCTCAATTGGGGAAAAAGATTAACGCTGGCGGAACGGGATTGGAGTGATCATTTTCATGGGTGGGCTAAAAAAGATCTGGAGTCGGTTCTCGGATATAGGGGTCCGGAATCAGAAGACAATTATTGGATGGCTGGAAGAAGTCTATTTGCCCGAATATGATTTCGTGTCAATGGCAAAAATAGACACGGGGGCGAAGAACTCTTCAATGCATGCGGTGGATGTTGAGTACATCGAACAACCAAAAGCCCCAGAGCGTTCTAGGATCCGCTTCAAAACGACGGATTTCAACGGGATTTCACGTGTCATTGAAGCCGATGTGTTGAGATTGGTAAAAATCAAAAAGGCCGGCCAACCAAGCGAAACGAGGCCGGAGATCGAGCTGGAGATAATCCTCGGAGGAGTAAGGAAACGGATCCGAATCAATTTGAAGGACCGGGCAGGAATGAACTACAAAATGATTCTCGGGCGAACAGCTTTGGAAGGTGGTTTTATCGTTGATGTGAGCAAGAAATTCATGGCAAAATCTGGTTGAGACTTTCGAAAAACCCTAAGATCTGGCATTTCCTGGCCCCACATGGCTCATAAGTATTCGATTTTACAAAGGGTTCAAAGAGGAAAAGTGCGATGTTTGGATTTTTTGATAGTTTCGTTGGCGAAAATAGAAATCTTTGGCAACGGCATCTCAACTATGTTGGCGTGAAAGGGTATAGCAGTTTTGCTCCTAGAAGTGCTCTTGCGGCATCGCTGTGCTTACAGCCTTTGTCGCCCTGATCCCTCATATGTAGTCTTTGATCTCTACCTCTGGCTAGGCTGACTGGCCGGACACTCTGGTTATATCGAGCAATTCAGTCTCACCATTTGACGTGACGTGGCATCTATTGCTCCCAGGGGGGGCAGATAATCTCATGCATACAGTTTACCAAACTTTCACAAGAGGATCAGAGCATGTTACAAGGTTACCTTGCCACTCTGGAGCAATAGCCAAGAAGGGGCTTACGGGCTTACGTTACACAGGCAAAAGGTCTAAGGATAGAGTGGTGAAACCCAAAATAGCTCATGGATAATTTCAGCGAGAAGGAGGGAGATGATGCCGAAAAAATCCGCGGGGCAAACAAGGCCCAAGACCAAAAGGGTTCGGTTTGAATTTCACGCCCCCCATGCCGACAAGGTGACGCTAGCGGGGGATTTCAACAGCTGGGATTGCAGCAGCCTGCCCATGAAGAGGGATAAGACAGGTACCTGGAAGATCGGTATTAGTCTCGCCCCCGGAAGGTATGAGTATCGATTCCTTGTTGACGGGGCATGGGAAGATGATCCGAACGCCGAGGAAACGGTTGGCAACCCTTTTGGGGATCAGAATTGCGTCAAAGTAGTAGACTGAGTGCCCCGAGAGAAGAAACGAAGACCGTGGCCCTTACTACCAAGGCCAAACTATCATAGTTCTATTTCTTTGTGTCTTCACATTTTTTGAGCTGCTGACTTCCAAGCAGCCCTTTCTCGCCTATCTACAAATCGATAAAGCCCAATCAAGTCTGTTTATTAGTTTTGCTAGGGAGGTACAAAATCGTCCCCTGCGTTCTTCGTTACATAACAGATGTATTAGATAGATCGACCTCGATGCTGTTTATGCTAGATTATAATCGTAATTCAATATCTTCACCAAAGAAGTACTCCTTCCTACAACCTTCATACCCCCCGCTCAATCCTCGTAGACCTGAAAGGCCATGGGTAGGTTGCCCCTCCCCCGGAAAAAAAAGAAAGCCCCTAAAGTCCAAGGAAAACCTCAGGGGATTTCCGATATAATCACTATTTCCTTGATTGTATAGTTCTTGTATAGTAAACAACCATAAAGAACCAGTACTAACTAGAATTCCGAATGCCGCTCAACTTCTAAAATCCCAAAAAATCATAGGTACTTAGTACGAAAAGGGGGGAGGGTTGGTTCGTTTGTTCTTGATTCGTAATCAGGAAGTTATCGGTTCAATTCCTCTCGTCGGCTCCAATGATTTCAGGAATCTATAGCATAACATCAAGGGACTTGCGGGAAGAGGTAAACCCTTTTTTGGTTAGTCCTTAGATGGTATGAGGGAGAGTTCGAAACCTCTGTAATGGCAAACGAAAATTCAAGGGCCCCCTTTACACAGAAATAGCAAAAAACAAAATCTGATTTTCTTGCACTTTTTGCTTATTCCCGGAGACCGCGTGTTTCCAATGACCACACGTCCTTAATTCAACTTATTCAACAACGTTCCCTAACTCCACTCATGACCGTATCCCTTTCATGTTGTCCCAGAGAAGTGGGGACCATCGGGTGTTTTTGGGTTACGAGGAACCTCTGGTGAGTCTGCGCACCTTCCTTATCCGTCTCTTTCTGGCCGCACGAGCCTTTTTCTTCTTCCTCTCGCTGGGTTTCTCATAGTATTTCCGTGCCTTTGTTGTCTTGAGTATCCCAGCCTTCTCGACTTCCCTCCGACACCGCCGCAACGCCCTCTCGAAGGGTTCATCTTTCCGTGGGATTACCGTAACCATTGTATCCGTACTTAACCCCCCGCACTGCTTGAACACTGCCTGTCATGAAGATTCGTTTGATTATCGCTTGACCTCTCCCTTTATGGTTAAACACCATTGCGTGCCACCCTGCGATTCCCCGGTGGGTCTCACAAACCCCTCTGCCCCGAGAAACCTCAGCCGTTCCAAGAGCTCCTCCCGAGTCATACGCTCAACCGATCGGTCGGTCTCACCCAGTTCATACCAGAGCTGCAACACGTCCAACTCTTCGTAGAGGGAGAGAACCCGTAAGATGTTCCGGTCAATGGGATCCAAGGTATTACGTCCTTTCATGGATGCACCTTCCTTTGTAGTTATGGGGCTCTTCGATTATCGGAGACGGATAGCCTTCTCCGGCCCTGATCGTCCCCCCTATCCGGGATGTGTCCTGGTTCAGGAGTTCCCTTCATCTTTTTCGAGCTCCAGAAAGAGGTTTCCCGATGAGGGGAATTCGCCGTGGTTTCGGTCAAGGGCCTGGAGGATGCTTTCGGCCACAACCATCCTGTTTACCTTGGTATCTCTCGGTCTGACCTTCCAGGAAATCTCCCCGCCAACCTTGGCCCTTATCCAGGTCTCAAAATCTTCCCAGCTTCCTGAAAGAAAGTTCTTATTCGTCATCTTCATCACCCCGACTCTTTGCCAGCTTCATGCATCGCCCTTGCGGCCATGTACATAAGAATCTTCGTGATTTCATCCACGTGCCTCCTAAAGCTTTAGCGATCCAATGAGTTCAGGGGGTCTCCCTCAATAACCGAACGACCCGGGAGTCGGAATCG
>Ga0209636_10004574_pt1 | contig 14112 bp, 13 predicted proteins | sample DeeMarSWOR152_54_FD_187464 | JGI IMG/M metagenome (GOLD analysis project Ga0209636, IMG submission 187464) | Marine sediment microbial communities from White Oak River estuary, North Carolina - WOR-1-52-54 (SPAdes) (version 2) | ecosystem: Environmental > Aquatic > Marine > Intertidal zone >...
CAGCGCCTCGTATTGTGTTTTTAGTTCAATTTTAGTAGGTTACTCGACTTGATTTTGAAATTTTATCTAGTGAATTGTTATGCTTTTCACCGTGAATCATTAACCAAACCCAAATTTATCCTCACCCGAGCTTTTCGTATAAAATCAGCTACCCCTTTACGGGTTTATTGTGAGTATCAATCACGCTGGCGGATCGAAGAAGCCCATCGTGACCTAAAACAACAATTTGGATTACCCAACTGTCAAGCCCGTCAGGCATGGGTGGTTTCAGGTTTTATCGGGTTAGTCTATTTTGGATATTGTGTGTGGAAAACGGGCAGGTGGCTGCAACCCCATGTTGAAGTAGAACCTTTGAAATGCCCTTCTTGGGCGGACAAGTTCCATCGAGAGCAAATCTATCAAGAAGCACTAGCTACATCCTGAAAGGAGATGAGTTGATAGTTTTTTAAAGGAGGTGATTTAAAGAGCAACTCGAGTAGGTTATTAAAATTGATAAAAATGTGTTCAATTTTATTCACAAGAGGTCATCAACTAGCTCGTTGTCGAAGCTAATTTCCATCGTGTAGGATGTAACCCAACAGCCTCTATCCTGTCAAGCGTCAACAGCGTTCAGGAATGCTTTTTTCAGAATATTATACTCCCCATTCGCATCGGAATTAATAATAGTGCCTTTTTGGGAGTTGAATAGTCCTCTAGTCATTCTTCGGCCTAGATATTTGCTATGGTGTTCGATTGGCTCGTTATCCAAAAAAGAACACTTACTTGAATAACTTTCATCTTGTTTAATGACCGTTATTCCCTGCTCTGCAGCTTAATATTGATTAGTTTGATTAGGACTTAATAAATTTAGTTTCATCTTCTTTAATGAGTTCAAAAAGCGAAGCTGTGATCCTGATTTTACAGATTTAGTGGTTAAAGGATTTATACGAATGTATTGTAAGGGTAACAAATAACCCATTGTTTTAATTGTTCTACTTGATTATATAAGGCTCTTTTTTACTTCCGTGTTGAGACTCTTGCATAAAGATAGGTTTTTCTCAAGATATCTTTATTGAAAAGTCTATAAACATCCTCTTCGTGATAGTCATAGAACCCTGAGGGTAATTTTTGAGCTGTAATAATCCCCTCTTTCCTATAACAGTAGACTGTCGGTCTCGAAATCAGCAACAACCACAGAACTTCTTTTACTCGCATTAGCCCTCATTTCACTAAAAAGAAAGTTAAAGATATATACTACTTTTTTGAATCCTTCCCATCCAAAAAATGTTATTATTTTCTTGAATATTTGTAGGATCTCTCTCTATTTTTATATCTAACTAACTGTGAAATACCAATAAAATAATCTGGCCATGAAATAGATGAATATGGAGGATCCCTTGTGTGTCAGCTTTAAAAAAGACCCTCAGTTATTTGTCTGATGGATCCATTGTAGAACTCAAAGATAACACTAGAATATTCCAAGTACATTCATATGAAAAAAATCCAATTATTAGCCCAGCAGATCTGGGGTTAACTTGGTATGAAGATGGGCAGTACCTTATTGGATCAATTTTCAATTCAGGAGCAGCTATGTTCAATGAAAAAGTCATACTAAGTCCGAGAGTTCATGCAGAATATCAAAGAGGGCAATTTTTCGATGAAACGCTTCAAATAGAAAGAATTGGATTTAAGAATTATATTTCTAAGATTTGGATCCTTATTAGTGAAGATGGGATTAACTTTGAAAGACATCATAATACATTAATCAAAGGTGATGGTACCTTTCACAATGATTTTTTTCATGGAATTGAAGATACGAGGATCATTAAAACCAATGGACGCTACTTTCTAATCGGATGTGGGAAAGTTTCTCCCCCCTTTCAAGGTTATTTTGGGAGTAAGGGTGATCGAATTGCTATATACTCAACACAGGACTTTGCTGAGATTAATTATCACGGTATAATTGAAGATATTGACATGCGAAATGCTGTAATATTTCCTGAAATCATTTCTGGTGAAAATTATATCCTATTACGTTTCGGAAAAAACATTCATATTGATATCATGGAAGCAGGAATGGACCAATTGCTTCAACCGTTCAAATATAAACAATTATGGGATAAGATGTATCAACGTCGGAAACAGACTACTTTACTTGAAGTAGGACATTATCCCCATGAGAAAGAGAAGATTGGTCCAGGACCATCTCCTATTCGGACGGAAAAAGGATGGTTGTTGATTTACCATGCCGTAGGAGAAATTGATCCCTCCATTGGTCGTGTTTATGGTCTGTATCCAAAGATAAATAGAAGCTATTCAATCTGTGCTGCTCTTCTTGATTTAGATAACCCTACCAAAGTGCTTTGCCATACAAGAAATCCAATTTATATTCCTTCAAAACCGTGGGAATTATATGGTAATGAAATATATCCAATAGATATTCCTGCTGTTGTCTTCCCAATGGGTCTAATTGCAACTAATAATAAAATACTTTTGTATTGTGGTGCTGGAGATAAATATGTCGTTTTATTGAGTTTTTATATAGACACATTTATTGAATATCTATGGCGTGAATGTAGAATATAAAACGAAGAAACCTCTCTCAGCTCAAATTTCCAATGATTAATTAGTCTATTTTTTAAAAAAAGTAGGGGAGATGAAAACTGATATAACTAAAAAAACCGATTCCTACTTAGAAGCGGCTAATGCTATATCAGATTCCTTAACAGTCTTTCGTCCAGAGTGTCGGGCGATCTCTACTGCGTATTTGGCAATATCGAGGCCTTTATCAGTAATAAGCTCATTAAGTAAATCAATCGCACCAGTAGAGACTCGTTTAGCTCCAGCTGCACGAATTACTCGTTCTATTCTTGCGGATGCAAATTCTGGCAATTTTTTCACCTTTTCTCCTTTTAATATCTTTAGACAGAATATATGATTATTTGCTTAAATCTAAGCATTTTACGTGGCAATCGTTGTTTAAAAAGGTCGATATCAGATCCTTTGATAATTTTCCTACTTGAATATTGCGTGATCTTGATTATTGGAGAGTTTCTCAAGGATATTGTAGCGATGATTTGCTTCACATCAATGATAATTAAATCTTTTAATCCTATATTCACGTCTAAAATGAAAGTTTCATCATTTGTTGGAGATCGTGGTAGAGATCGCTTATTTTTAGAATTATATAAGGTGTTTGATAATATTGTCTGGATATCATATATGATTATGTTATCTTTTTTTTGATTTTGGTGCTAGACTATAGAAATGGGTAAAAAACTCCTTTAAAAAACCGAACTTTATAGTGAAAACTGAATTATCCATAAGATTTATAAAAAAGATTAAAAGTTAGGTCTTTATGAATAGAAGACCAGATTATAAATGAGAAAAAAATTATTTTTTGGATCGATAATACTGTCTTCTAACAAGGATATTAAAAATTAGCCTCCATAAAATGACTTAGAATTTTGTCTAATTTTTTGAGCTAATTTAGCGAAAAATGTGAGAAAATATGAATATATATGCCGACTCCGAAATGAAATCTGAAGAAGAAAACAAAAAAATTGAAGACTTACAACCACTTGAAGAAAATATCGCTGTTACGTTTGAAGTGGTTGAAAAAGGTGAAATAAAAGATGTTTACAAACGATATTCTGGCGAAACTCATCAAGTTTGCGATTTTAAAGTAGCTGATGATACAGCTCAAATCATTTTAACTCTTTGGCAAGACGACATTGATGCAACTGAAGTTGGCCAGACATATAAATTAGAGAATGGATTTGTAAATCTATTTAACAACCGACTTCGTATAACAAAGGGTAGATCAGGAGAACTTAGTAATGTAGATGATGAAGAGTTCGAGGAACTCAATCTAGATAACAACCGTTCAGATGAATACCACGAAGATCCCCGTCGACGAAGAAGACGTACTAGTAATCGCAGCGACTATTTTGACCCCTCTCACCGCAATCCACGTGTCCAGAGAAAAGATAGATGGCGATATTAATTCATTATTTATAATTTCAAGTTATTTTTTAAATCTTGGCTTAAAACCTCACTAAAAAACACCTGACAAGATCGTAAAAGACTCTCGAACAGGACAAAAAAACTCAAAAAGACGAGTAAAAGCAGTGGAAGGGGTAACTGGAGAATTAACTGTCTTTTTAAGATTAGTTGAAGGAAAATGATTCCCCAATAGCGAAGATGGTCATCAATGATCCCGTTGACTTGTGCAGGACTTTTTAACCCGCGATCAGAGATGATTGCCTTGATTTCACGATTGACACCTTCAATACGATTCGATTGGATGACTCCTCCTCCCATCAATTTATAAGTGATGTCTAGCAACAACTCTAACTCCTCGACGGAAGAATTCTGGAGAGATGACTCCTTGAGAGGAGGAGAGAGCCATTGAATATTCCAACCCACGGAGACTGGGTGAGGATGAAAACAGAACCGTCGACCGTGTTTCATAAGACTTTTTCGTCCTCGTCGTTGTTTCAGGCTCTTACGAGCTTTGGGTTTTAGTGCATGACGTGGCCGACGTTTTTGGTGATCTTTTGAGCCTTTCGGTCTGCCACACCTTCGTTTGGGAACATTAAGATCGTATGATTTATGTGTTCGCGTATACGCTCTTCCTTCAACTGGCTGATTAGTAACAAAGCTTTTATAAGGCATTTCCAAGCTAGTCTGATGTATTGTGTCCTTGTTTTCCGTTGGGCAGAAATGATGAAGCCGAACTTTATCCCAGGGGTGACTATGGACGTGTTCAATTAAGAAACACTCCTCTTTCAGCTTTTCACAAGTCTTTTGATAGGCAGTCCAAGCGTTTCCAACAAAGATGATCAGTGAGGGAAGCTTGTCTCTTACAGCGTAAATTAATGCGAGATAGTCTTCAGTCTTTCGGGTGCGACTGAACTTCCAACCTAAAGGCTCTCCTCTCGCATTAACCAATAGAATTAAGCACCAAGAGGTGTTCCCAAGGGTAAAAAAGGTCTCATCCCACCAAACAGCCCATTCCAGTGGAACAGGAAGCTGGGTCTCTTGTTGCAGTCGTTTTCTTCTTTCTGCGAGAATGGCCAGTTTCTGTTCCAACGCTTCCCGAAAATGGTGTCTAATCATCGATATCAGGCTGGGACTGACCTTATGAACGGTCACTACTGCTTTTGGTGTCAATCGCTCTTCAAACAGGTCGTATACAATTCTCTCCAGTAATACACTTGATAATTGAAGGAATATCCATGAGGTGTGCACATAAAACGAACAATGATGACGGTTACAGTAAAAAAATTCCGGTTTCTCCCTATGATTCCTATCAGGGCCATTCTTCTTGATCTTTCTGCGGTTTGGCCCACATTTTGGACAGAGAATTTCGACTTCTGCGGAACCTTTAAGAAACGGTTCTATTATTGGGTTCTCAGATACAGACGCTTCCAGTCTGAACCTTGCATGGTAGGATTGGGTCATTGTAGTTCAAACACGACCTTTTCCTCCCAATGTAAATGCTTTTCCGGAGTTAGTTAGCAAAGGTTATTAAAATAACTCATAATTTCTTATATTCTCTTTTTTTTAATGCAATTCCTGATTTTTAACTGAATTTAATAGCTCTAGAGAGAAGTGTAGGTTATTCATTATTTTATTTCCAGAAGTTTTATTGTGAAAATTAAATTTTTCCCAGCCAGAGGATGATTAAAATCAAGTAACACATGACTACTAGTTACTTCTAGAACTGTTGCGAGAATTGATCTTCCGTCTTTTAGTTTAACATCAATTATTGTGTTGTTTTTTAGATTTCTTTCTTTAGGTCCTTTAGGGATCTTTTTTACCTTTTTTGGATTATATCCTCCATATGCTTCTTGAGGTGGTATTTCAACTTCCTTCTCTTGTCCAATTTCCATTCCAATAACAGCATTATCAAGTCCTTTTATCACCTCCTCAGCCCCTACTTCAAATCTTAATGGCTGATTTTCCTCGGATTGATCAAAAATGGTTTTATCACGTAATCTTCCATTATATTTAATTTCCACTATATCCCCAATTTCAACAATTTTATTTTTTGCTTTTTTTTCTTTTGATACTTCCATCTTTGTTTCCCATCTACTATCTACAATCTCGGCGCACCTTTTGTACGGCCTATCCAATCTAATTCTTTGAGTTCCCCGAACTTATCTTGGAAAAGTCTATAGTAGAATAGCTCTTCCTTCGTATTTAAAAGCCAACCATTCATTAATTCACGTTCTTTTACAAATTCTTGGTCACTTATCTGCTTTTCGATATAATGAGATATCTTTTCTTCAACTCCTGCTCCTTTCCAAAATTTGGCTTTAGTGCGGTGTACAATGCTTTTTGGGAGATATTCTTCCATCGCTTTCCGTAAAATCCATTTTTCAATATTATTACGGATTTTATACTGTTCTGGAATACAAAAAGCAAAATTTACTACATCTGAATCAAGAAAAGGCACATATGCGACAATTCCGTGGGCAGTGGCACTTCGATCTACTCTCTGTAAAGCAGTGTCATGTAAACGGTTTGTAATATCTATTAGTTCGTCTGTGAGGTTTGGAAATTCATCTGATTTAAGATAAGCATATCCCGCAAACAGTTCATCGGCTCCTTCGCCAGAAAAAACAGAGTTTACGTATTTTGCCGCTTTTTCTGCCACAATAAAATTCATAATACTTGAGCGGACTAGTAATGCATCAAAAGATTCAAGATGGTAGATTACTTGAGGAAGCATTTCTAGAAGCTCATTAAAGGTCACTATATGTTCAATGTGTTCAGTTTGAAGATAATTTGCGACCTCTCTAGCAGCAAGAATATCAGGAGATTCTTTTAATCCTACAGAGAACGTATATAATTTTTTAAGGTGAGAATTAGCAAGTGCTGCGACCATGCTTGAATCTAGACCTCCTGATAGCCAACAACCTGTTGGTTCGTGATCTAGCTTGATAAATTTTACCACTGCTTTGTCCAAATACCTAAATAACTTTTTTGCTATATATTTGGCTGACTCTTGAGTTGGAGGTTGCTTCTTCAATTCATAATATCGACTAGTGCGTACTCCATTATATTTATGACCTGGAGGAACCTGATTAACATATGAAGTAAAGTCAATCAAGGCTTTTACCTCTGATGCAAAATATAGAGTTCCTTCAGTGTCATGTCCAAAATATATAGGTGTAATACCTAGTGGGTCACGCTCTAGAGTGATTGAATCTTTGGTAAAGCACACCCGTGCATATTGAAGATCACCAATTGCATCTTCAATGCAATGAAAATTTTGACAACCAACTAGATTTTTTTGAGCTTCAGGGTATACAATTCCAAGGGTTACACCATTAGTTTCTATAACCTTTCGTCCTAAGCCTCCTCGGTGTTCAAGGTCATCCAGCATTTGGTTTATTTCTTCTTTTTTCCCTTCCTTCGTTATGCCACATATTCCAGCCATTTATAAGTATCCTCGTTTCTAAGTAGGTCAAAGATTTCAGTACATCCGGCGTAAATACACATTGAGAAATCATCTGGTCTAACTTGTTTATCTCGATATGTGTTGTGACCTCAATTTTGTGTTATACACGACTCTTTCGATGGATGTGAATTCTTCAGCTTTTGTTTACCTTATTTTCTTTGTAAATGTGATTTTCGAATAATCTATCTTATGTTTCAATTTAAGGATTAATTAGATTTTATTTAAAAAATTAACTCTATTATGAAGTTAATAATGTTTTTTATGACTAAAAATCGTGTTAATTAAGAAAACACTTAACTATAAGTAAAAATTAGAAGAGTAATAAATTTATCATATATGATATTTCAATAGAATAAAAGAATGATATATCAATTTTTCACTTTCTACTAAAATTTCTAGTGGATTACGAAATCTATATAATATAGTTTTTTAGTACTCCATAATAACCAATAAAGACATCTGATAATTGTTTGGGAATAAAGCATTTGTTTTTCAATATTAAAATCCTATCGTTCATCTATTCTCTTCTTTGTCACCTGAGGATGTGAGACCAAGAAAAACCTTAAATGCTGATAGATCAGGGTTTAAGATCATTAGAAAACAATAATTCCCTGTTATTCCCTTATTATACCTGTTCATGTTTAATAACATTTAGAAAAAGGAGGTAATATAATCATGGGAAGGAAAAGAAAAAGTAGAGGAAGATCAAAAGGGAAAAAAGGTGCCACTCAAAGAGTCCAATGCTCTGCTTGCGGACAACTTGTACCAAGAGATAAAGCAAAACGAAAGACGGTATTTAAGTCATTAGTTGATCCAATGATAAGAAAGGAATTAAGACAACAAGGAACTCGTGTTCCTCGCATTCCAATGATTCGATATTACTGTGTTTCTTGTGCTATACATCGAGGAGTTGTTCAAATCCGTTCTGAAGAACGCAGAAGAAGTGCGTACCACTATTAATCAAAAAATAAAATGTTTTATTTATCCTACAAAATGAAAATAGTCTATTTAAGAAAGTAACAGATTATAGTCAGGTTTTTTTCGTTCAACCCCACTTCCCTTTTTTAATCAATTACCAACTTCTATTACTTTTAATTTCACTTTTAATGTTTTACCCGCAAGAGGATGATTGAAATCAAGAATTAGTCTATCTTTAGTTTCCTTTAATACTTTTGCTTTTAATTCTTCATTGTTTTCAAATTTTAAAATGATTTCTGTATCTGGATCAATTTTTCCTTTTTTTTGAGGTTTTTTAATTATGTGAATTAACTCTGGAATAGGAATTCCATATGCTTCGGCTGGCTTTAAGGTAATTTCTTTTTCCTCACCTTCTTCCATACCAATAAGAGCATTCTCTAAACCAGTGATAAGATCACCAGAGCCAATTCTAGCTTTTAATAGTTTACCATGCATTTCTGAACTATCAAAAAAAGTTCCATTAAATGATTTGGCTTCGAATTTTATTTTCACAATGTTTCCATTTTTAATTACCGTCATAACTCCTTTTCCTCTTAAAATCACTGAATATTATTTATGATATTCGTTCATTTGTGTTCTTAATATGTAAGCGATGGTTTATTGTACCATCATTGGTATTTTTACCTCTCTCTTGATTTCCAGAAAATCATTTTGAAAAAGATTAGAACTATTAGTATTCTACAAAAATAGAGCATAAGCTAAAGATTTTGATTGATACTAACATTTGCGAGTTTTATATCGACTTCTTTTATAGTTCCACGCTTTAACTGATGAGCTATTTCAATTGCTTTCTTAGCTATGTTTGTACCATGATCTGTCACTATCTCATTTAATGTATCAATAGCATCAGAAGATACTCTAATAGCTCCTGACTCTCTGATAATCTTTTCAATTCTTGCTGCCGCAAATATTTTCATATTTTTCACCGTAATTAAAATTCTCATTTTATTTGAAATTTAAAGACTAGTACATTCTATTGTGTAATAAATGACCACAATTTTTATTTGACAGTTGAAGATAATTTCAATTACTTAACATAAGTGAATGAAGACCAAGATGATTCGTATGAATGAGTTCCATTCAATTTCATTTATGAAAAAAGGATTTTTTAAAACTTTTGCTAATTTAAAATGGTTTCTCCTTAAAAAACTCTTGGCAAAGTTGTATTATGAGATTTACTAACTTCAAGCTCTTAGTTTTAACAATTTAAAAACAAATTCTACCTTAGTTTTCTATAATCATAAATTTAATTTTATTTAAAGAGTTTAGGGAATATTAACTTTATAACACTATAGCGTGTTTAAAGACAATAATTTTCTTGATGTTCTCTCGAAAAAGGTATATCTAAATATTTATCGAGATTTAGATACTGAAAATAATTACTAACTGCTTATTCTATGATATTATTGACATTCCTAGGACGGACGACAATTTTCATGAAAAACTCATTTGCTTCTAGTGTTAATCTAGCTTTAACTATAGGATGTTTTAAGAATTCTTTCTGTGATGGATCAATCAATAATTTAGATTTAATCCGTTTATTAATTGTTGCAATTGATACAACTACTTCCTCCTCATTTAATAATATACTTAACAATCTATTATCTAAATCAATACTCAAACTTTTAAAGAAATGTAATTTTTTCCTATTTTTCTTGTATGTTGAAACAACCTTATCTCTAGCTCTTACTGCAAGATTCGCTGGAATGTTATATTTCAATCTAACATCTTTATAGGTCAGATGATGAAGTGCAACTGAATTAAAACAACCTTCATTGTATGCAATATTGCTGATATAGTTGCAGACCTCTCTATAGATTCTTATAGTATTTTTTAACTTGGAAGAATCTTCTTTGGAAGTTTCCAACTTACCTGAAATAGTATAGCTAGGTTGCATTCTTCATCATATGACCTGAAATTATTTGAGTATCAATTAGATTTGTCTAGTAAGTTCAATCCCTAGTGATTATAAGATTTCCATAGGTGTCAACTTTTAATTGCCATCCATAATTAACTATAGTGGTCGTTTACTCTTCTTGTATGATAGCTGGGCCATGGATAACGTGATCAGCACGTAGTATACTTCGATGATAGATTTTATATTTTTTAATATAATTAGATATCTGAATGTTTTGTGTGCCATATTTTGCGGCTTTAGACGTATTAGATGCTAATTTAATTTTACTAAATCCGGGTTTTGATAATTTTTCGGATGCCATTATCCGTATATTAACAATCTGAATAATAGCATTTGAAAAATAATGCCCATAATTTGCTTCATGAATTTTATGAAATTGATTTTTAATTTTCACTAAATCTCTCTGTAACATTGTTAATTTGTCGTATTTCACATTTAGTTCATAATTTTGTCGTAAATAGCGTAAATCTAAAGAAATATCCATTGAGCGATTTTTTGAAGGGACTTTATTTTTCTCAAAAAATTGATTAGCTTTAAGTGATAAGCGATTGAAAATTTGATTGATTTTCTTTATGTTTTTTAAATTCAAGTTAAGCATTACAGTTTCAACAAAATAAGTAGACATATCAGCAAAAAGAAGACCCCAAGCAGAGAAAACTCCAGGCAAGAGGGGTATAATAACATTTTTTATGGCCATCTTTTCTGCTAAGTCACATGCATGAAGTGGTCCAGCTCCACCAAATGCTATTAAGGTAAATGCTCTTGGATCGTAGCCTCGATCTATAGATACAAGTTCGAGTACTCGTAACATATTTACATTAACAATATTGATTATGCCTTGAGCTGTCTCCTCTAAAGGTAGATTCACAGTTTTAGAGAGATTTATTAAGGTTTTTATGGCCAATTTTGGGAAAAGCGTTTGTTTTCCACCCAGAAAATAATCAGGTGCTAAATGGCCTATTACAAGATGAGCATCAGTAACCGTGGGATTTATTCCACCTTTTCCATAACATGCTGGTCCAGGAATAACCCCCGCACTTTTAGGCCCTACTTTTAAAAGTCCACCAGGATTTATCCACGCAATACTTCCAGCTCCAGCGCCAACTTCGGCAATATCAAGCATAGGAAATCGAACAGGATATCCACTTCCTTTTAATCTTTGACTATGATGTATTCCTCCGCCTATTTCGTATTCTGTTGTATACTGGTATGTGCCATCTAATATAATTCCAGCTTTTGCACCTGTTCCTCCCATATCAAAAGATATTGCACGTTTTATGCCTAATACTTTTGTAAGCTGGGTTGCAGCCATAAGACCTGCAGCAGGCCCTGATTCTACAAGTTTATGAGGCTGTTTTTTTACATTCCCTGGCAGAATGGTGCCTCCTCCTGAATGCATAATTGTAAATTTAATTTTAGACCCATTTAATTTTGTTAATTCTTTTTCAAGTTCATTCAAATATTTGATTACTTGTGGAGCAACAGCTGCGGCAACTACTGTCGTACTAGCCCGCTCATATTCCCTAAATTCTGGTGAAATTTCGCTAGAGACAAATATGTAATCCTTCGGCATATATTTAAGGCCAATACTCTTTATTTGCTTTTCATGTACCGGGTTTTCAAACGAAAATAACAGAGTAACTGCCAATGATTCAACACCATTTTCAATCAAGTTTTCTATTATTCTTGTGGTGTCTTCAATATTTAAAGGACTCAATATTTTCCCATCAGCATTTATTCTTTCTTTTATTTCTTTAATTAAATGACGAGGGACTAAGGGCTTGGGAGGATCTATCATAAGATCATACAGATTATGTCTCTGCTGTCGTCCAATTTCCAAGATATCTCTAAATCCCTCTGTAACTAGCATACCAACACATGCTTTATTCCCTTCCAAGATAGTGTTTGTGACAATTGTTGTTCCATGGACTAATTCTTGAATGTCTTCATGATTAGAATCAAGGTATTTCCTAATGTGAAATAATCCTTCAATAAAGGCTTTATTGGGATATTTTGGATTTGAATGAACTTTTGTTGAAAAAATTTTTCCTCTCTTTTCATCAAATAGAACTACATCTGTAAATGTACCCCCTATATCTATAGCTGCTCTCATAAATTAACCTCCTTGGATTTTACGGAGGTTTGAGGTTAAAAGATAGTCAACAGTTCCAGCATTCGTTAAAACAACACCATAATCATCTCGTAATTGTTTGTTACTTATTTTTCCTGATAAATAGTCTTTTATTACAAGATCAAGATCACGTTCAATCGCTGGGCCAAAACCTCCGCCACCTGCAGTCACCACTCTGAGAATTTCCCCCTTTTTCATTATAAAATTTGATAATTTAGAGTGTAACACTTTTTGTTCTCGTGTTTCCGGATTTAACAGGAATTGTTCACATTCTCCAGCTGATCCTCCCATCAATCCACCAAGGTAGGCAATTATTGCAATTATTTGGTGCAATTATTTCAACGGTTATGGGATCAATTTTTTGTCTTTTCATAAGCAGAACAACATAGATTTTCTATAAACAAATCTCATTATTAGAAGCTTAGCAGAAGAACGCGAATAATACGATACTAATCTAAAAATCATCAATTTAGTATTTGAAAAAATCTAAGAAATAGTTGAAAGTTATATCAGAGGTGATATAGCTGATCTTTTCGAGAATTGCTTAGCTCCATAATCTTCCAATTCTTTCTCTAAGAGTGGGTAACCATTCTCTTCTAAAATTATATTTAAGCGATCTAATTCGGATAAAACAGTAAATGAATTTGGATCAACAGCTAAACATTTCCCATCAATAATAGCAGTGTTAATCTCTCCACGTGCCAAATCAGATCCCTTCAAATGTGGTGCATCTAAAATCCCTAGGTTAACTGCTGTTGTTAACGTTAATGGATGGATAAAAGGGTCTTTTACTGATCCTTCTGATATATTTCGAATTGCTTGAAGAATTAAATAACTATCAGATATAAGCTTTAATTTATATGCCTCAAGCTTTGGATCTAAGTTGATTGAAGGTAAACCCTTTATAGAATTTGAAATCACTTTGTGAGCTATTTTAGCACTTTCTATCACATCTTGAGACGTAGCAGCATGATCAGCTTCGCAATAGCTAACTACATGGACAATATGTGGTTTGACAAACATCGCCATTTGAATAGAAGAAGCCAGTTGCCCTTTCGCAAGATGAGGATCCTCGGGAAAACTCAAGAGTCCAGTACGAACCTGACGATACGTAGTAAAAGTTTCAGTATGTAAACTTTCGATCAATTCTGTCTTAGCTAACATTTTCGCTAAATCATATCTGGGTGATACACCAATAGGAGTATTGAACATCATTTGAGAAATATAATTTTGTACTCCAGCCTTTTTTGCATTGTAAGCACCAAGGTAGGCAGCTGCAACAGCAATTGCATCTGGAGCTGAACGAAGACTCCAATGATGAGATTCATTTGCTTCAAAAGGGATGTTATGTGCACCATGCCATGCCATATTAGCTTTATTCTCTTTAATCGCATCCTGTAATGCCCTACTACTTCGACTGTCCAATTCAGAATACCAAAATAGGGGAGTGGCCCCCCAGGCATTGTTAATTGTTTTTTTAAGCAGTCTTGCCATTTTTATTAAATTTCTTGTGCCTGAATAACAGCGTAATAGAGGATAATTCCCACATCTCGAAGCCTTATAAAACTTAATTAAATCTTCTTTTGAACGGATTGGAACCCCGCCTGCTCCCTGTTCTGACTTTTTCATTTTTTT
>Ga0209636_10004577_pt1 | contig 14111 bp, 16 predicted proteins | sample DeeMarSWOR152_54_FD_187464 | JGI IMG/M metagenome (GOLD analysis project Ga0209636, IMG submission 187464) | Marine sediment microbial communities from White Oak River estuary, North Carolina - WOR-1-52-54 (SPAdes) (version 2) | ecosystem: Environmental > Aquatic > Marine > Intertidal zone >...
ATAAGAATCGTCAATCGGTTAGGGTAACGAAGCCCGTATCGTTGATCGTTGAAGGGTGACGTAAAAAGAGAGACGTAACCGTGATCCGTTCATCCGAAACGGGCCACGATACCGTATGACGTCTAATGATTTTTTCGATGGGGCGTCGTCTAATGGCAGGACACAGGCTTTTGGAGCCTGCCGTGGGGGTTCGAATCCTCCCGCCCCAGGTTAGGGGCACAGGATACAGGGAATAGGGCACTGGGTTTAGTGGTTCATTGCTCAAGCGTACAAACCCAAACCCATTACCTATTTCTTAAGGAGGTTTGATGGGACAGGATATAAAGTTATTTGCCGGAAGCGCCAGTCATTATCTCGCGGAAGACATCTCCAAGGAGATTAATATTTCTCTCGGTAAATGTACCACAAAACACTTTGCCGATGGTGAACTAAAAGTGAAGATAGAAGAAAATGTTAGGGGGAGCGATGTGTTTTTTGTGCAATCAACACATCCGCCCGCCGAGAATATCTTAGAGCTTCTTCTATTTCTCGATGCTGCGAAACGAGCCTCGGCCGATAGGATAACCGCAGTGATACCATACTATGGTTATGCACGGCAGGACCGAAAAGATGAACCGAGGGTGCCGATATCCTCGAAACTAATCGCAAATCTCCTTGCAAGCAGCGGCGCGGACAGAGTGTTGACTGTCGATCTACACGCCGAGCAAATTCAGGGATTTTTTGATATCCCCGTTGACCACTTGTATGCTGCGCCAGTCTTTATCAAATATTATCAGAATCGTAATCTTAAAGATTATGTCATTGTATCACCTGATGCAGGTCGTGTGAATAGGGTTCGAGCCTTTGCTCGTCGACTTAAGAAGGAATTGCCCATTGCTATAGTTGACAAAAGGCGTACCGGACCAAATCAATCGATTGTGCTCAATGTAATTGGTGAAGTTGAGGGCAAAACCGCACTCATTTATGACGACATGCTCGATACCGGCGGCACAATGGTCGATGCTGCACGAGCAATGGCTGAAAAGGGGGCACAAGCAGTGTACGCATGTGTTGTCCATCCGCTGCTTTCACGGAATGCATCAGAGAGAATTGTGGAATCCGACATCAAGGAGCTCGTTGTGACAGACACAATTAAATTATCAACTGAGAAGAAGGTAAAGAAGATTAAGATCTTGTCTGTAGCAAATCTTCTGGGTGAAGCAATTCTACGTATCCACAATGCTGAGTCGATAAGCACATTATTTAAGGAGGTCGAAGAATGATAGTAAATCTACAGGCGATACCATACGACACGGAGAAGAAGGGCGACGTCAAGAGGATGAGGAGAGAGGGGAAAATTCCTGCCATTCTCTATGGACATAAGGAAAAGTCAAAAAGAATCTACATTGATCAGCGTGAGTTCAAAAAGCTGTTAGAAATCTTGAGAGAAGAAGCGGTAACAATCAAACTGAAGATCAATAATAAAGATTACCTTTGTGTAATAAAAACAGTGCAGCATAATCCAGTCACAAATCAATTGCTCCATGTTGATTTCCAACACATTCACAAGAAGGAGAAGATTAGAGCAACTGTTCCTATTCACCTTATTGGCGAACCTCCAGGATTAAAAAAAGGTGGCATTTTGGATCAGCACCTTCATGAGGTGGTAGTAAAATGTCTGCCTGCAGATATCCCCTCCCACATTGATGTGGATGTTTCGGTACTCGACCTCGGCGATACGATACACTTATACGATCTTGATTTACCCATGATTGAGTTTGATGTTGCTACGGAGACTCCGGTTGTTTCAATCCTTATGCCACGGGCTGTAGTCGCAGAGGTAAAACCCACAGTCGAAGAGGAGGCAGTTGTTGGAGAAGAGAAGGAAGAAGAAAAGGTGAAAGGGGAGGAGGTAAAGGAAAAAGAAAAGAAACCCAAGGAGGAAGAAAAGAAACCAGAGGAGCCTCCAAAAAAGGGTTGATCCCTGCCTTCAACCTTCGCATCGATCGTGTAGCATGGTGGCACTCGGTATAATACAGCATCAATATTTTCGTTTGAGGCTCTGTCGTGGAGGTTCTGGCTGGTGATGATTTTTGGGCTGGGGAATCCAGGTTTGAGGTACCGTGCGACACGCCACAATGTAGGATATATATTCCTCGATCGGTTTGTAAAGCAATACAAAAAGAGATTTCATTCACAGCGGGGCTATAGAGTTGCAAGAATAGTAATCAATGACGAAACTGTGAGACTCATAAAGCCACAGTGTTGGATGAATCTGTCAGGAATTGCAGTTTCGAAGATTCTGCAGGAGCGTGCCGAGGATTTTTTGGTTGTTGTGGATGATGTGAGTCTCCCGCTCGGAAGGACGAGACTCAGGGGGAAAGGGAGCGATGGCGGACATTTAGGGCTGCGTTCAATTATTTCTGAACTGAATACCGAGAGTTTTTGGCGCCTGCGGATTGGGATTGGTCAGCCTCACGAAGACTATGCCTGCTACGTGCTCAATTCGTTTAAACGTGATGAGAAAAAAACTTTGCATGACGTGATCAAGGAGACGATAAAGGGAGTGGAGTTACTCATTAGGGGGAATTTTACAAGCGCACAGAATTACATAAATAGTGTGGATCTAACAGGTGGTTATCAGGATGCCAGAAAATCAGGATGAAGGATATCAGGAAATGAGGGCATCAGGAGAAAGTACATCAAAAGATGAGGATGTCAGGGTTTGTCCCGGGTATCCTGAGATCCTGGTATTCGTTCCCTGATGACCTGATACTCTGATGCACTGACCAATGAAGATCGGTATCATCGGTCTTCCCAATGTTGGGAAATCAAGTATATTCAATCTTTTGACTGAGGCACATGCCCAGGTTGCAAAATTTCCATTCACCACAATCGACAGAAACGTGGGTATGGCATCTATTCCAGATGAACGGTTGCCTAAAATCGTAGAGATTATTAAGTCACCGAAAATGAAGTTCGCAAACATTGAGTTCATTGATGTTGCAGGATTAATAAAAGGAGCTGCCCAGGGCGATGGCTTGGGTAACAAGTTTCTGAGTCACATTCGCGATGTTGATTTGATAATCCATGTATTACGGTGTTTTACAGAACAGGACATTCCCCATACAGATAGTAATATTATGCCACGACGTGATTACGACATAGTTCGCACAGAACTTTTTTTGTCAGATCTAACTGTGGTAGAGCGTCGGTTGGATAAGATAAAGAAAAAAGCTGAATGCAGAGAAGAGGCAGAGAAATTGAACGAGATAAAACAGTATCTCAGTCAAGGGGTTGTGCCAGAGACAACGGTTCCTGATCTCCCATTGCTTTCAGTCAAAGAAGAAATTGTTGTATTGAATACGGATGAGGATGGTCAGTGCCAAAATGCTGTTGAGGGGTATAGGCTGTCGGTAAAATTAGAGGAAGAGATGCTTGAATTCACAGAAGGAGAAAAAGAGGATTTTCGGAAAGCAGCTGGTTTAGACCCGAGAGGATTGTCTGGGTTGCTCGAGTGCTGCTTAGACAGACTCTCTGTTATTCAGTTTTTTACGATAAAAGGCGAAGAGGCACGGGCATGGCTGGTGCCGAGCGGCACAACCGTGGTGAATGCAGCAGGTAAGATTCATTCAGACATGCAGAGCGGTTTTATTAGGGCCGAGGTGCTGCACTACAATGATTTCATAAAAGCGGGTGGCTTTGCCCAAGCCCACCAAGATGGCTTAACAAAGATCGAAGGTAAGGATTATCGTGTCAAAGACGGAGATATTATTCTCATAAAATTCAGAAGCACATAAGATTTAAGGAAATCTATAGATTTGGCCGAAAAAAGTGTTGACAAATCGTATATTATTATTATAATTGAATTACTTCAAAAAGGGAGGTCAGGATATGATAGCTTGGGCGTTTATCATATTTGCATTTGGGCTGATTGTCTTCCTTTTCTTTGTTTTCGATATCTTTGCTGCTTTTGCTCCTTGGATCTGGAGCATAATTCTTTTTGCAATCGCCCTTGGGATGCTCAATCGCATTTGGACGAAAGAAAAAGAGGGAGAGAAAGAAAAGCTCGCCTCAATGGTGGCTGAGCTTGAAGACAAATTGGCAGAAAGAGAAGGTTAGGGTAGCTGGTCGAATATAATTAGTTTTTCCTCGGTCATCTCCTTTATTGCAAAATCAGGTCCTTCTCTGCCTACACCACTGCCCTTTGTTCCACCATAAGGCATATTGTCGACGCGATACGTAGGGAATTCATTTATTAAGACACCACCCGCATTGATTCCCTGAGCACATTTGAGCGCCTTGGTGATGTCGCGTGTAAAGACACCTGCCTGTAATCCATATTTAGTATTGTTTACTTTGGCAATGGCGTCATCAACGCTCTTGAATTTGTTCACCGCAACAATCGGAGCAAAAGCCTCTTCTTGAATAATCAATGAGTCTTCAGAGACGTTAAAGATGATTGTGGGAAGAAAGATACTCTTCTCACGTCTTCCACCAAGTATGAGTATACCTTTGTGTTTCAGTGCATCTTCGCAAAACTCTTCTGCCTTCTTGATGGCTGATTCATCAATCATGGGTCCCATCTCAGTGTCTTCTAACAAAGGGTCACCGTAGTTAATCTTACCTACCTCAAGAGAGAGTTCTCTTAAGAACTCATCCGCGATGTCTTCCTCCAGATACACACGCTGAATCGAAATACATACCTGCCCAGCAAGAGTGTATCCACCCTTTCTGATCTTCTTTGCAACATAATTAAACGGTGCATCTTTGAAGACGACAACGGCTGAATTAGAACCCAACTCCATAGTTACTCGTTTCATTCCGCAGTTCTCTGTGATGATTTTGCCAACATCTAAGGAACCGGTGAAACTGATTTTTCTTATGGCAGCATGTTTTACGAGACTCATTCCAATGGTACTTCCAGGGCCGACGAGGACTGATATCCCTTCTTTTGGCAATCCTGCTTCAAGTAATGCCTCGGCAAGCAGGATAGCAGAGACAGGGGTTTTTGACGCCGGCTTGTGAATTATTGAATTGCCTGCTGCAATCGCAGGACCAATTTTGTGACACGATAGGTTTAAGGGGAAATTAAAAGGAGTAATAGCGAGTACAATACCGAGTGGCACACGGATGTAGAATCCCATTTTATCTGAAGGACCACCGAGATCAAATCGTACTGTTTCTCCAGTCAATTTCATTGCTGCTAATGCAGAGAGGTTCATCGTGTTGATTGCCCGGTCTGTCTCAGCGCGCGCTTCGTTGATAGTCTTTCCTGACTCGAGTGCTATAGTTTTCGCAAAATCTTCCCTTTTTTCTTGCATTATAAAGGCTGTATGTCTGAGTATCTGTGCCCTTTTGCCTGCGGGCATATTCTTCAATATGTCAAATCCGGATTCGGCAATCCCTATAGCATTGCTGATGTCGCTCTCATCGCTCAACCCTACGGATTCGAAAACCTGGTTATTATAGGGGTTTACAACAGCTAACTTCTTCGTTTTCTGAACACGCTCACCTAATAAGAACATAGATCCTGCCTTCCTCTGCCATCTCTTAGCCTTTTGTGCCTTTCCCTATCATAATTTATAGAGCAAATAGATAGTGAGAAAAATAAATATGATAGCTAAAAGGGTAACGTTGATGCTCAGGCCAAGCGAAAAGCTAAAGAAACCCAAATTGACTTGCACAGTTGAGAAACCTACTTTTAAGGCGCTGAAAAAGAAGTTCTTTACTGGCCCTCTCGGAAAGAGTCCTGCTAGAAGATAGGATAATGCCGAGCCTATTATGCCACCAATGACTATTCCTGAAATTACCTTCCCTAATTTTCTTCTTGGCATACTTCCTCCTTTCTCAAAGAATCGTTAGAGATATTGGTCTGCGGTTTCGAAAACGCTTCGTTGTCGAGAGCCATTTATAGAACGGAACCATTTCGCTTATCACAACCGCAACCTACGCATAAACAGCTCTATATAACGATATTTATTTCTTCACCACACTGTGCACACTTATTCCCTTTCATACCAGTAATCATTGCTCGAAAGTACATTCTCTCAATCAGTAGATTATTACATTTGGGACAATAGGTATGTGCACCGTCATCCGCAGCGATATTTCCTAAATAGACGTAGTTCATCCTCTCTTTCGCCTTTTCATAGGCATATTCCAGTTTCTTCGGTGATGTTGGTGGCTTATCATACTTGTAGTTCGGATAGTATCGAGAGAAATGAAGCGGTATATTTTTGTCTATCGAAAACACATAATCGATCAGCTCCGTGATATCCTTTTTTCTGTCATTCAAACCGGTGACTAAGAGATTGGTTATTTCAATGTGACAATCTTTATGGGCGATTTCAATAGTCTTCTTCACGGTATCGAGGTCTCCACCCAATGTCTTCTTATAGATGTCGGGATTCATCGTTTTGAGATCGATATTCATTGCATCAATCAATGGAATAAGGTCCATAAGGGGCTTCTCATTGATAAGACCATTTGTAACGAGAATATTCTTCCCACCTTCTTTGTGAATAGACTCGCCTGCCTCAAGTAGATATTCAAACCACATTAATGGCTCGGTATACGTGTACGCGACACCCACAGAGGGATGTTCTTTGTATATTTTTACCAAAATGTCTGGCGCGATAAATTGTGTTTGCACTTCACTCTGAGAGATTTCCCAATTTTGACAGAATGGACAGCGCATGTTACAGCTGTTGCAGGAGATCGACAGGATTTGAGAACCTGGATAGAAATGGTAGAGGGGTTTTTTCTCTATCGGGTCTAAGGCGATGGATGTTGTTTCGCCGTAATTTGTTGCCCATAATGTACCGTCCTCATTTTTTCTGCCTCGACAGAGACCGAATTTCCCTGGCATAATCTTACAATAATGTGGACAGATGGAACATGCCACATAGCCGTCTTTCTTCTCATAATAGCGTGCCTCTACCTTCATTTAGTTTCTACCCTTGTTAAATTTCCCAGCTTCTCGTAATATATTATACCATGAATTCCGAGAGAATCAAGAAATTTGATGCCTTTATCTGGTCCCATAATAGCAACAGCGGTTGCCATGGCATCAGCAATCGAGGCATTCTCTGCGAAGATAGTAACCGAAACAAAATCAAGGGCAGGAAATCCAGTTTTTGGATTGATGATATGGGGGTAGCGCGTGTTGTCTATCACGAAGAACTTTTCATAGTCGCCTGATGTTGAGAGAGAGTAATCCCTGAGTTCAACAGTCTCTATTATACCTTGTCCACGGGGATTCTTTATCCCCACGCGCCAGGGCCTTCCTTTTGAGGATTGACCAATCGCCACAATCTCGCCACCGATATTGATAATTGCTGACTCAATTCTGTATTTGTCTAAAACCTTTTTGACACGGTCTGCTGCATAACCCTGAGCAATACCACCGAGGTCAACATGCATACCTTTGGGTATTATTATAGAATCGGTTTTTATCTGGATCTTTGTATAATCAACCAGATTTCTTGTCTCATAGATCTCCGTAGAATCGGGGATCCTGAATTCACGGCTATAAAATCCCCAGAGTTCTAAAAGCGGTGCAACAGATATATCGAATAGACCACCAGTTAATTGAGAGAGCGAATCACTGAGAGAGAAGAGGTCGATGATGTCTTGCGGAGCCCTCATGCGAGACAAACGGTTCAATTCAGTCACCAGACTCTTTTCAGAAAAGCGATTTAACAACGAGTCGAGTCTCACCAGTTCACTATCAATTTCATGGGTAATCTGTCTGGCTGTAGTCTCGTCACTGCAATAGAACTTTATCTCACACGAACTCCCGACAATAAATCGTGAATAGTTAAATTCTTTGCTCGCACAATAAATAAATAGTAATACTGCCATAGATGTTAGTCGGCGAATAAGTAGTTTCATAGTTCTAGAGGCGTGGTATAGATGCTAGAGGATATTATACTGATATTACCGCTTTGTCAACGTGTTAGTTACTGACTACTCACCACTCTTATCTTACAACGCCCAGAATAGGATCTATTCACTTTGTTGTAACCTATTCTCTACCGAGTCATTGCGAGGAGTAAAACGACGAAGCAATCTCATGGGGTACAGCGAGATTGCCACACCCGCCATATATTGTGGCTGGTTCGCAATGACGCCAACCGCTTGTCTTTGCGAGGAATCCTGCAATGCAGGATGACGAAGCAATCTCATAAGCCAGTATACTCAGGATGGCTTGGGTTAGATTTCTACACCCTTTCCTCTATAGAGCCTCGCTCTACGAGCGTGAACCCTTAAGGGAGAGGGTGTGCTAATTGCTAACTTTCCTCTCCTCAATGAGGAGAGGATAAAGGTGAGGAGGTCATCCAAGGCATCTCAAGATCACAAAATGGAGACGTGGCCAAATTGTCGGTTAGTTGCTCTTGATCAATCCGCGCGCCTCTTTATTGACATCCATTTTAGAAAGTGTATACTTCTCATGTAGGGACAGCCGTATCGTTAACAAAAACGGACAAGGGAATATAGTAAACGCGTTTGTTGGCTGTATTGTAATCAAAAAAATGATGAGGAGACAAATGCTAAAAAAAACATGTTCCAAACTGGTATTATCTGTTTTTATCTTAGGTTTTGGATTGCTTCAAAAGCAATATGCTCAAGGGCCTGATACACTCTGGACAAAGACCTTTGGAGGAGTCGCTGATGATTATGGCTATTCTGTGCAGCAGACCACTGATGAAGGATATATTATAGCAGGATGTACCTATTCTTTTGGTGTAGGTGAAGGTGATGTCTGGTTTATCAAGACTGATGACTCTGGTGATACTTTATGGACAAAAACATACGGAGGGAGCAGCTATGATTATGCTTACACTGTGCAACAGACCACTGATGAAGGGTATATTATGACAGGAATGACTGACTATGATGTCTGGCTTATCAAAACCAATGCGTCGGGTGATACCCTCTGGACAAAAACCTTTGGGAGCGTCAATATCGATGCGGGCAATTGTGTTCAACAGACTGCGGACAGCGGCTATATAATAACAGGAAGTACGAGATCTTTTGGTGCAGGAGAAGGTGATGTCTGGTTTATCAAAACCAATGCGTCGGGCGATACCCTCTGGACCAAGACCTTTGGAGGAAGCGCTGCTGATTGGGGCATGTCCGTGCAACAAACTGCAGACGGCGGGTATATCATATCAGGAGGTACGGAATCTTTCGGTGCAGGTGACGTCTGGCTTATCAAAACCGACGAATCAGGTGATACAACCTGGACCAAGACCTTTGGAGGAAGCGATGTTGATGGTGGCTACTCTGTGCAACAAACCAGCGATGGTGGATATATTATCGCTGGATATACGGGTTCCTTCGGTGCAGGTGGACAGGATGTCTGGCTTATCAGGACCAATGCATTGGGCGATACCCTCTGGACCAAGACCTTTGGAGGAAGTGATATTGACTATGCCTACTCTGTGCAGCAGACCACTGATGCAGGATATATAATCACAGGAGTCACGGAATCGTTCGGTGCAGGTGGTTATGATGTCTGGCTTATTAAGACAGGCCCTGAACCAGGTATTGCAGAACACTATGATCAATCCAACATCTCAGGCAATTTTGTTCTAAATCAGAATTGTCCCAATCCTTTTAACACTTTAACAAACATCTCGTATTCAATATCGCGTTCAGATTTTGTTACTTTGACCGTATACGATGTACTTGGAAGAGAAGTAAAGACTTTAGTGAATGAATTCAAGAAAGCAGGTACACATTACGTGACATTCGATGCTACTGAACTCTCGAGTGGTGTATACTATTACGACTTGAACACCGGTGATAACATTGCTGAGACGAAAAACATGTTGCTTCTGCGTTAGACTTAGGGATTCAGCTAACTTAGGATCAAATCCTCACTCTTCACACTATGTAAAACGGCAGATGATGAACTCTAGGGGGATTAGGCAGAGTCATTTTGTCTATGATCGTTGTTCAAAGTAGAGATTTGACCCCACTAGCAAGCATTTTTGAATTTGCCATACCCGCCACAATTTACGGCGGGTTCGCAGTGACGCCCGCTTGTCATTGCGAGGAATCCTGCAATGCAGGATGACGAAGCAATCTCATAGGCCAGCGTACTCAGGAAGGCTTGGGTCAAATCTTTACGCCCTTTACTCTCCTCGTTGAGGAGAGGCAAAAGGTGAGGAGTTCGTCCGAGGCATATCACGAACAAGAAATGGAGATGTGTCCACGTATTTGGTAAGTAAAGATGTATAGGGCGGGATCTTTTCTTCACTCTTCACAAACATATAGCAACAGGATACGGATTTCTTGGAGACTAAGAGGGAGAAGGTTATGCTCTGTTGTTTGAACCAAATATTCTTACTCTATCCTCAACAACCTTTTGCATCATTTCCCGGCTCATGCCGATAATCTTTCTCGGGTCAAAGACCGTGGGATTTTTTCTCAGATATTCTCTCACGCCTGCAGTAAAGGCAATTCTGAGGTCTGTGTCGGTGTTTATCTTTGAGATTCCATTCTTCACTGCTTGCGTGATCAGGCTGTCTGGTACGCCCCTGGCATGCGCGAGCTTACCGCCAAATTTGTTAACGTGGTTAATCCACTTGACCTTGACACCTGAAGCGCCATGTAGTACGAGGGGAATTCCCACCCGATGTGCTATTTCTTGTAATATATCGATACGCAGTTTTGGTTTTCCTTTAAATTTGTATGCACCGTGTGAAGTACCGATCGCCACTGCCAAGGCATCACAGCCCGTTGCCTCGACAAATCTTTTTGCCTGTTCTGGGTCAGTGTAGATTGCCTCACCATGCTTAACCTTGACGTCATCCTCAATGCCCGCAAGTCTGCCAATCTCTGCCTCAACAGTAACGCCCCTCTTGTGGGCATAATGGACCACCTGCTTTGTGATTCTTACATTATCCTTAAAAGGAAGATGCGAGACATCAATCATGACTGAGGTGTAGTTGGATTGTATGCATTCCTTTGCTATGTCAAAGGTACTTCCGTGATCAAGATGGAGTACTACTGGTATTTTCGCACTCTTTGCCATGGTGATGATAAGGTGCGAGATATTTTCAATACCTGCATACCTTATCGCCGTTTCACTTGTCGCAATAATGACTGGTGCATTCAGGTTTTCTGCTGCCTGCAGAATTGCCTGTGTGATTTCAAGATTTGAGGTATTGAACGCACCTACCGCGTACCTCTCTCTTCGTGCCTTTGGTAAGATCTTATTCAGGTTAATCAACATTCATGTTTCCTTGACGGTATGATACTCGAAAAAGCATGCGATGTCAACGGTGACAGAGATTATTATTTTGTCAGTTGACGAAATAATAAAGCGATTCGATTGCATTTAAGTATGTAAGTTGTTTGGTGTCGATAATATTTGTTGGGAAATAGGATGCACTATTTGGGGAGGTATTAATTATCAAAGGGCGGCTTGCATAAGGAGGTAGGCGTTCCAGATCACTGGATTTCAACTCATCAGAGTTTGTTCTGACGCCCTGGCCTTTTTCAACCTCAAAACCAGTATTTGAACCGATGCTAAGCCGCCCAGAATATTGTATCGATACAAAATTCTCTGTCAACCATAAGATAATCTGAGGTCTTCTGCTTTGAAAGGAAGGCAAGCATTGACATAGTCTTACCTCGACACCAAACCGCCTCTTCAATTCCATCGAGATAATATCGGGCAATATATATAATGGTCGCTTACCGGACTTATCGTTGTTGATACTGTGATTCACATAGATAGAGGCGCTCTCGCCATAGATGTCGGGTGAAGTGATGAACAACATGAGAGGTCGAGAAGTTCCTTGACCTAGCGCAGGTAATGATTATTCTATGCAGAATTATAAATCAATAACAAGGAGGTGAGTAATGGCTAAAAAATCAAGACGGCAACGCATCCGCTATTTCCTAAAGGAAATAAGCAGTCGGATAGAAGAATCAGAGCACCCGGATCCAGATAAACTGAGGCAAGCACAGGAAATCGTATACGATGCGTGGGAAACAGATGGGCCACAACGCATTGAACTCGCACTACAAGCCCTAACGGTGTGTCCAGATTGTGCAGATGCTTATGTCCTGCTAGCATATGAATATGCTGCTGACCTCAAAGAGGCGAAAGAACTATACGAAATGGGAGTAATAGTTGGTAAAAAGGCCTTAGGTCCAAGAGCCTTCGAGGAAGATGTGGGACATTTCTGGGGACTTATCGAAACAAGACCATACATGCGTGCCCGAGTAGGGGTAGCTGAGTGTTTGTGGGATCTTGGTGAAAGACAGCAAGCTATAGAACACTATTACGATATGTTGCATCTTAACCCGAATGATAATCAGGGGATACGTTATTTGTTACTGAACTGCTTGATGGCGGAGAAGGACGACAAGGCAGCCGAAGAACTTCTAAAGAAATATAAAGGTGATATCGATGCTACGTGGTATTACAGCCGCGCTCTGTTAACATACCGCCGTGAGGGACAGAGTCGTCGTGCCAATGATGAATTGACAAAAGCACTGAAGCAAAACCCCCATGTTCTGGATTACTTATTAGGTATGAAAAGACTGCCTAAAGATCTACCTGATACAAGTGGTATCGGCGATGATCGTGAAGCACGTTGGTATGTATGGTATGGACTTGAAGCCTGGCAGACTACCCCTGGTGCTCTTGAATGGCTGAAAGAAAACTACGACCGAATGCCGTAGGCGGAAACTACTACTCGATCACCCATTTTAGGCGCATTCAAAAAAATAACTAAATTGAATCCGGTCCCCAGTCGTACATTCATCATTCGATAATTCCACAATAATGGAATAATGAAATTTTCGAACAAAGTGTGACATGGGGTCTCTCATTATCACTTTGTCAATTGACAAAATGACAATCACACATGATTATATCAATTTAAGGGCAGTTTGACTTTAACGGTTACTTATAAAAGCCATCTGAAATTAAATTTTGAGACCTCGCCTGTAAAAGATACCATCTACAGTAATTTTATATTTCCATGTAGTGTTAGGAAAGTATTTTGTCCATGCCATAACCTCGGTCTTCATATTGAGTAAACTAACATATTTCTTAAAGACCCAGTGGTCTAAATTTTCTGCATCACCATCCTCAATGTTCCTGACCTTGTATTGTGTTAATCCATGGGTCTTGCAGAATTTCTTGAAGTTTATTTCATGGTTTGCCCGCGCCGCCTTCAATTTGTCAGCAAGGACACCAAATGCGATCATTGTAGGTACATCAAGGTCCAACAATTTGAACGATTTTCTGACTTCATCATCGAGACTACTCATCAAGAATCTCGCAATATTATGGGATGCCTTTTCGCGTTTGGTCTTTTTCATCCCTTGGAGCGCTCTGTGTGTTTACGTTTCCAGATTTATTAAAAAAGGATGATATATTATCTTTAATGCCTTGGATGTCTACATTGTTGATGATATAAGTTCCTGAAATAAGTTGATAGTATTTATTAAAAATCCTTTCAAGTTCATCAATGCTATCATGTGCTTGTTTGAATGTTGGCATAGCCCTGTAACGCCTTTGATTACTAGCGTGATGGCCAATGAATTTATGTCTGAATTTTTCCAGCTTGTCCGATATGTTGTCGATTTGTTTAATGTCCAGATCCACAACAGACCGATTTAAATGTTTACCGCTACCAGCCATTTGCGTGAATTCTCGATTAAGGCGGCTCTTTGCCAAGATATTTCGAGTATGATTTGGGTATTTCACTGGCCAGCGAGTGTAGGCGCGTCGTGATATCAATTCAGGGTTCTCTTTCACCTCGATTAGCAATCTGTGCAGCGAAATAACATCTGGGCGTTTATCGATTAGTCTGTAGATACCCGCCACTATCGAAGCGCTATGTACTTGTCCGGCCCACCAGTAGAGATAACTGTTTGCTGGATATTTTTGTGAATTCGCAAAAATCTCTGCCATCTTCCTGTAGACAATCTTCAGTGTCATTAAGTACCGGATTTCAGGGAGCAAGTCTTTTTTTAACCATCGTTTCCATGTTTGTTTTCTATGTCTCATATTCATAATAACGACCGCGTCGTGCCTTGGGTAGGATTTTGTTCAGATTAACTAACATAATTAATCTCCATGTTCATTTTTCATTCCT
>Ga0209636_10004579_pt1 | contig 14109 bp, 10 predicted proteins | sample DeeMarSWOR152_54_FD_187464 | JGI IMG/M metagenome (GOLD analysis project Ga0209636, IMG submission 187464) | Marine sediment microbial communities from White Oak River estuary, North Carolina - WOR-1-52-54 (SPAdes) (version 2) | ecosystem: Environmental > Aquatic > Marine > Intertidal zone >...
ATATGAACGAAGAGCCCGTTGCGGGAAATCCGCACGGCGGGTTCTGTGAGGGGCGGGGTTCTTCTTGAAATATGAAGAATTACCCGCCTACTCGACAATTAGGCGATGAGGAATTACTCAGGGAGTCTTGTTTAGCTTGTTGAGAATATTATAAAAATGGTAACTATTCAGGTTATTAGGTTCATCGTTCAAGGTTCAGAGTTAATGACCTTACGCTCTTTATATTTCTTAAGATTGTTTAATTTTCATCTCTCGTAAACCTTGAACTGGAAACTTGAGAACTTTGAACCTGAATAGTTAACAAAAACTTATTAAAGAAGTTACTCTCCCAGTGGCTAAATTCCATTAAAAAGGGAACCAACAATTATTAATTTTATTAATCATAAAATTATCTTTGAGGATGTACGATGAACCTTTATATCGTGAATTATGTTGAAAAAATGCTGCGTCGTGCCAATTATGAATTTGATGAACGGACAAATTCATGGTGTGCCAGTGTCGATGATTTACCTGGGGAATATGCTCAAGCCGATTGGGTAGAAGAAGTTAGAACAGAATTAGCCGAAGTCATTGAAGAGTATGTTTTAGTTTCTCTACAAGGAAAGTCACCCTTTACCAGAATTTCGTAACTTTCGAAGGGCGGATATAGTAGAATACTTTTTCAATGGAATTGTCAAATTAAAATACTTAATCAAACACCTCTCAGTTACCCCCTTCAACCAGGAAATATACTTATAAGGCAAATCCGATTCCGACATTCCGACAGTTAGCTATGCAAATTCCGACAATTGTGAATAATTTGGTGTTTGCAGCATATAGCTTAATTTCCTAATTTTAAAAGAGTAAAGACACTGGTGGAAATTGTGGTATGAAACTTGAAGTCATGATCAGAAAAACATGGTGATATATAAATTGGAGTCTATCCAAAAATATAGCATTTACGTAATACAAGCATCTTGCTTGCCTTAAAAAATTTGAAATTAACTCACAAGCTGGAAGCTTGTGTTACGGGCTCGGATAAAAACAAATTCATGTTATTTGAAAGGGGAAAAAATGCGGCACAAAACTCTGGCATTCCTAGCTGTATTTTTTATTGTTCAAACATCTTTACTCTTTGCCCAATCGGATTCGAGTAAAGTCGAGCTGGGACTTGACTTTCTGGTTGGTAGAATTATTCAGGGATATGGATGGGAAATCCCCATACAATATTCAAAAGAAAAAGTCGATGTGAAAGGTGGATTTGATCGGAATCCATTTGAAATAAAGGGAACAACGTTTTACACTCCACCGGGATTTGTTTACAGTAAACCTGGTTTATTTTCAATTCATATAACGGATGAAATTTATTCTCTAAGTCGAACTTATGGTAGTAGGGATCCCTATAAGTCAAAAAGAAATGCGCCACAGGTAACCGCGGTATTCAGGCCTGGTAATTCATTACAGCTTTCTATCAGTAATAAATATCAATTCACTGATCTCACCAGTACTTTTGAAGGTAAGGTTAAGAATAACCTCTTCAACTTTGGTATTCGATTTCTCTCTAACGGGGGAACGGTAAAATATCAGAAGTATCATGCAAAATGGTGGTACTATATTTTTAATCCTAAGTTAAATTTACTCACCCCGGCTTCAGATCAAATATTATTTCTAAATCCCAAACAATTTTATCTATTGGCTGATATTAAATACAACTACCTCAAAGATAATTTTAAAGGAAGATGGTCAGAAAGCTCGGGGTATTTAACAGATAAGTTAAATAATGCATTTATATCAGCTCATTTGAGTCTTTCAAACCATCTATTTTTTAGACAAGGTTTTTATTATGAGGGGAATAAAAGATATATTGATCAGAAAGGTACTCAAACAGTTTACAATGAAAACAGAGAATCAGAATACGTAGAACAATATAATTTTATCTGGGATGCAAGTTTAAGAAATTATAATTATCTTTGTGATATTTTTCTATTACACACCAAGGACATTGCTCATAGATTGAAATTTTCTCTGGAAGAAATTAGATCCAAGGATTATGAAAAGGATATTCGAGGAGGAATAGATACCAGTTATTATGCTGACAAGATCCATGGAAAATCGTGGAGGAGAGGATTACGATATGAATTCCATTTTTTAAAATCTGAAAAAGAAATTCCTTTGCTACAAATATTATCGGATTATTATGATTATTACGGCCACCAATTATCTAAAAAATCAATCAATATCCTCAGTGGCATTTCATATAAAACATATAAAGAAGATTGGAGAGTACCATTTTTTTTCAGATTAGAACCTGATACGACTAAGAATTTAAATGTATTTTCAAAATTGTCTTATAGATTAACTAATAAATTTGAACCGTTATTACAAATAAATCTGATACGTAGTATGAACAAAGAACCTTTTGGTAATATTTATTTTTCAGGCGCACCCAATTTTAATAATTCTACTGATATTATTGGCAAGATTGGATTTTCCTACTACAATTATTTATTTGATGCTCGACAAAGTGTGCAGATGAACTGGAAAAATTTAAGTGATTTTGATTACTGGCAGGAACCCTTATTGCGCCAGGGTATGTGGTTTACAATATTTCAAATTCGCTGGTTCCAATTCAACACGCTTTGGTATTCGAAAAAGAGTACGTTTTTTAATTTTCATTGGAGCAAACTGAAATTTGCAAGACAAATTTATATAGATTTAAAATCAGCTATTGGCTTAACAAAAAAACTTCAGTTAGATTTCCGATTAACCTATTCAAAACCTGATCAGATTTTGTATCTCCTTAAAACTGATCTGGAAAGTCAGTATTCACTTCAAAATATGGCATTTTCAAACAAATTTGTTGAATATGGACTGGGTTTCCAATGGCAGTGTTTGTACAAAGGACGTATTAAATTATCCTATTGCTATCATCGTGATTGGTTCCCCGAATATTTTCAGGAAGTACAGACAATTCATAAACTCAACGCTGGTTTCAACATTTTATTTTAATGATGAAAAAATTATTTTTAACAATTATAATGCTTTGTTTGATCAGTAATATATCGGCTCAGCAAACTTACACTGCTTTTCAGTCAGTATACGATCTTGGTCTGGTTTGTTATGACCATCCCTTTCTTGCCAATCGAAATAGTGCGCTATTACTAAAAATGCGCCAATATCAAATTGGATTAAATTTTGAGCTGACCAGACCGACAGGATCGCTTATTTCAATCATGCTGCCCCTTCAATATAATTTAGCACTGGCAGCAACCTGGGATCGAAAGCTGGAAGAAAGATTAATCCGTGTACCAACCCGAGCAACTGAGTATTCCGAACATGATAACCAATTTATTTTTTCAATAGCTCATCCTTTTCTGAAGAACCTGAGCATCGGGCATCAAATCAGTTCTCGAACCCTGACCAAAAGTGACTTGCTTATCTGGGATAGGAATGTTGTATCGGTTGATTCATTGCTGGATAAAGATAGCTATTTATGGGAGGGTGAATATCAGATTGGTTTATTTTGGGACATTTCTCCTGGACTTCGGTTCGGGTTACTAACACCGCCAATAATTGCTGCATCGTTTTTAGAGACCAGAATTGCACGATTTGAAACCAGAGTGGATAAAAAAGTTGCATTTTGGGGACAGCAATCCTGGCAAGCCAATCTTCCTGCATTCGCAGCAGAATTTTTACCCACTGGTAAATATTCTTTTATTACAGCATTAGGCAAAGAAAACGATCAGCTATTTTTTCACGGAGCTGCGAAAAATCTACTTTTTAATCGTGTTACATTGTCGGCTGGTTTTGATTTCAAACAATATGGAGAGAATCAATTTCTTCTGGGTGCAGGAAGTTATATTGGTGGATTCCACTTTTTTTACAGCTTTAACTTTAATCAAAAATTAAACCAGTTGTCGCTGTCATTTTCACCACAGCAGGAAAAACAACTCATCGAATTATCCAATCTTGAACAGAAATTTTTTGATATTTTTCTTTATAAACTCGACTATTATTACAACAATATTTTCGTCACTGGAACCATAAAAAATTTGACACAGGAGAAGGTGAGTCTTCACCTCGAGCTCACTGGCACAGCTATTCAAAAAGTCACCCAATCATTTATGCTATCGTCACTCGTTGAACAAAAAATTTATTTTCATTTTCCGTTTGTGAAAAAGAAGCAATCAAACTCCACAAGCATCTATCAGCTTCGCATCATCGCGTTTCAAAAAGGAAAACAGATAATTGAAAAATCATTTCCGATTAAAATTTTGGACATCCATCGATGGAACGGGGAGTTGGAGGATTTGGTCTATTTTGTTCAAACCGAGAATCAAACAATTTTTAACTTAGCCAGGAAAGTTTCTCAAAACCTGCTGCCAACCAGCAACACCATTCAATATGCCGAAGCGGTCTTTAATCATCTGAGTCAAAATCTCCGTTATCTCAAAGACCCGACTTTACATGAAACAGATTATGTCCAATTTCCTTACGAGACATTGTCCCAGAAATCTGGCGACTGCGAAGACCTGTGCGTTCTCTATTGTTCTCTATTGGGGGCATTGGGCATTCCAACAGCATTGGTTGAAATAAATTTCCCAGAAAAAAGTGAGGATGCGCATATACTCGTGCTCGTTAATACGGGTTTAAGACCAGAGCATTTCAATTTTTTACAGAGCAATCCTAATCGTTTTATATTCAGGGAAAACGTTGATTGCTACTTTGAGGCATGGATACCTGTCGAGTTGACACTTGTGGGAGAATTCTTTGAAAAAGCCTGGGAGAGAGCAGCAGAAGAATATTGTCAGTACGCGATTTTGAAAGGTGGGCTGGCGCAAGGGTGCGTGACAATTGTTGATGTGTATTAACAAAATTGGATTTTCAAAGCAAAATAAATATGAGGTATTCAAATGAAATTTAATCAATTTTTATTAGTCGTTGTGTTTTTAGCAATATATAACACAACATCAGTAGCTCAGGTCGATTCCAACAAAGCAGAATTAAACCTGGATTTTTTAATTAGACGGATTGTTGGCGGATATGGCTTTGGTATTGATTATTTCAATTTACAGGAAAATTATATACCTACTTATAATAATTATGAAAGCTACTCTCCGATGATAATGCTGGCAAAAAACAATTTTCTCATGGTTAACTTAAATAATTATTCCTACCATCCGACCTCTGGCTCATATCAGAATAAATGGACCCATTCTCCTGAAATAAACGTTTTATATCGTCCGCAAAAATCTGTTCAATTTTATTTTTCAAATCAATATGAATTTATAGACCGTGATTTCCAATTTACCCGGGATTCTGTCTCTTATAATACTTCGTCAGATATAAATAGAAATAGTACGCTGCGTTTTGGAGCTCAATATTTATCGAGGGGTGGCAAGACTAGCTATGATGAAAAACTATCTAAATGGTTATACTATTTCATGAACAATAATATACTACATGCTGCACAAAGAACTCTCCCTGATATGATGCTTCCTAAAATTTTTTTGGAGCCTGATCAAATCTATTTTGAATTGATGGGAGCTTATCATAATTACAAAGAAAAAACAATCCGTGCCGTCGAATCTTTAAAAACCATGCAAAATCGTCTTCAAGAAATTAAATCCTATATTTCAAGAAAAAACATCATGTACGATTTTCTGATTCATTATAATTTATTCAATAAATTTTTTATTGCTCAGAAAATTGGCTATTCAACTAATCCCACTGTTAGCGATCATAAACAGGAATTTGAATATAAAGAACAACAAATTACAGAAAGTCGTAACTATTTAACTAATTATGATAATAATAGACTTGTTTATAAAATTGAGGTCGATTTTTTTTCTCACAAAAATATCTTGAACCAATTATACTATACAATTAGCAACGACGAATTTAATTCTTATTCGAAAGGTATTGAAAAAAGCGATACGATCTCAGTATCGTGGCATGAGACAGAAAGTCAACATAGATATCAAAATTTTGGCTATATATTTAACTTTCTTAAAGTTGATAAATCCGTACCACTATTGAATATACTATCTGATTATGATAATTACTATGGTCATTTATTACCTGCTAGAGCTATTAAAGGGACATCTGCGCTGTTTTTTGTGCAGACAAAAAGTGAGACTTTTCATTGGCAGAATAAGTCTGAAATTCCAGAACACACAAAGGACTTAACGCAAAAGATTAACTGGCAGCATAATCTCTCTTACGGAATTACAACCGACCTCAACTTAAACTTAGAAATGAATGTTTTTCATGAAATAATGGAATCCATTGATATTCCTAATCTAAACTGGCCATATAAATATGGTAATGGCAGTGCACTGTCAGGCAAATTAGGAATTTCCTTTTATAATTATCACTTCGATCCATCTTATGTGAATTGGCTGACGCTTAGTAATTTTGACTATTGGCAAAGGCCATTATTGAAAAAAGGGATGTTAACACTCGAGCTAAGTTACCTACCACCGCTATATAGTTACTGGTGGCCATCAAATGAGAAGAAATTATTTGAGTTCAAGTTAAGCAAATTACGCTCATCAAACCAAAACAGTTTAGAGATTTGTTTCGGTTATGGATTACCAAAAAATATCGAGCTTGATTTGGATTTAGCTTTAGTAAGAAAAGATTTTTCAGGAAAAGCAAGGGAATTTTTTAAACGGAAGAATATTCATCGCTTATCTTCAGCAGTTACATTAAAATGGCAATTCTATAACAACGCTCGAATTTCAATTAGATGCTACAGACATTATCCGATTATTAACGAACCAGATAAGTACCAAAATGAATTTAATATTAGCTTAGCCGCCCTTTTTTAATTTATGAAAAGATTATTTATCTCTCTTGTTATAATTGGTTTACAACTAAATGGATATAGCCAGGACCGGTATTCCGCATATCAGTCGGTTTACGATCTTGGATTGATATCATTGACTGATCCATTTTTGGCGAATCGGAATAGTGCACTATTATTGGGAATGCGCCAATACCAGGTAGGTTTTAATATCAATTTTAAGCAGCCGATGCAAACTTCGATTTCTGTTTCCGGTCCCATTCATCATAATTTAGCAATTGGAATAACCTGGGATAGATCGGGAGAAAATAAAATCACTCGAGCAGCAAATTCGTTATACTCGTTAAGGGTTGTTTTGTTATGTCATGCTTGTGAATACAGGCATCTCCTAATTAACTGTAAATATGGAGATTCCCGCATCCGCAGGAATGACAGCATTTGTTACATTTTAACCTTTAACGATTATAGCTCAATTTGAAAAATATGATAATAGAGCTACGCTTTCCCTGGGGCATAAGTTAGCTGCAAAAGCTACTTTAGGGCATCAAATAATAATCGGCAATTTATCGCAAAACGATAGAATATTGTGGGATGAAACGGCACCGACCTCAGAAATATTGAGTTATGAAATTGACCAGTTCACTTTCTCTTATCGAATTGGACTGTTCTATGATTTTTGTGAAAAATTCAAGTTTGCTTTGTTAATCCCACCGATTTTCGAATATATTTTTATGGAAACAAGGACCGCTCCATTTGAGACAAAAGCGGATAAAGCGATTATTTTTTGGGGAGAAAAATCCTGGCAGGCAAACACTCCAGAATTGGCAATTGAATTCTTGCCAGACCGCAATCTTTCAGCCGTTACAGCCCTGGGGAAAGAAAATGATCGTACATTTTTTCACTATGGAGTAAAAAGCACAATATTGAATAGATTCATTCTGGCAGGTGGTTTTGATATGAAGCATGATTCGGAACGCCAAATCACTTTGGGATTTGGAACTTATATTGGTGGATTTAATGGCTTTTACTGTTTCAATTTTAATGAAAAGCTACATCAAATTACACTGTCGTTTTCACCCTTACAAGAGAGAGAACTGATTAAATTAGTTGAACTAAAACAAAATTATGAGGATATTTTTCTTTATAAGCTCGATTATTATAGAAGCAACGAATTCATCTGTGCAACTACTCAAAATTTGATAGACGACAATGTCAGCATAAATCTTGAACTCTCTGGAGAAGCCATTCACAGAGTGAATCATTCTTACACACTGTCGCCAGGTGCAATAAAACAATTTCGCTTTAACCTGCCACAAGTGAAAGGGGATAATTTTCATTCGCCAACTTATTGTCAATTTCGTATCTCAGCCTTTTCGAGAGGGAAGCAAGTCTTAGAGCGATCAATTCCGCTTAGCATCAGGGATATCCATCAATGGAATGGTGAGCTGGAAGATTTAGTCTATTATATCAAGTCTGATCATCATGATATATTGAAGGTGGCTCAGAAATTAGTTCAAGATTTACATCTTTATGGTAACGCAATTCAATTCGCAAAGACTATTTTTAATGACATCAGTCAAAATTTTCAGTACGTTAATGATCCAATCTTGAATCCTATTGACTTTGTTCAACTCCCTCATGAAACATTGATAAAGAAATCAGGTGATTGTGAGGATTTATCTGTTCTTTTTTGTTCTTTATTGGGAGCAATAGGAATTCAAACCGCTTTAGTGGAAATAAAATATCAAGGAAGAGAAGATGCTCATGTATTTGTTCTCGTCAACACTGGTTTGAATCCAGAAAATTTCGATTTCATGAATGATAATCCAAATCGATGCATCTTCAGAAAGAATCGTGAGGGAAAATTTAAAGCCTGGATACCTGTTGAACTGACGCTTGTGGGTGAGTCTTTTGACAAAGCCTGGAACAGGGCAGCAGAGGAATATTATCGATGCGCGATTTTGAAAGGTGGGTTGGCGCAAGCGTGGGTGAAGATCGTAGAAGTGTTTTAAAAATTTTATCATTTCAATCAAAGGAGAATTAAAATGAGACTGATAATTGTATTTATGATTTGTAGCTTAGCTCTGGCAAATGAAAATGAGTTCAAAATTATTGAGCGAGAGGGAGAAATATTTATCCGTCATGGCATTGAAAATGACTGGCGAATCTATCAAGCCAGCGAGATGCTCAAAGAAAATGATTGGATTCAATCTGGAGCCAATTCATCAGCTAAAATAGAGCGTCATGATGGAAAAATTTTTATCCTGCCAGAGAATACAATAATTGAAGGGATGGAGTTGAAAAATTACACAAGCTCAGAATTATTGCTGATCCTGACTTCGATTGAAATATCAAATATCCCGCCCCAAAAAGGCAAACCAATTGCGCCGTCAGGCGCCTATATTATTCATGGCAATCGACCAACAGATTCAGCTACTATTGATAGTGTTGAAGTGAACCAATATCTCGAGTACGAAATGAACGGTCTTGATGCATTGTGTGAGCAGTCATTCTGGGCTGGTGTTATTTTGAAGATTTTTAAATTAAAAAAATTTGAGAAAATGTTGGATCATGAATCTTTGGAATACAACCTTCTTGTGGCTTATAATAAAATGAATTTAGTGCGGCGGTTTAATGAGGCCAAGGAGCGGTTTATTAAGAAATATCCGAATTCAGAATATATTGAGCAAATTAATGGTCTAAGGTAAAACAAAAATTTCTTACCACTGATTGAGGAAACCCACTGATGAATAAATCGTAATTATTCAGTTCATATCATATTAAAAAGATCTTTAAAATAAAACTTTAAATAGCTATCTCTCCATCTTCAAACATTCTGCAATCAGGTTTGTTAAAAAATAGTTGCATTTTTGATGCAAATAATCTATTTTCAGATAACTAATAGAAGATCAGTAAAATAAAATTTTACAGGAGGGAAATCAAATGAGAATCCGCTCTTTAATTTTACTTGTCGGAATATATCTATTGATGACCAATGTTTCACTTTATAGTGATAGTACGAAATTATTACGGCAACCCGACATCAACAAAACCAGCATTGTTTTCGTCTACGGTGGTGATCTCTGGACGGTTTCTCCAGAGGGCGGGCAGGCTCACAGGCTGACAACTCACGACGGTATGGAATCCAATCCCAAATTTTCACCCGATGGAAAATATATCGCCTTTTCCGGCGAATACGATGGGAACACGGATGTTTACGTGATTCCATCGGAAGGGGGGCAGCCGATTCGATTAACCTATCATCCTGGCAGCGACTATGTGATCGACTGGACGCCAGATGGCAGCAAAATCCTGTTTAATTCATCGCGGGATAGCTACAGCCGTTTCAGTCGTTTTTTCCTCGTTAGTAAAGATGGCGGATTTCCCGAGCCACTGGAAATTCCCATGGGCTACCTGGCTTCCTATTCACCGGACGACAGGTTTCTCGCCTATACATCGCTGCCCAATGCCTTCAACACGTGGAAACGCTATCGAGGTGGATTGGCTCCCAAAATCTGGATTTTCAATTTCGCTGATAAATCTATCAAAGAGATTCCCCATGACAGAGCTAGCGATACCAATCCTATCTGGATGGGTGATAAGATATATTTTCTATCCGATCAAAGTCGAATCATGAATCTATTTTCTTATGATATAAAGACGGAAAAAGTTACTGAACTCGTCAAACAAAAAGACTTTGATATTAAATCCGCTTCTGGTGGTGATGGTTTAATTGTTTATGAAAGCGAAAGAAAAGAAAGATATTCGAGTAGATATCGCAGGCATCGATCAGCGAATCTTATCCTTGCCTGTTCCCGATCGAGAATATTTCAATCTTCAAGTGGCGGCTGATAGCACGATATTCTTTCTGGAATCCATTCCCAATGAACGGGCAGCCACGCTGCATCGATTTTCGATGAAAGAACGAAAATTTGAACTGTTTCTGGAAAAGGTGAATAGTTATGTCATTTCTGCCGATGGCAAAAAAATGCTTTACCTTTCTGATAACAATTATTTTATCACCGATGTGACAGGCAAGCCTAAAGCAGGCGAAGGCAAGCTGAATACCGGTATCATGGAAGTGAGAATTGATCCCCGAGCCGAGTGGGAACAAATGTATCACGAAGCCTGGCGGATTAATAGGGACTTTTTCTATGATCCAAACATGCACGGCATTGATTGGCAAAAAATCCGAAATAAATACGCTCAATTCTTACCCTATGTGGCACATCGCAGTGATTTAAATTTTCTCATTGGAGAGATGATTGGCGAATTGGCTGTCGGTCATGCTTATGTCGGCGGTGGTGATTTTCCAGAGGTTGATCGAGTGTCAGGCGGTCTATTAGGTGCTGATTATGAAATTGTCAATGACCGATATCGAATAAAAAAAATATATTCAGGATTAAATTGGAATCCTGATTTGAAAGCGCCGCTCACTGCTCCAGGAACAACAGTGTCGGAAGGTGATTTCATACTAAGAGTCAACGGAAGAGATTTAAAAGCATCGATCAATATTTATAGTTTGTTTGAAAAAACCGCTTGAAAAATGGTTTCACTGACCGTCAACTCGCAGCCAAAAGAGGACAGCAGTTGGAATATCACCGTGGTTCCCGTTTCCAGTGAGAGAGGTTTACGAAACCGTGCCTGGGTCGAAGGAAATTTGAAAAAAGTGGAAAAATTATCCAATGGGCGAGTTGGATATGTTTACCTGCCTAATACCAGTGTGGCGGGTTATACTTATTTCAATCGTTACTTCTTCTCGCAACTGGGCAAACAAGGGCTGGTTGTGGATGAGCGATTCAATGGTGGCGGCTACGCTGCGGATTACATTATCGACATGTTGGATCGCCCACTGCTCAATTACTGGGCAACTCGTGATGGCAAAGATTTCACCACGCCATTATCGTCGATTTTTGGACCTAAGGCTATGATTATCAATGAATATGCCGGTTCTGGCGGTGATGCCATGCCGTTGTATTTCAAACGTCGTGGAATTGGGCCTCTTGTTGGCAAACGCACCTGGGGCGGGTTAATCGGCATTTACGATTATCCTCGGCTGATGGACAGCGGGCGGGTAACCGCACCAAGAGTGGCAATCTGGAGCCCTGATGGTAAATGGGAAGTGGAAAACGAGGGCGTTTATCCCGATTTCGAGGTAGAGATGACTCCAGTTAAAATGATCGCTGGGCATGATCCGCAATTGGAAAAAGCGGTGGAAGTTGTTTTAAAAGAGTTGGAGAAGAATCCATTGCCAAAAAGACAAGACCGAAATATCCAACCGATCGGTGAGAAAGATACCAAATACCGTAATTTAAAAATTTCAGCTATCAATGACCCAAATTAATTCGCTATTGATTATTCTAAATAGGAATTTAAATTTGATTTGATTACTAAAAATATACGTTCTTCAAAGGGAGCTAAAGATGGTCAAAATTATCAATTTTATGTTTATTTTTTTTCTGATACTTATTTTTACAAAGGCTAAAGCGGAAGATCACAAAGATCACATCGAAGGTCCATTTTCAACACCGCAGGAAGTCACCGAAACGTGCTTAATGTGTCACGAAGAGGTTGGCGAGGATGTTTCGAAAACCCGACATTGGAATTGGCTGGGTGAGGAATTTGAGATGACCCAAAATGGCAAAACACGATTTGGCAAACTAAATATGGTGAATAATTTTTGTATTGCAGTGCCCTCAAATTGGCCTCGCTGTACAAGTTGCCACATCGGTTATGGCTGGAAGGATGCTTCATTCGATTTCACTGATCCCAATAATATCGACTGCCTGGTTTGTCATGGCCGAACTGGCACTTATAAAAAAGTCCCGACCGATGCAGGCATGCCTGCAAAAGATATTGATTTGCTAAAAGTAGCTCAAAGTGTCGGTAAACCGACCCGTCAAAATTGCGGCTCCTGCCACTTCGAAGGCGGTGGTGCTAATGGTGTCAAGCATGGCGATCTGGATGACAGCCTACTAAAGCCATCGAAAGAGTTGGATGTTCACATGGGCGGGCAGGATTTTTCTTGTACAGAATGTCACATTACCGAGAAACATGAAATCAGAGGCGCATCTCACGGTTCCATCGCCCAGGGAGTAAATCACTTTGACTGTGTTGAATGCCATGATGAAAATCCCCACGAAAATGAAAAGCTCAACAAACATACAAGTGCCGTTGCCTGCCAGACGTGTCATATTCCAACCTTTGGCAGAGGGAATCCAACCAAAGTGTGGTGGGACTGGTCAACAGCGGGACAGGACATTGAGCCGCAAAAAGATGAGTTCGGCAAGGATACCTATGATAAGAAAAAAGGCGCTTTTAAATGGGCAAAGAATGTGACCCCTGAATATCACTGGTTCAATGGCAAGGCAGATTATTACCAGATTGGTGACAAAGTTAATTTGAAGAAACCTGTTCAGCTCAACCAACTCAACGGAGCTATCTCTGATCGAAAGGCAAAAATCTATCCATTCAAAGCCATGCGAGGCAAGCAGATGGTCGATACAAAAAACAAATATTTGATTGTGCCAAAATTGTTCGGAGAAAACGGTTTCTGGAAAATGTGGGATTGGCAGGTTGCGTTTACTGAAGGGATGAAAACTGTTGGATTGGATTATTCAGGAGATTATGATTTTATTGAAACTGTATTGTACATTCCCGTTCATCATACGGTGGCTCCAAAAAATAAATCATTGAAATGCTATAACTGCCATCATCGCACGAAAAGCATCCTGGACTGGAAGGCATTGGGATATGCTGCTGATCCGATGGGGAAAGGCGGGAGAGAAAAAAATGGTTTGCTAAAGTGATATATTCGGTAGCTAGGTAACAGGGTAATATGTTAATTGGATAGTTTATTGAAACCAATATTTGGAAGCATAACGATCTAAATGTTTTCCAGGAGATAATCAACTATGACCTCAAAACAACGCATGTTAGTCGCCATTGAAAGAAAAATCCCAGATCGATTACCTGTGACGACCCATCATGTTATGCAATATTTTTTAGACATATATATGAATGGCATTTCATTTGATGAATTCTTCGACTATTTTAGATTAGATGCTATTGTCTGGACAGTACCGCACAAACCTGATGAATCCAGAGGTTACTTTTATGATCCTGATCAGAGTGAGGTCGGATTTCTCGAGAGTAGACGAATCAACTCGGACAATTGGCGGATTGAGTTTGAAGAGATTCCAGATCCACAGTATAAAACCTTTCGATACAACTTTATCACTCCGAAAAAGACGCTTTCGATGGTCACACAATCCAACGAGCATACCACATGGGTATCAGAGCATCCTGTCAAAGATAAATCG
>Ga0209636_10004581_pt1 | contig 14108 bp, 12 predicted proteins | sample DeeMarSWOR152_54_FD_187464 | JGI IMG/M metagenome (GOLD analysis project Ga0209636, IMG submission 187464) | Marine sediment microbial communities from White Oak River estuary, North Carolina - WOR-1-52-54 (SPAdes) (version 2) | ecosystem: Environmental > Aquatic > Marine > Intertidal zone >...
GAGGAAATCCTTCGCTGCGACACAGACAAGCGGCGAGAGATTGACTTGTTCATGGAGCACCTAAAGAAGCAGAAGCTTGCAAGCAGCGTCATAATCCGTCAGGTCATGGATAGGTTTGGCTGTTCCTACACAACGGTTTGGCGAAAGTTTAAAGTCTTGGGTTAATCTCTACCTTAGCTTATCAGGACCCTTTTCTTTCTTTTATATTACTGTGGTGTATGATATGTCAGTACCGGGGTCCTGGAAGAAGATCATGAGATCTGAAAAGAACGTTTATTAAACGTTAGACAGTAACGTTTAATAGATAATGTTGAATTTAACGTAGTTTGAACATGTCAGAGGGGTGTTTTAACACGAAAATGGCAATCTCAAAGGGTGAACTGTATGGTTAGCAAGGGAGGCTACAAACGTCGTAGCATGTACGGCACGGTTCCTGTCAGCTTCCAATTTATACAGCAGTTAGTCGACAAGGTAGACAAGACTAAATACGGCTCAGACCTTAAGCTCCGGAACAAGGCCCTAATAGTCCTGCTTTACTACAGTGCGCGCAGAATCAGTGAGATAGTTGGCAGGACCCTTGAACTGAAGAACGGGACAGTGGACAAGTGGCGTGGAGTGACCGTCAAAGACTTCCGTTTTGACACGAGGAACGGAAGGGACATTATGGTAATGCGCGTGAGGATTCTCAAAAAGGGCAAAGCGAAAGCAGATAGCATACGCAACGTGTACCGTGAAGTCATCATGCGTTGCGACTGGCCTTTGATGGATCTGTTTCTGGATTGGTTTGACGTATGCGAAGAAGAGGGTCCAGATACCAAACTGTTCGATATAAACAGAACACGGGCCTACCAGATCCTTAAAGAGTTGGACAAGCGTGTAGTCGGCAACCACTGGCTACGACACCAAAGGCTGAGCCACATGGCTGAACACCTAAACCCCTTCGAGTTGAACGAGCGTATAGGCTTCTGGGAGCGTCTGGACCCCGCGATAAGCTACGTCCACGGAAGGATAGCAACCTACCTGGACGCAGGTGACAAAGCCGTACAATAAATTTGCACACTTTCAACGTTCACAAAAGGGTATTTTTTCCAGAAGGGTATAGGTAAATTGCTCTAAAACATGCTGTTAGAAGTATACCTATATCGTTACGGCATGAAGCGCAGTCTAAACTTTTGGCTGGAAGTCTAAACACTTTTACCGAACCCAGTACATTTTGTACTTAACGGATACAAAAGCATACACCAAAACTCAGGTTCTTGCGAAGTATCTTTTCTGTTGATACCACTATAGCCTAATTGGATGCCTATACCTGGGATTCGTACAATCCATTATTCTCTCAATAACATCTCCCTGAGCATTATCTCCAAAATGCTTATCCATAGACAAAAATGGCTTTTGTTTGTCGGGTATTTCTATTTCATAGTACTTCTTGCAGTCTGGTTTTGCACAATTGAAAGCTCTTTTTTTATTTTCATAACCCGAGATGAATCAATATGAGTGTTAACATCTTAAAACTTTCGCATAAAAAGAGGAAAGGCCAGGCGTCCGCGCGCATTCCAGTACACCAACTGGCGGTTTAGTCTCGTTTCTTCAACCTCATTCTTATCAGATAAGTTAGATTTAGAACCAACGAAACCCCAGTTAGCACTCCTTCTACAAAATCTGAAACCGAGAAGCCTGAATATTCAAAATGTAAAAAGCGACCAACAAGAATTCCCAAAGATATTGAAATCATTCCAACAGCCAGAAGAACATTCTCATCTTTTATCAGCATCTTATACACCTTATCCAGTCATTTTTTCGGGATAATGTATTTAAAGTGTTGCGCGCGCAATCACCACCCTATAGATGAACGACTCACCAAAACTGGTGTTCAACCTAAGAACTGTTTTAACACTTGCGATTAGAAACCAACACAACATCTACACATAGAACTGAAGGTGCTTGTTTGTATCAGCGCGCGCTAGCTTCTTTTTTCGTTTTCTTCTCTCTGTTCCTTCCTTGCATGCAAAAAAGCAGGGTTATGGAGTTTATCTCTAAATGATGGATATGATTATTTGTGCTTCTGCAACCAAGTGATCGGCTTGTCAATTTTCCAGCAAACCTTTTTTCGCAACGCATCTACTTTGCACATGCATGCATCCAGGTATGTATCCGTCGGGATAGTAATGCGTAAGATCAAAGGTCACATCCCCACGCAGCGAAAACACCAGCACTCACGTCAACGCTGTGCTGGTTGCAATCATTACATGATCAGCAATGCAAAATAGTTACTTTGCGTATGAACTTTCAACTTTGTTGATATTTTCCTTTTCCATGCATTCATGCGCGCCGACTATGACGTCATATGATGGGTCAACTAATAAATAGAAGATTTTATGCAGAAACGCATGGTGCGGGCAAGTGGACTAAGGCTATAACAGAGGACTCCTCTCACTCTTTTCACCTCGATGACCCCCGCACCCCAAAAGTGTATGCGCGCGAAACCACTTTGTAACATTTTATTTCCACAAGTAGCCTTATCTCAGGAAAAACAGCCACGAAAAAGCCCTGAAACGTCAAAATAAATTGCAATGCGCATGTGCATTGAAGTAAAGGTTAATTGGAAGGGGAACCACGGGTATCCTCTGGGGATATATGAAAAAGCTTCTTTTGGCTTTGGTTCTTGTTGCATTGCTGGTTCAAGCCGCTGCAATTGTGATAATCTTCACAAATCCTCTGCTTAGACGCACCCACAAGCCTTGCCGAAAAAGCCATGTAATCTACGGTGCTGCTGGTGCTGGAACCAACTATCAGATGAGGATAAAGGTTCATTACGACAGTGGAACCGACAATGGCGAAGATGTCTATTTGAACCATAATGGTCGAATGGATTTTGGCGATGTGAGGTTTGTGGATGATGACGGCGTAACGGAGCTTAACTATTGGATACAAGAGAAAGTTTATGGCCGCTATGCAATTTTCTGGGTAGAAGTCCGAGACAATCTAAGCCTTCAGAGCCAAATCATTTACATGTACTACGGAAACATTAAAGCAACATCTGCTTCCAGCATCACAGACACGTTCATAGTGGCGATGGATACGGAGAGAACTGCAGTCGGCGATACTCCTGTTGGATGGAGTGACAGATCCACTGGAACCTCGTCTGCAACCGTCCAAAGCGATCAATCCAAATACGGTGCTTCAAGTCTGAAACTGGTGGATGCCGGAATTCAACAATATGGGAGCATTGAGAAAGTGGGTTCTTGGCTGCCAGATACATTCGCCGTCGAATTTGCAGTAAGAGCATCAGATCAAGCAGGATATGATCAGGTACTCTTAGCTCGCTCGGTTTCACGCAGCGAAGCTTGGCGTTATCTCCCTTGTTCTTACATGGGTATGGAGATCCAGAGCGCCAGTTACAGTGGGAGATTAACGGATTCTTCAGTCAACACATGGTATGAAGTAAGCATAATCTGTAATGATGGTTATGATCAGGTGGAAGCAATCTACGTTGACGGTGTAGAAAGACTTGGTGGCAGCACAGACTTTCGTAGTCCGGTCACCATTACATCTTTCTCCTGGAGTACATCGTACTCTTATACTGGAAACCTGTGGCTCGATGGTTTTAGAGTGCGAAAATATGTTTCCCCTGAGCCCACTCATGGAGCTTGGGAAGCCGAGGAAACCGTCGAATAAAGCACGCGCGCGTGTTTTTAAAATGTTACAACGATGTTACATGGCAGTGTAACATTTCCCATTGTTTTTGGCTCAAAGTGGTTTCGCGCGCATTTGACTCGGTAGCGAGTCTTACGACACTCAGTTCTCACTATGATGCATATACTGTGAACTACGGTCATAGGAGAGTCTGTTATCCAAACCCACTTCACAATAAAGTATCTAGTGTGAACTAAGCGTGTTTAATCTTTATTCTCAAAAAAATAAGCCAGAATCAAGATTAATTCTTGGAGGTTTTTCTCAATTCCAAACCCCCTGCGTGGTTAAAGCGGTCCAGGAAATGGCATATGTACAACAAGTTTTATATGGATACATGGAACACTTAAACATGTAGTCGCGCTTTGGAAAGGCTTGAGAGGGCCGTTTTTTAGTAAAAAACAGAACTCCTTTCTCTTTTCAGCACCCTCCAAGCCCCAAAGGAGAGGCACGCATTCAACACAAAAGTCTTGTGTAACTATTTTATAGAATTATCCTCTACCGAAGAGAACATGCAACTTGCTTTTTCTTGTTTGTGACGGGTTGACCATGAAACTTCTGCTCTGCAAGGACAAACCAGCGCTTCTAAGAACATGAGTCCTTGATATGTTTTTGCAGGGAAGCAGTCTGCCAAGGCGAAAAGTGGAAGAGATGAAGCAAAAAGCCTAAGCCTTGGCAAGCTGCTTCCTCTCTGCGTAAATGTGAGCTAGCGCATACCGTCACATATTTGTTTTGCGCAGGTGATCTCCTACGCAAAGCAGTATTGTTCTCTAACATTGTAGATGTTCTGCATAGTTTGGCTTTCCCTAAATGATAATAGATCCCGTGATGACTAGGGTACGTGGAAACAATGAATAAGATTCCGATCAAAACCGACCTCCGTAGGCGGCGCAAAAGAGGTTTTTACAGCGAGACGGCTTTGGTCAAAGAGTTGAAAAAGCAAGGGTACAACGCTGTGCGGGTTCCAGTAAGCAATCCAAGTCGCAATCCTTTACCCGACATTATTGCACGACGTGGCCAGCATGTTTACGCCTTTGAAGTGAAAAAGGCGAGTTACCGAGCATATTTTCCAAAGGAGCAGATTCAAAAGTTGTTTGGTTTTCTCGACCAGCTGGTTCCGCTTTCTTCCCAATGTAAACATGCAGTTTTGGCAGCCCATCTTGGCAGACGATGGATATTCCGTGAGATGAGTTGGAAGGACTGGAAGAAGGACAAATTGGCCGACCGAGAACATATTTCGAAGAGAAACAAAGGCAATTTTAACCTTGAGAAGGGGAGTGCGGCTTGCAACTTCGTGCAAACATTACAATTACCTCTTGAACATCCTTGAAAAATTAGCTAATGTGCGCGCGCATTGGACGAGCTTGAGACATTTTCTTAAGAGATTTATTGCGAAGCGTGATCCCCCTGAGCACGCGCGCTGAATAGCTTCGACCATTGTTCGCTTCATTTATAATGATATTACAAAAGCTTTCATTTGATCAATGTCTTTAGACGACGAATGAGAATATAGTTTCTTGCCTCGCTTGATTCCAAAATGAACCTGTTCGTTCTTATTCGAAAGCTTTTCGACCAAAGCTCACAAATTCTTACACTCAGAAGCTTTTGGGGCTCGTTTCTTGGAACAAAAAGTGGCTTTTAAACATTCGGTTGCTTCGATGTCCAGACCATTTATTGATCTTTCTAGCGAAAGATAAAGCGCTAAAAAGATCTGTTGGAGGGACTATATAAGCTTCGAAAAAGATCGTTGCTTTTCCTTTGGAAGCAAACAAAGCCGTTGAAGAGGATTTGTTTTCTGATCACCACGTCAAAACTGTTTGCACTTGCCCTTTACTCTGAAGCGTGGAGATATCTCCCGAAAAACCCTCGATACATGGATATACCATGCAATTGAGCCATGATCAAAATTGAGTATTTAAACCCTTCGAGACAGCTTTTCCACATTTGCGCGCGCGCCGATAGATTTCACTGTCTGAGTTTTTGTTCAATAGACTTCAGTTTTCCATGTTCCTTGATTCTTATTGTAGTTTTCAGTTTGACTCGCAATCCCATTCTTCTGAGGAGAAAATACAGTTCTTCACCAGTCACCTTTGTTATCTTGCCAGAAGAAGCCAATTGAACTAGAATGTTTCCCAACTTTTCAGCAACTTGCGGATACTGAGCTCGTGTGGCATTGAAGACTTCCCAAGCCCGACCAACAAAGACATTATGGAGAGTGTTTTGTTTGCTGTTTTCCTCTTTCTTCTCTTCTTTGTTTTTCAAGAACCGTTTGCTCAGTTTAGCATGTTTTCGTCTTCTCAACCTCTCTAATTCAAGGTCACTCATAGCTCCATATTCTATCTGGACATCTAATTAAAGCCGTCTCTTACATAGATCGGTTACATATGCATGCATGCAATTTCCATCGACAGTTATCAGCCGATAGAGTCAAAATATCGCTTGGCTCGGAAAATGCTGGAGGTTTGTGCTGATATGGACTTTCCAGTATTCATTAATGAAAAATCACCCTTACTGTTAAAGGATCTCGAAGTGCTCAAAAAGATAGGCAGGCAATCCTATATGAATGTTGGATTCTCTATAGTGTTCTCAGAAGATGATAGAACAAAAAAGCATGCATGCACTTCAGGTATCGCCGAGAAACTGTTCGTATCTGCCCTTTGCTGTGAACTGTCTCTTGTAGATTTCTCTAACCCTTTGGATGGTATCAGCCTCTTCCGGGCTTTTGTCAGTTCTTATCCGTGTTATTCTGGCAAAACGCAGTGCCATTCCGCATTCGTATTTGGAGCTTTCTTGAACTTCGTTATATGCTACCTCAACCACGATTTGAGGAGCCACAACAACTCTTCTTTGTCCTTCCGTAACTATTAATTCTCTAAGTCGCTTGGTCATCTGCGTCATTTCCTCGTCAGTAAGTCCCTTGAAAGTTTTTCCTACTATCAAGAACTCTCCGGTCTCGGCTTCTCGAGCCGCCAAGTAGTAGTCGGAAAGCCAGCGATGTCTTCTCCCGTAGCCATATTCTGCCGCGACGATGACGAGGTCAAGGGGCTCCAGCGACGTTTTTATCTTGAACCAACGCTTTCCACGAACTCCTGGAGTGTACAGGCTGTCCAGTTTCTTGGCCACGAGCCCCTCGTGTCCGCTATCTAAGGCTTCTTTCAGGAACTTTTCCGCTTCCTGAGGGTCCCTAGTGGTTATCTGCTTCGTCAAGGATATGCTTCCAACAATTTGTCTCAGTTTCTCTCGTCTATCCACGTAGGGAGTAGTGGTCATGCTTTGACCGTTCAGGTATATGACATCGAACAGGTGGAGAGTAACTGGGATTTGCTCAATCATGGTTTCTACGTCATGGACCCTTCGAAACCTCCTCATCAAGTGCTGGAAAGGCAGAGGGATGCCGTCCTTTCCCACCGCTATGACCTCGCCCTCCAAGATTGCTTCTTGCGCCCTTACTTCATTTCGAACCAGCTCAACAACCTCAGGTAGGCTCTCAGTTATGTCGGTGAGTCTTCGACTGAAGATTCTTATGGAATTCCCAATTTTGTGTATTTGAATACGGGCGCCATCTAGCTTGTGCTCGAAGGCTGTCTCGCCTCCATGTTCTCTTAGAGCCTCACCAACGTCTTGAGCCGTTTGAGCTAGCATGGGTTTGACAGCTCTGAAGACTCGGAATCGAATCTTCTTAACGCCTTCTCTTCCCTCCACTTTGGCTGTTGCAGCGACCTCCCCAACGTCTCCGGTCAGCATAGTCGCTGTCTGAACAACATCATGAGGAACGTCGAAAGCCTTAGACACGGCTAGCTCCATCAGACCTTCGTAAAAACCTGTCCTCATCTCTCCGATCGAGACCCTTACTATGTACTTGACCTCTAATGGGGTAGCAGAGCTCAGTAGTGTCTCAAGTAGGCGCTCCTTTTGCTCCCTTGAACCGACGCCGGTAGCTTCGGCGATGGTTTCTAGACTGCGTCTCACCTCAAGAATTGTCAATGGCTTGTCAAGCAGTGTAGCTTGTTTCTGAATTTTGGTCGCTTGAAACACGATTCTAATTGCCGATCCTATGTCCCCTGTCTCGTTGAAAGCTTCCGAGAAGCCATTCCATCCCATATTGGTTAAGCGTTTGATCACTCCGCTCAGCGTGTTCCAGCTCACCTCAAGCGTTCTTCTATCCCACCGGGGAAAGGCGCGGCCTAGAATCATAGATATCGCAGGCTCTACTTCGTCTACATTTAGCCGCCTAAGAAAGTCTGCTACCAGATCAATCATAAGAGTACGTTTGGAAGTAGCTTCCAACCTCTCGCAGAGTTCAGCTAAAGCTCGAAACCTCGTCTGCATGAATTTTACCTTTACAGCTCGCTGTGCTCTCCAGAATTAGCCTCTCAAAACAACATAAACGTTTCCAAGACCAAACTCTTGAACGTGCCTACGCAAAATTTTGCGCGCGTGCGCACAGTGATCTGTCACAAAGTTGAGAGTTTTTCTCTTACTTCCTTTATCTTCTTCTCCAGCTCCGCAGCCTTCTTCTCTTCATCCTTTGCCTTGTAGCAGTCAACGGCATATTCTAGCGCGCTCAATCCAAAACGATCATAGCCTTTCTGAAAAGCAAGATCCGCTGCCTTGAGAAAACTTTCAACCGCGGGGGTGTAATCTTTCAGCAGATAGTTGCATTCCGCTGCCTTGAATAACGTATAGGACGCGTCGAAATGGTTGCCGGCCTTCTCGTACAGCTCAGATGCCTTAAGAAACTTGCTTACTGCCTCCTCATGCTTCCCAACATCGCAAAGACTTGTTCCTTCCTTATGAAGTTTTATTGGATCCTCTTTGGCCTTCTCGGCGCTCATATTCATTTCACCCATGATTGAATTATATTTGCTTATAAATGGACACCCATGCTTTTAGGCTTTCCGCCTTGGCGGGCAATACTTCCAAACACAAAGGGTTTATGGCAATATGCTAAATTACATAGTGGCTCATGAGGAAAATAGCAGTGGACTCGACGAGCATGCTTCCAACCAACGGAATCTACACTTTGATTGTGTACCTGTCTGATGAAACGTGGTTGAAGGTCGGAAAGCTGGGCATTCAAAGATTTCCGCCAGGATACTACACCTACACAGGATCAGCGTTGGGCATGGGCACATCAAGTTTGAAACAGCGTGTTGCACGACACTTGAAGAAACGAAAATCCAAGTTTTGGCACATAGATTTTCTCTTGGCTCACAAAAACGCGTTTGTAACCGCAGCAATTGCTGCCCAAGTTCATAAAGAAGCGGAATGCAACATAAATCGTTCCATAAGGGAAAGATTGAGGGCGGAAATTCCTGTTGCGGGTTTTGGCGCCTCTGATTGCAAGCAAAATTGTGAGAGCCACCTCCTCCATTTTGGTGCACAAGCCATCCGGTCACAGGTCTCCGCACTTTACGTAGATAAATTGGGGATTCGCCCACACGTCATAGATCTTGCGCGTGCGCAGAAGAAATAGACTCAGACTTTCCAACCCAAAAGCCTCAAATTTACATGGTACCATGTTTCTCATAGAACGTTGAGTGGTTGCGACTATTTGTCCATCACCATACACCCGGCTACAGTTGACGATTTGGAAACGCTCTACGAAATTGAAAAAGAATGCTTCGCTGCAGAAGCGTTCACGAAGGAGCAGCTAGGCTACCTCTTGCAGAATCCCAACGCCATGAGCCTAGTTGCACAAATGGATGGTGAGAACGCGGGGTTTGTTATCGGTCTAACTTACAACAAGAACAAGGTGAGAATAGGCCACATCTACACCATAGATGTTGCTGTTAAACATCGCAGAAGAGGAATCGGATTAAGACTCTTGCAGGAGCTAGAGAAAACTTTCGTTGAGGAGGGCGTTGAAACGTGCTATCTAGAGGTACGGATTGACAACGCGGCGGCTCGACAACTCTATCGCAAACAGGGTTATATGGAAACGGAACGACTGGAAGGTTACTATCCAATGGGAATCCATGGAATTCGACTCAAGAAGAAGCTTAGAGTCTAGTGGCCACTCACGAGCCGACATGTCGTAAAGAGGCGTTAGCTTATGTCTCCTCTTCCCCACGCTTCGATGGCCCAAACAACAGTGTTAAGAAGACGCCGACGAGGAAACCTCCAATATGAGCAGTATGGGCAACATGTGGGTTAGCACCAGTGTAAACGTAAAACGTTTCAAGCCCCACGCTCACGACGACAAAGAAAATGGCGGGGAGTGGTACAGGAATGAACCCAACAAAGGAAATCACCAACTTGAAAGGAAACAGTATCGCGAAAGCGGCTAAAACGCCAAAGATTGCTCCAGAGGCGCCAATCGTCGGAATAGAGGAGGTGGAGTTCATATAGGCGTGAAAAAGCCCTGCACCAATGCCTGAGACAAAATAGAAAGCTAAGAACTTTACGCTGCCCATAGCGCGTTCACACTCATCACCGGCGATGAGCAGAAAGAGCATGTTGGAGACCAGATGGATGATATCAAAATGTATGAACGTTGATGTAATGAGCGTGGGAAGTTGTTCGCCTTGCATGATACTTTCGGGAACCAAGCCGTACTCGTTAATGAAACTAATCAATTCTGATTCATTGAGCCCAATCATGTAGAAGAACACAATAGCATTTGCCAGGATCAAAAGATAGGTCACAAAGGGAACCTTGGACGCCAAGTGCACTACTCTCCTGATGTGTTTCAGCAACGTTTATTTCTGTATCAATAAAAGAGTTTTGTTAGGATATTCCTGAACAGCCTTTGTGCCGTACTTTTTCATCGTCGTGACCTTCTCTTTTCGAGTCATCCAAGTTTTTCCCACTTGAGCCTCTTCTCGTCGTATTCCTTTCGCGTTATGTAGGGACGCGCTGGCGCGCCTACCACAACGGTGTCGGTTGGCACATTCTTTGTGACAATAGCGCCGGCGCCTACTACCGCGTTTTTGCCTATTGTGATTCCAGCTACTACAGAAGAATTTGCGCCAATGATGGCGTTTTTTTCTATCACAGCACCTGTCAGGCGTTTGCTCGTCGGATAAGGATCGTTGGTGAAACACACATTGGGCGCTATAAAAACTCCATCGTGAATCACGGTTAGGTGGGGAATGTAAACGTTTGATTGAATCTTCACGTTTTTCCCAACTTCGACTTTGCCGTCTAGTTGGGTGGAAGACCCAACGAGCGTTTTGTCGTCTATGACGCTGCCTTCTCTGATTAACACATTGTGTCCCGTTTCAACTTCGTCACCTACGGAAACAAGCTCGTAAATAACTGTGCCCGGTCGGACAACGCAGTTTCTACCGATCTTGGCGCCTTTGCTGATTAAGTCATAGTTTTTGATGCTGAAGGGTTCTGAAAACTGAAAGGCTCTTACAGACTTTCGAGCAGGGTATCCTACTATCACGTTTTTTCCAACGATAGATTTTTCTCCTATAACTGTAGGCCCTAAGATAATCGTGTCGCCTTCCAAGTGTCCTTGGATCTGTGCCTTGGGCGAGACAAAAATCATTTCTGCTCCCTTCATGACCCAAATGAAACATATCCGCGTCTACAGATGTTCTAACTGTAGAAGTCTATTAGAATCTTGTGGAGACATTCCCGCGGAACCTTCTTTTTCTGCGAACGTACATTGATAACTTTTTGCAACATGCGGCGATTGTGCACAAATCCTCCGCGAGATCAGCCTTTTCTTGCACACGAATCGAATCGAAGATGTTTCCGGTCAAAAATCATTTCAATAGAATGCTTGGTCTTAGGGTTTAGCGCTGCTTCCCCGATGTTTTCGTCCAAATTTGATGGGGTCATCTTCTCAGTTATCTTGACGTCTATCTCAAAGTCTTTGTTCAATTCTCGATTGTATTACGCGCTCCGAATTAAGCATGTCACAGCCTATAGGATAAACCCTAAAAAATCACCAGTATCCCATAAATAGGCGTAGCGTTGAAGGCGAAGGCAATGGTGGGGCAAACTAGGAAAGACGCCCAGAAGATGATCAAAGCCATCGCGGTTCTTCTTCGAAATACTACTTGGAAATGTGGAAGGGTCGAGCGGTTGGTGGTAAACTATCTGCGACAGAAGATTGGAAGATGCGGTCGTGCACGATCCTCCATAAAAGAAATGTTGCAGCATTTCAAACTGAGTGGAAAACAGAAAAGCGAGTTCTTAGATGCGATAAAACGTCTCGAAAAGAGACGAATAATTAAAATAATGCGGCAATAGTGTTACCTTTATCTACACACTAATGGCACTCGCGCGCGCCTTGACACATCAGGTTATAGCCAACAATAATCTTAGGTTTATCTGCACAAGCAAGGGCGTACCACAAACAAGGTCTGAATTCAAGTTTTCAGTGGTGTTTTTTTGGTGTCCCAATCAATCCAATTAACGCTAAGATGCCTCCCACTGCTGATGTGATCATGCTTAGCATGTATGGAGCGCTAACTGAATAAATAGCCGCTGCGCCTCCGAGCAATGGTCCGAGAAAAAAGCCGATCCCCCATACAGTGCTATAGAAGCCAACGGTCAATCCCCGTTGAGAAGGCGGGGTTATATCCATGAGGAGAGCGCTTGGTGCTATGTATAGAATTCCTACGCCCATTCCCACGATTACAGTCGCAATCAGGAAAGACACGAAAGATGGAGGTGGAAGTAACGCGAGAAAACCGATGGCACATATAACAAATGCAAGAAGAATTGTGCGATGGCGACCAAGCATATCCGATAATCTGCCAGCTAGAGGCTGGATAAATGTTTCTGCCAAGTAGTAACTGGTCAAGAGGAAACCTACTAAGTATTCTTCCCTCAGTATTTCACTCGCATGAATAATGAACTGCGAATTGATGACTCCCAAGAACAAGCCGGAGAATGCCGTGTCGACGTAGGCGATGGCTAAGCTTTTTTTTGCTATGGCTTCAGATTCAAGCTGGGTTTCCGATGAACCCGTACTCTTTTCGGTAAGAACCCTGGACTTTTCATTAACTCCAAAAAAGACTAACAGAGCAGCAGAAGATACAAAGGCCGACGACATGTAGAATATGCTGGAATAGTTGAGCTGAGCCACTAGAAAACCACCAAAGAACGGACCAACTATGAAGCCTGTCCCCTGAATCATCCCAACCTTGCCGAAAACCTGTCCTAATTCTTGAGGTGCATAGAGATCTGTTATGAGAGCCCAAGGCACAATCCAAAAGGAAGCGTCAGCCAGCCCTCTCAAAAATGAAATTACAGCGAGGAGCCCTAGATCGTTCACAAACGGGTACAAAGGAACAATAGCTGAACTCAGCAGCATTCCAATGCCGAGCGATAGTCTTCTGCCCATACGGTCAGATGCTCTACCCCACAGAGGTGACGCTAGAATATGTGCAATCGCATGGGCTGAAATGATCAAACCAACCGCTAAGCTGTCTGCGCCGAGACCGTAGGAATACAATGGAATAACTACGGAAAGTATTCCTACACTCATAGTGAAAATGATCAAGGCAAGGTATAGCGGCCTAAGATCCATTGTCTCCACCCTGTGTGCGTATACCTGATTTGATGGTACGATAAATCTTTTATTCAGATCGGTTTGTTCTTATTGATTCACGGCTTTTGTTCACGTGGGCGCTAGCTTCTAATCTGTTGTGTGTGTAGGCTAGAATTTCAACGATAAATGTTCTAACACGCGCACACGTGTTCCGCGAACGTGTTTCTCTCAAGGCCTCAAAACGGAAGGGTTGTAAAGCACATTTATGGTTGGTTTACGTAACTTCATTGTCAAATGGTGGAGATTGAGAGATTCTTAATTATCAAAGGCTGTTCAGATTGCAGAAATGCTAAAATCAATTAAAGATCCAGTATTCTGTCAGAAAGTGAGGACGACGTTGTGACATTGAAGGTTTTCAACACGCTCAGAAAAAGGAAAGAGAATTTCGTACCAGCGAAAAAGGGTAAAGTCGGCATGTACGTCTGTGGTCCTACCGTTTACGATTACATACACATAGGCAACGCAAGATCTTTCGTTGCTTTCGATGTGATCCGGCGATATCTAGAATACAAGGGCTATAATGTGACATACGTGAGTAACCTAACCGATGTAGATGACAAAACAATTAGAAGAGCAAAAGAAATGGGGATAAGCCTCCAGCAACTTGGAGAGAGGTACAGCAGTGATTACTTCAATGACCTAACAACACTTAACATAAAAAAGCCTGATGTTAACCCGCGGGCTACCCAACATATTGAAGAAATCATCGACCTCATTCAAATTTTGATTGACAAGAGATGCGCGTATGTGGTTGAAGGAAACGTTTACTATGATGTCTCAAAGTTTGAAGAGTACGGGAAACTTTCTGGAAACAAGGCAGAAGCACTAGAAGCTGGAGCTCGAATCGAAGTTGATCCTAATAAGAAGAGCCCTGCCGATTTTGCGCTCTGGAAAAAACAGA
>Ga0209636_10004582_pt1 | contig 14106 bp, 16 predicted proteins | sample DeeMarSWOR152_54_FD_187464 | JGI IMG/M metagenome (GOLD analysis project Ga0209636, IMG submission 187464) | Marine sediment microbial communities from White Oak River estuary, North Carolina - WOR-1-52-54 (SPAdes) (version 2) | ecosystem: Environmental > Aquatic > Marine > Intertidal zone >...
GAGCTGCCTGGCTGTAAGGGTGATGTACAGATTGTCGGCATCGGAGGCTACCGCTGTGATCAAGGCCTTTGCCCTTTGAACGCCGGCGTCGACGAGGGTTTTTTCATCGGTCGCATCCCCCCTGACGTAAACCAATCCCTCCTCATCCATATCCTGAACCACCTGCTCGTCGCGCTCGATGGCGACGAAGGGAAGGCCTTCATCCTTGAACTCCCTGCAAATGTAGGTGCCGATGCGACCATAGCCACAGACAATGTAGTGATCTTTCATGCTGAAAATGGCCTTTTCCAATCTCTTCCTCCCCATAAGCCTCCTGATCTCACCCTCTACGATGACCCTGGCTACCTGGCTTATCAGGTAAGCCACTATCCCAACGCTGGTGATGATGATGGCCATGGTAAAGAATCTCCCGGTTCCCGAGAGCTCCCGTACCTCGCCAAATCCAACGGTGGTTATGGTAATGATGGTCATGTAGAGGGAATCGAGCAGAGGCCATGCTTCGATGAGGGTATACCCAACGGTGCCAGTAATGACGATGATCAGTAAGAGGAGAACAGCATAACGAATTGGTTGCAGGAGAGCCACGTTTGTGCACCGGATGGATTTCACTAGCTATATATCATCCCCCGTTGGAAAATGCAACAACAGCGGGGTCCCCGTACCGGCGGGATGTTGTTGCAATGTGGCATCGGCTATGGTATAAATTCGTCAACTGCGAGACGGAGAGAGGAGCATGTTTGGCATAGGAATGCCTGAGCTCCTGGTCATTTTAGGCCTTGCACTCATCATCCTGGGGCCCAAGAAGCTACCAGAGATAGCTCGAGGCCTGGGAAAGGCCATGCGGGAATTCCGGCGGGCCACGGACGACATGAAGGAACAGCTCGAGGAGGAAACCAGGGAGCTGAGGGAAGTTACGGAGACCCTGAAGGAGGAGGTGAGCTTCGAAGACGAGGGGGAGTTAGGAGTGGAAGAGGCAATTGGTGAATCGGAGCAGGAATCAAAGGAAGAGACGGCTCCCCCGTCTGATGAGGTGGAGGTGACGGCGAAGGAGGAGGGGAAAAGAGGAGAAAAGGACCTCAATGGATGAAGCCAAAATGTCCTTCACCGCCCATCTGGAGGAGCTAAGGAACCGGTTAATCAAGTGCTTGGTCGCAGTCGGAGCCGGGTTTGTCGGCTCCTACTTCTTTAAGGAGAAGTTTTTCCAGGTCTTAGTATATCCCCTCCTCAAGGCGATGGAGGAGAAGGGCACCCTGATCTTTACCGGTGTCCCGGAGCCATTTTTCGTCTATTTAAAGGTCTCCCTGGTAGCCGGAGTTTTCTTCTCCGCCCCCGTTATCCTCTATGAAACCTGGGCCTTCGTCGCCCCGGGTCTGTATAGCCATGAGCGGCGATACGTCGTTCCCTTCGTATTCTTCTCATCGGGTCTCTTCTTGCTCGGAACTTCCTTCGGCTATTACATCGTCTGTCCGTATGGGTTCAGATTTCTCCTGGGTTTTGCCTCGCATAACATCCAGCCCATGTTGGCCATTAAGGAATACTTCTCCTTCAGCACGAAGCTCTTACTGGCTTTTGGGTTCGTCTTCGAATTGCCCCTGTTCATCGTATTCTTATCCAAAGCCGGAATCGTCACCCCACAAGCCCTTTCCAGGCAGAGAAAATATGCCATACTGGTGATTTTCGCTGTTGCGGCGATCCTCACGCCACCAGATGTGGCCACGCAGATCATGATGGCGGGGCCCCTTATTGCGCTATTCGAAGTGGGCATTATCCTGGCGAAGATTTTCGGGAAAAAAGAGAAGCTGCCGGAGGAAAAAAAGGCGGAGCCGGTGGAAACGTCTCCGTGAACCCCAGTCCGTCATGAACGGATGAAATAGAGGGATGGTGTTAAAGATGAAAGGGCTTCAATGGCGCATTGTGGGAATTCTTACAGCAGCACTCTTCCTGCTCCACGGGTGTGAGGGATTCCTGTTGGCACCCATTGCCCACGCATCGTTGTCAGTGGAAAAGGAAAAGGAGATGGGGAAGAGGCTGGTGCTCCAGATCGAAAGACAGCTGGAGATCATACGGGATCCCACCGTTCAACAATTTTTGGAGAGGATAGGTGAACGGATCGTTTCCCACTCGGGTCATGCTCCCTACGATTTCCGATTCTATGTGGTGAAGAGCCCCGACCCGAATGCCTTTGCCATCCCCGGGGGACATGTCTTTCTTGCCAGCGGGCTCATTATCATGGCTTCCTCTGAGGATGAGATTGCGGGCGTTGTAGGTCACGAGATTGCCCATATAAAGGCGAGGCATATCGCCAAGAGGATCGAGCGGTCGAGGAAATTGAGCCTGTTGAGCCTGGCGGGAATCTTGGCAGGGGTAATCATGGGCGGGAAGGCTACAGGGGCGATGACGGCCACCTCCCTTGCCGCGGGACAGGCCCTCGCACTGAAATACAGCCGCGATGATGAGAAGGAAGCGGACCAATTGGGGTTTGGATACCTCACCGAAGCGGGCTACGATGAGTGGGGGTTGGTATCCTTCCTCAAAAAAATGTACCAAGCAAGCTTCCAACCCTCGGGTACCCCTCCGAGCTACCTCTCGACTCACCCGGGAACCGAAGAACGAATTAGCTATCTCCTGGAGAAATTGCGGGATTCCTCTCCGAGGGCTCGAGACGGAGAGGAAAAAGAATTAAAACGGGTCCAGGCAAAGCTGTTCGTGGAAGAAAGGCGCCCCCAAACTGCGGTAGAGTACTTTCAATCCATACTGAAGGGAAACCCGAACGATTTGGATGCCATCTATGGCCTCGCCCTGGGGTTCAAGAAAATGGGGAGGATCGATCTCGCCATCGGGGAGCTGGAACGGGCAAGAGGGCTAGCTCCCCGCGATGGAGATATCGCCAGGGATTTGGGCATCTGCTATTTCTCGCGCGGAATGCTAGCTGAGGCGGTTTCCGTGTTGAGGGAATCCCAGGCTATTAATCGCGGGGATATCCTGAGCCTCTATTATATGGGCCGGGCATATCAGGAAAAGGGTGACCTTGATGCAGCCCTGGAAGCTTATTTGAAGGCGAAGTCCATGAGTACGGAGGTCGTTGACCTCTATTACAGCCTGGGCATGGTTTACGGCAAAAAAGGGGATGTCTGCAAATCCCACAGGAACTTCAGCATCTATTTCGACAAGACGGGGGAATTTAAGCGCGCTCTGGATCACCTCAAGCAAGCCTCACGGTACTGCGCCGAGCAGGATGAGATTAAGGTGGAGATCAGTCGAATGGAAAAGCTCCTCAAGGAGGAAGCGGAAGACCACTGAGTCGCACTGACACGTGAGCCTCTTCGTATGTCCGCCATCCTGGTGATACCTGGGAGGGAAGCCGGGAAGCCTTTTCCCGGATATTTTTTACCCAGGAGAGCGGACTTCCCGCAGGTGAAAACCGATTGTCATGGGGCGTCGGCATTGCTCTTGGGGTGGATATTTCACCGTTCGCTAACCGGAGTCTTACCTTGGGTCGGGAAGTTATGCTATATTTTGAGACATTGAGGGCTATGCATGAGAAAGGAAGTTCGCATTCTTAGCCTCATTCTTTTCATAGTTGCTCTCTCCACCCAGTCGTGGGGATTGGAGCATGAAGAGTATGAGGAGAAGTTCAATGCTCGGGGAAAGCAGCTTCTCATCGATTGGGGGGTTTTCGAGTCCCTTGAGGAACGGGAAAGGCTTGAAGAACAGTTGGAAATTCTCTGGAAGACCTTGACGACACATCAGGATGACTTCCGACTCACCAAAAAAATCGAGATCACCAGATCAACCGGGTTCTTCTCCATTTCCGATGAAATCCAGAGGGATAATGACCTGCTCAGGATAACCCTTTCACGCAGTGGAAATTCCGCCATTTCTGAGGAGACAATCCTCAAAACCCTGCGGAGCAAACCTTTCCTCTACTACACCCAGGAGACCTTAAACTACAGGAAGAGGAAGGTAGTACGCGATTTGGGAAGGGAAGGCTACTATTACGAGGAGAACGGGGAAATGAAGTATGCGGCGGTGGATACCGTTGAGCTCTTCGAAAAGCAACGGGAGACTCAAAAGTATTTTGAGGAGCTTGAAAAGAAGGAAAAGGAGAGAGAATTATACGGAGAATGAGACATTACGGGCCCGCTGTTAAACCCGCCGTTGGTTCCCGGAAAGAAAATGGTCATTTCCTTGAGAATGGTGATAGGATCCAAGGCAATGGGACTATACATGGGCGCTTGTGTTTTGATGACCCTGGTCTTGGCCTCTATTGCCTTAGCTCAATCTCTTGATGACGGAAGATCCATCGTTGAGATTTGTGTGGAGAGGGGGATTTTTCCGGTTCAGGCCAGCATCACCGTTGTCAAGGAGAGGCGAAAGCTCTTTTTCTACTTGGATGATCGGTTCGTGAAGGCATACCCCGTGGTATTTGGGACGAATCCCAACGGGCAGAAGCTTTACGAAGGAGATAACCGTACGCCGGAAGGAGTCTTCCGGGTTGTTTCGAAGTGGGCCCATGAGAAGTGGTCGAGGTTTATCCTCCTTGACTACCCGACTTGGGAGGACGTGAAAAGATATCAAAAGGCTTGCTCCAAGGGATTAATACCCTTGAGGGATGGAGGATATGTTGGATTGGGGGGTGGTATCGCGATTCACGGAACCCATTCCGAAGTCATGAATAGTGCCGATATCGACTGGACGAACGGTTGCATTTCCCTCCTCAATCGCCATATAGAGGAATTCTTTCCGTATGTTGAGTCGGGAAATCTCGTTTTCATCTTTCCCTAGCCGGGCTACCAGTTAGGCGGGGGGTTTCGTAATTGCCTCCATGGCTTGTAAGGGGGTAATTCAACCATGGCCATGGATTTTCGATGTAGCCCCTTCATTTCTGCCATGGTTTCTTGCGCCGTGGATACAAGGGGGCGGGAAAGGAGCGCGACATGAGTGTGGAGACCTTTGAGGATATTGTCCGCCAGGCCATCAGAAAGGAAGCCGATGCTGTTCTGTTTTATCAAATGGCCAGCGAACGCGCGAAGCCAGGCCTTGATAAGATGTTCAAAGAACTGGCGGAGGAAGAACAGAGGCACAGGAAAATGCTGGAAGATCTGGATAGCTCCAAGCTCAGGAGTTACGCATTTCACGAAGTGCCTGACCTGAAAATCAGTGAGTACATGGAGGACGTTCCCTATAGCAAGGACATGGTATATCAGGACATCCTTCGGTATGCCATGAAGAGCGAGGAGAAGGCGCGCGATTTCTATCGCCTATCTGCCGATAGGTGCGAGGATCCAGAGCTTAAAAAACTCTTTCAGATGTTGGCACAAGAGGAAGCCAACCATAAGCTTACGTTAGAGAAGATGTATGAGGATGAGGTCCTTGAGTCGACCAAGTACTAGGTGGATTGAAGGGGGACCCGGTTCTCCGGAAACGCCTTGCCTTGGGGGCCTAAGGAGAGGTTTTTATATTTCCGTTGACCTCTCATTGCCAGATAGTTGGCGCGCGTTCATCGAGAGGGCACTGAAGTGGTCCTAAAAGGATCGTGGTTGCGGAGGGAAAAGGGTGTTATGCCCCCTGAGCCCCTCGGAGGGTGATCGAATGGGAAAAGGGAGGTGGTTGAGGCCGTGGGCATGAGGCACCCCATGGCCTTTTTTCTCCGGAGGGAGGAACATGAAGAGAATCTTTAGCGGAATTCAGCCAACGGGGGAAATCCATATCGGTAACTATCTCGGGGCTATTCAGAACTGGGTTTCCCTGCTCGCGGAGTACGACTGTATCTACTGCATCGTTGATTACCACGCCATTACCATCGACTTCGATCCACCCACGATGGAATCCCAGATTCTTGAGACGGCCCTCGTTAACATCGGTTGTGGATTGGATCCGGACAAGTGTTCCCTTTTTGTCCAATCCCATGTCCCGGAACATATGGAGCTTGCCTGGATTTTCAATTGCATTACCCCCATCGGAGAGCTCGAGCGGATGACGCAGTTTAAGGATAAGTCGAAGCAACATCGCCATAACGTTAACATGGGGCTCTTGGCTTATCCCATTCTTCAGGCTGCGGACATCCTGCTCTACAAGGCGGATTTCGTCCCCGTCGGGGAAGATCAATTCCAACACGTGGAGCTTACCCGGGAGATTGCCCGGAAATTCAACAGGAAGTTCGGGGAAACCTTTCCCGAACCTCAGGTCCTCGCGCCGAACACCCCGAGGATCCTCGGGCTTGATGGAAAGAAGAAGATGTCCAAAAGCATGGATAACTATCTTGGACTGACGGAACCTGAGGATCGGATCTGGGAGAAGCTACGGAAAGCCGTGACCGATGAAGCCCGAAAACGCCGGACTGATCCAGGAAATCCCGACCGCTGCAATATCTTCACCATCCACGGGGGATTTGGCAATCGGGCAGCTCTTGACGCTATAGACCGAGGCTGTCGTGAGGCAACCATCGGATGTGTGGACCACAAGAGGATCCTCTATGAGGATATGATGGCCCATTTGACCCCCATCCGGAAAAGGATAGAAGAACTTCGCGAAAATATCGATTACGTGAGGGAGGCTTTAGAGAGAGGGGCGAAGCAGTGTAAGGAAATCGCCGTCGAAGTGATGGATGAGGTGAAAGCCAAGATAGGCCTGCGGCCGGTATAGCCGCAAAGATCTCGACCTATGCTTCGCCATAGATTATGTCGACCATTTCCCTGAACCAGGGTGGCTTCTTCAGAAGGATATAGAGAAGAAAGAGTTCAGCAAAGGGAATGGGGATGACGGCATCAATGACGGCGCTAAGGATCAGTCCGAAAATACACTGGTTTCGAAATGACATGTCATAAGCCTCTACGATTGCTCGTGCTTGGGGGATTATAGTGAATTGGCTGTCTCCGAACAACCCAATGTCATCATCCCTGATCCACCATCAAGGCATCATCTGCTACGTTGCCTTCGATCCCTCCTCCTTGCGGCGTATTGCTTTATACGCCTCAGTCGTCGTTCCTCGGCGCCTTGCATCTAATACCTTGCTGGTGATCAGGAATACTCCATAACCTGCTGATTTCAGGTTTGATACCTAAATTAGACGGTGGATTTTGGATCATCATATCCTTTATATGAGTCATGGGCAGGGCAGGCAGGGGAAGTGATTTCCCCCAAACCATGTTCTTCCTTGATTTGGGGGGGAATGTGTGGTACCAAATAAAGTGAGCCATTTTCCCAGAAGGGAGTCGGCCGTGAAGAGGATATTGGTAGTCGAGGACGATGAGAGCCAACGGCTTTTATACCGCGACGAATTGAGCGAATCTGGCTACGAGGTGATACTGGCTGCGAATGGGAGGGAGGCATTGAGTCAGCTGGATGTGGCAAAGCCAGATCTGGTCATATTGGACATCGTGATGCCCGTCATGGATGGGATGGAGACCATTGGGAGGATCATTCGAGAACATAGAGACATCCCTATTATTCTGAATACGGCTTACTCGAGTTACAAGGACGACTTCATGAGCTGGGGTGCCGAGGCGTACGTTGTCAAGTCGGCCGATTTAGGAGAGTTGAAGGCAAAGATACGAGAAATCCTAAGGGAATCGAAGAACCAGTCCTGAACACGTCGAATAAACTTTAGGAGCTGCCCACCGGCGTTATTGAAATCATTCCTAGGGAGTATAGATTACAGCAATGAGTCTGGCTGGCTTGTCGGCCACATTTCTCAGCTTATGGCTTATGGCTGAATTGAAATGGAGGCTCTGTCCTGTTGAGAGGACGTTTCGTTCCTCTCCCACCGTCATCTCCACGTTTCCTTCCAATACGTAGATGAACTCCTCGCCCTCGTGGTGATAATCGACACCGGAGTGTTCTTTTTTTGGATCAACAGTTACGAGGAAGGCCTTCAGATGTTTGTTTTCCGCGCCCGGCGTGAGGGTCTGGTAAGCGTACGATTCCGTGCGGATCAGGAAACTCTTTCTCCTCCTCTCCTCAGAAGCTTTCTGCTGCTCAGCAGAAAGGAAGGTACCCGATTCCACAGAGAGTGCTTTTGCAATTTGAATGATTGCCGATACCGGGGGAATTACCTGTCCCGTTTCTATCTTCCCGAGATACTCGGAACTGTACCCCGTGTCATTGGCGAGCTGTTTCAATGAAAGGCCCGCTTTTAAACGGAGTTTCTTCATCCTCGATTCAAAGGAATCCCTAGCCCTCGGCATTTTTTCCCTCATGGACAAATTCAGAGAGGCGAATAACCAGCTTGATTATACGAACATCCACGGAATGTTGCAACTCAAAAATGTTACGACGTTGCATTTTGCTAAGCACTGTATTATAGGAAAGTTAGTGCAGGTGACCCCCGATTTGCGATGAGCATGGGTAGTGTTTGCAAGGTCGGAGTCTCCGCCGTAAGCGGAAGGCTTGAGGAGCTGAATCGTGGGAAATTTCGTGAAGATATTCGTTGTGGAGAACCCCTTTGAGGCCGATTTGGTAACTCAGGCCCTGCATGAAGAGGGAATTCCCGTGATGGTTAAGACGTTCTCCGATACGGCCTATAATGGTATTTACATTCCCCAGAAAGGGTGGGCTGCTATCATGGTCCCGGAGGAATGGAGGGCCTCGGGGGAGAAGGTTGTGGCCGAGTTCGAGCAGGCGTTTCGGGAGAGGAGAGAACATGGGGAAAAAACAGAGGAATGAGAAGGGTTATGGAGTTGAGACGTTTGGAGGGCGTAAGTCGGGGAACGGTAGATTCAGGAAGGATTGACAAGGGTTAGGGGCAGATATACAATTTTTCAAACCGTCGCAGGATAGGGAAAGCCCATTGGGGAGCAGGAAGAAATTTAGGTTCCTGAATCATACCGCTGACTTAGGGATTCTCGTTTATGGGGAAGACCCAGGGGAGCTGTTCACCAATGCTGCGGAGGCCTTCTTCTCGATCATCACGGATTTACATAGGGTAGGAGAAAACACGGAGAGAATCGTTCGAGTTGAGAGCTCTCATCTCGAAGATCTGATGGTTCAATGGTTGGCAGAACTCCTGTACATACACGATGTGGAAGGCCTTCTTTTCAAGAAATTCTCTATTGAAGAACTGGACAGCGGGGTATTGAAGGCACGGGTGAGGGGAGAGCCTTTTGATGAAAGCCGGCATGTCATTAAGACGCAGATAAAGGCGGTGACATACCATCAGATCCAGGTGAGGGAAGAGAAGGGGAGGTGGCGAGCAAGGGTCATTTTCGACCTCTAGGGAGTGCAAAAACCCGAGAAGAGGTACTGTAAAGATGCCAGAGGGGGGAGGCATAAAAATCCAGAAGGTAGACGACTACCGATGGCGAATTCCCCGTGAGGGAAAGATGCGGACCGATGGCCTCGTTTACGTCAATGAGAGGATGCTTGGTGATATCCGGAAGGACCAGAGCCTCGTTCAAGTTTCGAATGTTGCCTGGCTGCCGGGCATTGTGGGTAACTCCTTGGCCATGCCGGATATCCACTGGGGGTATGGGTTTCCCATTGGTGGAGTGGCAGCATTCGATAGGGAGGAGGGAGTCATTTCGCCCGGGGGAGTTGGATACGATATCAATTGAGGCGTTCGGCTCATGCGCTCAGGTCTGAGCCGCGAGGAAGTCTCGGGACGCATAAGGGAGTTGGTAGAGGGCCTCTTCAGGAACATTCCATCCGGGGTGGGGTCACGTCGTAAGGATATCAGGTTGGATCGGCAAGATGAGAAGAAGGTCCTCGTAAAGGGCGCCCGATGGGCAATCGAGAATGGATATGGGTCCCTGGAGGATTTGGAGCATATTGAGGAGAGGGGAGCCATAGAGGGAGCGGATTCCAGTGTTATTTCGGAAAGGGCCTTGGAGCGAGGACGTGGACAATTGGGGACCCTTGGCTCGGGAAATCATTTCGTGGAAATAGGTTACGTGGCAGAGGTATTCGATAAAACACTGGGCGAAGCGCTTCGCCTACAAGAGGAAGGGGTCACGGTTATCGTGCACACGGGGTCGAGGGGTTTGGGACATCAGGTATGTGACGATTACATCAGGGTTATGCTTCAGGCGGGGGCAAAGTATGGAATCGAATTGCCCGATAAGCAGCTCTGTTGTGCCCCGATAGCGTCTCCCGAGGGGAAGCGTTACTGGGCCGCCATGGCCTGCGCGGCCAATTTCGCCTTCGCCAACCGACAATTGATTACCCACTGGGTCAGGGAGACCTTTGAACGGGTGCTGAAGATGGGCCCTAAGAGGCTCGAACTGGACCTGGTTTATGATGTCTGCCACAACATCGCCAAAATGGAAGATCATGACCTCAAAGGGTACCGGAAGAAGCTCTGTGTGCACAGAAAGGGGGCAACCCGGGCTTTCCCGCCGGGCCACCCCGATATACCCGAAGATTATCGGGATATCGGTCAACCCGTTTTGATCCCCGGAGATATGGGAAGGTGTTCCTACGTGCTCGTGGGAACGGAGAAGGCATTTACCGAGACCTTTGGCAGTACCTGCCATGGTGCGGGCAGGGTGATGAGCAGACACCAGGCCAAGAGGGCCGCCAAGGGAAGGGCTATCACCAGGGAATTGGAGGACAAAGGGATTATCGTTAGATCAGCGGGGAGAGCAACCATAGTTGAGGAGATATCCGAGGCATATAAGGATGTCACCGAGGTAGTAGATGTGGTTCACCACGCGGGAATCAGCAAAAAAGTGGCGAAGCTCGTCCCGATGGGCGTAATCAAGGGATAGGTTTCAACGGGTGAAAAAAGGGAGGTGAGAGATGGGGTGGCACGGTAAGGTGTCCCCCCTTTTCTTTCCCTCCTATCGGGGGTGAACATGGAAATATCAAAGGGTTTGTATGGGAAGTGGGTGAGCGGGGGATTCATCATGGGGGTTCTCACGATAGCCCTGGGGGGATGCACGGGGCTCTATTTTCACACCGTCCCCATCGAGAGGGCCCTCGATCCCGCCGGGACGCTTTTAAATTTCGGGTTTGGGGAGCATTGGCAGGGATTTTACCTTTACGGGAAGAAGATCGGTTTTTCCCATTTTCGAATCCAAGAGGCGGATGATTTCCCCGGCGCCTTCAAGATAACCTCTGAGGCCGTTTTCCGGTTCAAGGCGTTGGGGATCGAACAGGAATCGCTTTTGAAAGAGGTGGATTACGTCACCCCTGATCTTCGATTGCTGCGAGTAGAGAGTGAGCAGAAACTGGATGGAAAGATACGGAGGATAGAGGGAGTTATGGTGGATGGTGGTCTGCAATTGAAGGTGGAAAGGGAGGGGAAGTGGACCGAGAGCCTTATCGTTGCGAAAGTGCCTGTTTATCCTTCCCTTGCCCAATATCTCTATCCGCCCCTCAAGGGGATTAAAGTTGGGCAGGTCTATGCATACCGTATCTTCAGCCCCCAGGACCTTTCAATAATGGAGATTAAGCAGCGAGTTCTAGCCTTTGAGGAGAGCGATCTCTTCGACGGACCGGCCTTTACGATCAAGACCCACGTGCCTGGAATGAATCCTACGGTATGGATCAACACGAGGGGGGAGATGGTCTTCGAGATGGTGGGGGTCCTGATTACGGCAAAGGAGGAGGAGAATTCGTCAAAAAGGTTCATTTATGAGTCGAGCCTTTCCAAGACGGATATGGTCCTGGACTACAGTCTTGTAGAAGTAGATCGTGCCATCCCCCACCCCAAATCATTGCGAGTGCTCCGTGTGCGGCTGAAAGGGTTGTATGATCCGGCATTGATCATTTCTGACGAGAGGCAAAGGGCCACCATTACCCGGGAAGAAGGTATCCCGGCTGTGGAATTTACCGTTTCCATCCAGGACGCGAGTACAAAGATTCCCCTGGTCCTTCCCGTCTCGGAAAAGGCCTACCTGCACTATCTTCGACCATCCTCGCGGATCGAGAGCGCGGACCGGGAAATCATCCAAAGGGCAAAGGCAATTCTAGGGGGAGAGACGAATAGCCTTCTTGCCGTAAAAAAACTGGTTCATTGGGTGAGTGATTATGTAGAGGATGCGCTGGTTGATTCCTTCTCAGCCTTGGATGCGCTTCATAGCAGGCGGGGGGAATGCCAAGCCCATGCCCATTTATATACTGCACTGGGTCGAGCAGCAGGTATTCCGACGAGGGTCGTCTCAGGGTTGGTCTATGTGGAGGCGATCGGGTTCCTTTATCATACCTGGGCCGAGAGTTTCGTAGGATATTGGATAGCCGTTGACCCGGCCTTTAACCAGGTCCCCGTGGATGCGACGCATATCAAATTGACGGTGGGAGAAGGGTTTCGTGATCTCAGCCCCTTGGTGAATGTCATCGGCCGTCTCCGGGCAACGGTTATGGGATACGAACCCTGATCATCTCCGCTCCTTCCCGGATTTCTCAAGACGCTGCTCACGCGGTCGTCTGCTCCCTTTTTTCCGCTGTAGAAGGCCCGCGCGATCGATTCCATACGCCCTTGGGCGATCGTAAGGGGTACATGAACATCGATATGCATCCCAAACTGACAGGGAAGGGGTGGGCTGGATACTGAGAAAGGGTTCCAGATGGCATTGAATTTGCTTAGAAAAACACCGGTCCGATCCCATTGCCTTTCTTGAGGTGATGAAAATGCGAACATCACGAAGCTTGATTCTCCTTTCCGCATTCCTTCTCGTCTTCTCCGGAGGTATGGCATCCATTACGTCGGGGGGAGATTACCTGGGAAAGGCGAGGATGAAGATCAACCCGAACGACCGGGCCAAGGGGGGACAACGAGGAAAGCGGGTTGGGGTTGAATCAGGGCAAAGGCGAAAGGAGAATGTTTTGATCATCCTGGATGCTTCGGGAAGTATGTGGGGTCAGATTTCACTGGACGGGCTGAATCGCAACCAGGATCGGAGGTGCAAGATTGAGATCGCGGAAAAGGTGCTGGAAGAGTATGTCGACGATGTTGACGCAACAAAGGTTAACCTCGGATTGAGGGTCTTCGGTCAACACAGGGAACGGGGGTGTAGGGACTCGGATCTGATCATTCCGGTTGGACCCCTGGACAAGGAAGCATTCAAGGGACAAATGAGAACCGTGCGACCGGGTCATTTGGGGAAAACCCCTATTGCCTTCAGCCTCCGAAAGGCCCTGGTGGATATTACGACTCCGAGCGATATGCAGCGATTTCTCGATTCAGGGGAATTCTCAGAAGGGGAGAAGAGCATCATCTTGATCACCGATGGTGAGGGAGGTTGTGATAGCATCGAGGAGGTAAGGGGTTTGGAGGATGACCTTAGGAACCTCGGTGTTGAAATCGTAAGGATCAATGTCATCGAGTTGAAGATGCCGAAGGCGATGGCGGGTAAGGATGTTGGCGAGCTGGGAGTGCAAGTGGATATGGAGGGCCACTTGAAAGAGATCAGCCGATCCACTGAGGGGCAATACATCAGGATTGAGGCAAAGCCCGGCATGGGGATAGAAGAGTTTGAGAGACAGCTCAGGAAATCGATGAGAGTGGTGGCTCCTACCAGTCCCAGGGAGAGAATCCTCAGCCTTTTCCATCGATGTATCGGCAGGATAAACGCATTCGTTTCGGCCCATATGTCGGCTACATTCATCCCATCCATGATTCTCTTCTCCATATTCTTCGTGTTTGCGATGAAGTGGTTTTTCGGCAGGTAATCAGGGTTTCCCCTCGGCGGATTCAACGGTATGGGATCGCGTCAACGAAGTTCCTTTTTGCCGTTGGGGATTCCTTCCAATTTCGCGTTGACTTCTCATGGGGAGGAGGTTACCCTTTTACGTGCTGTGTATATCGCCATTGGGAGATGAGCTGAGGGAGGAGAACGATGAAAAGGGTGGATTCCCTCATGGGGGAGATGAAGGATCTCTTGCGGCCGTTGGAGGAGAAGATCCTCCGACATCCGTATCTCGTTGATCTCGAGGAGAAGAAGATCGGGCGAGAAAAACTGAGGTATTTCGTGGGCGAACAGCACCGCATCATTACCAGCGACCTTCGAAGCGTTGGGTTGCTCCTTTCGAGGCATGGGCTCCCCCCGGGACGTGAGTTCTTTTGGATGGTGCTTCAAGGTGAGGTCGAAGCCCTCAAGGGTCTGGACCGGTTCGCTTCGGCATTGGGAATAACGGGAAGAGAGCTGGAGGCCTACGAGCCGTTACCCG
>Ga0209636_10004584_pt1 | contig 14103 bp, 11 predicted proteins | sample DeeMarSWOR152_54_FD_187464 | JGI IMG/M metagenome (GOLD analysis project Ga0209636, IMG submission 187464) | Marine sediment microbial communities from White Oak River estuary, North Carolina - WOR-1-52-54 (SPAdes) (version 2) | ecosystem: Environmental > Aquatic > Marine > Intertidal zone >...
GGGTTTTGAAGGAGTAATATTATGAAAAAGATGAAAAGAGGTGATATGATGAAAAAGTCGTATGTCGGATTAGATATACACGAGGAATCCATCACAGGAATAGCACTGAACGAAAAGGGAGTAACAGAGTTCTATGATGACTTCCCCAACACAAAGGAAGCAGTGAAACTTTCAGGAGAACAAGGAGAGCAAGATGAAATGGATGAAACCAAAAAGATGGAGTTACTCGTGCTGCTTGGAGCATGTGAAAAGAACCACAGAACAAATAAGGTTTCCCAACTTTGTTTCAGGTGGAGACGTGGTACTAGAACCTGAAGATTTTTGCACCCAGTACATCATGCATACCACATACCATAGGGGACAGTTACTAAGTATGCTCAAGATGCTGGGGAAAGAGGGAGAAACCACTGATTATTTATTCTATCTTTTCCATCTAGAAGAGCAATAAATAAGGGAACTCGATGGGCACTGTAATAACTGTTTAACCGCATGTTCAATGGAATGCACATATGGGGTCAAAGCTTTTCAGTCAACTTCCACCCTCCAAAAGAATGAGAACCCTTAAATACTCCTAACCGGGTAAGGATAGTTGGTGAAAGTAATGAAAGTCTTAGGAATAGCGGGAAGTCCGAGAAAAGAAGGAAATACAGAAATTCTTATGCGAACAGCTTTAGCATCTGCGGAACGGTTTGGTGCTGAAGTAGAGCTGTTGAGAGCTGTCGATAAGAACGTAAAACCTTGCAACGGATGCCTGACTTGTCTCAAGACTGGCGAATGTGTAATAAAAGACGACGATATGCAGGAAATATATCAAAAACTTCAAGCAGCCGATGGTATCATTCTTGGAAGTCCTGTCTACTATTTTTCCGTGACTGCGCAGATGAAAGTTCTTATAGATCGTATGTTTGCGCTGTATCGCGACCAAACGCTGGCAAATAAAATTGGCGGCGCCATAGCAGTCGCATCTAGAACGGGATGCATCTGCACTCTTGATTTCTTCAACAGATTTTTTGCGTATCATAACATGTTGGTCGCAGGAATGGGAGCTAGTGGTTATGCAAGCAAGAAAGGAGACATCATGAAAGACACGCGCGCTCTCAGAGAATCCGAAGAGCTCGGAGAACGTCTCATTTTTCTTATAAAGTCCATTAAAGACTCTAAGTAGGTGGATGAATGTATGAAAAACTAGCAAAGTACTATGATATCATATTTGGCGAATCATATTTGCTGAGACCTGAGACTGACATGAAAAGGATTGAGACGAATATTCCTGCACAGATCGAATTCTTAGAGTGGGTTCTTGCTGGCAAAAAGAAAATCCTGGACGCAGGATGTGGAACTGGCAGATATCTGATCCCCCTGGCAGAAAAAGGTCATGAGGTCGTAGGTATTGACACGAGTTCTGAGATGCTCTCTATTCTTAGAAAAAAGCTTGCCGAGTGCAACAGTAAGATCAGGACAAGCGTTTACTGTGCAGATATGAGAAACGTTGATTTCGAAGCAGAATTTGACGCTGCCATATGCATGTACACATTCAATTATCTAATTTCAGATGAAGATATAATGAGAACCCTCAGAGGTCTTTATAATTCACTGAAAAGAGATGGAATAGTTGTCATAGATATACATAATTTCCTATACCATCTGGACAACTTCGAAAAAGTGACAATAGATCACTTCGAAAAAGACAATATTCATATCCAACGGATCATACGGTACGATGTGGACAATGTAACCTGCATTTGTTACTATGATGAGTATGCAACAATAAATGAAGCAGGCAAGGTTTCAACATACCATGAGGTCCATCCTCTTAGAATAATGACACATAACGAGATGAGAAAATTCCTAACAGAGGCAAATTTTGGGAATATTAAATGTTTTGCAGATTATACAACAAAAGAGGCAAAAAAAAGTGCACATAGGTTAGTTTTCGTCGGTGAGAAGTGAACTATATAGCAAAATACTTCTGTTTATTATAATTAAGAGAGAAGCTTAAAGGCACCAACTTGATGTCTATATCACCAATCAATGAGGATTCAACTTCCAAGTTCTCCAGAAGAAGGTCTCTTATTTCCTGTTTCTTGTGTTCTGTGTGCTCTGCTTCAAGAGTCTCTATCTCTAAATGCAATTTTGAAGCCTCTTTCCCATCTACTGTTAGTGTATACAAACCAGACATTCCAGGTATTCTCAAGAGTAATGTTTGAATGTCTAGGGGAGTAACTGCAAGACTTCCTACTCTTAGCACTTCATTCACACGTCCCAGCAGGTGAATACGCTGGTGTTTGGATCCACACGCACATTTTTTGCTAATCTCCATACCTAAATCTCCGGTTCTGTACCTTATGAATGGCATGTTTTCTCTCATAGTCGTTAGTATAATCTCACCTGCATTTTCTAGTGTATGGGTGACAGATTTCTCAGGAAGACTTAATTCTCTTAACTCAATCAAGAAATAGTCATCGAAAATATGAGTCCCATCCTTCTCTTTGCACTCCGAGCCCACATCTCCCATAGCTTCTGTCATTGTGTACAGAACGTAGACATCAGCGCCCCAAAGTTCCTCCAACATTCTCCTGAATTCTTTGCTCATCCACTCACCGGTCACTATGATTTTTTGAATTCCAAGTTCAGATGGCTCAACGCCTTGGCTCCTGTAGAACATCCCTAGTCTCATCACGTGCGAAGGGCGAAAAACAAAGCTTGTTACCCCAAATCTTTTTATAAGGCTGAGTATTTGATCAGGATCACCTCCTGCACCATAGGGAATAACAGTCATTCCCAATTTTATAGATCCAGCTTGGGTTATGTAACCACTGATGTGGAGATTATCGTATCTTGTGAGGTTTAAGAACACATCTTTGTTAGTCAACCCAACAAACTGCCAGCATCTAACTGTCCATACTTCAATAGTGTTTTTCATGTCCTCTGGAGTGAAGAACAAAAATGTTGGCTTGTCTACAGTGCCAGAGCTTCTACCAACCATGACAAATCGCTCCTTGTCCACTGTTGCCAGTTTGTCGAAATCTATTTCTTCTTTTGTTGTGTAAGGCAACCTTTGCAGTTCTCCCTTTTGCAGAGCCTCTTCATAACCCGAATATTTCTGTCTGTAGAACTCAGATTGCATTGCCCATCTGAGCAATTTCTTAATTCTATGTTTGCGCTGGAGATCATTCAAGAGATACATATGACATGTTATTCCCTCTCACTATTTAAGCTTTTCCATGCGGCACATTCTTTGATCTAAGACGAAAGTAGACCGAAAAGTATATAAATAGAAAATTAGAAAAATTTTTTGGAAAAATACATTTTTCCGTGAGGTGACATCATGGACCCAATGTTAGTAATTGCAGTAGGAAGCTCATTTATCTTCCTTCTGCTCATAGGAGTTGCTTTCTATAGAAAAGCTGAGAAAGGTTACTTGAACTTTCTGATAGCAAACAAAGACATTCCTTGGCCCGTACTCGGTTTCAGTCTAATGGCAAGCATGATAGGTGCTAGCACTTTCTTCGCTTATCCAGACTATGTTAAATGGACAGGGTTTGGAGGTATTTATCTCGCAATGTGGATTAACACTTGTTTTATTCTTCCCACCATGGTAATTGCATATTGGGGAGGCATAGGTAGACTTAGGAGAGGTAGCATTTTTTCACTTTTTGAAGACAGGTACAACGTTGCCTGCAGAATGGGAGCAGCAGTATTTGTAGCTATATTCTGTATAGCTGGAGCTGGATACACAATGCTGGGCGTAAGTTATGTGATGTCTTTGATTTTTGGTGTAGGCACGGAATTGGGAGTACTCATTGCCCTTGCTGTTGTACTACTGTATTGTTTCATATCTGGTTTCTATGCTATCTGCTGGACAGATTTTGTGCAGCAAATCCTGATCATGGTGACTCTTGTAACAATAGTTGTTGTTGGAGTCATAGGAGTCGGGGGTTGGCACGGTATAGCTACCAATGCTTCTATTAATCCACCGATACATTTTGGATGGACAAACGCATTGTGGTTTTCAGTAGGATTAGGATGTGCCTATGGACTGTCCAACTTCATAGACCCACACATATGGCAGAGAGTTTTTGCGGCTAAGAATGTGAAGGCAGGGATGCGTTCGCTTTCCATATGGATGGTGTTGACTTTGATATTCTGGGGATTAGCTATGTTTGTTGGTTTGATTGCAATAGCAGCTTTTGGAGAAACAAGCAGATATGCTATTTTCGATTTATCTAAGAAATTCCTTCCGCTGGGATTCATGGCCATTCTTTCCGCTGGTGTTCTGGCAGCAGTTCTATCGAGCGCTGATTCACACGCTATTGCTGGAACTACTGTTCTTGGTGATGACTTCTACCGTAGAGCGTTGCGACCAAAAGCCTCAGATAGGGAATATTTATGGGTCGCTCGTATAATTACCGTGGCTATCCTTCTCACAGCAACACTGCTTGCATTTGAATATGGAGATATTCTCAAACTTGCTATGTTTGCATTTTCCATAGCTTCTGCAGGTGCTACCATACCATTTCTAGCTGGAATGTATTGGCCGAGAGCAAACTCAAAGGGAGCTATAGCAGGCATCGTAGCAGGTGGCTTATCGACCCTTTTGTGGGAAGCTATAATGTACAAGCCCGGACTTACTGAATTTCCCTCCCTCTTCTTTGGACTTATTGTATGCGCTGTGTTCTTTTTCTCTGTGACACTTTTGACGAAACCAGAATATGACAAAGCATTGAAGATCGCAAGGATTCTTGGTCTTAAGAACACTGCAAAAAGAGTCGCTGAGAAAGCAAACTTAGAGCTGAAAGAAATCTCACAAGAAGAAAAAGAGCTGTATGGGATAGTAGAAGAGATGACTGAGAAAGAAATGAGAGAAGCTTTCTCACCTAAGTTGATGATCGGCCTGCTCGTCTGTCTCGTATTACTACTCCTCATCCCCTTGGCCGTGATACATCCTTAATTAAGTGATGATTGTGAAGGCACGTGACGCAGACAGAAAGAAAAAGATAGTAGTTAAAGTAGAGAAATGTGCTGGCTGCAGAATCTGTGAGCTGATATGCTCTCTTAGCAAGTATGGAGAGCTAAATCCCAAAAGATCGAGAATACGCGTTGTTACATTGAATAGGATACCGATAGATGTGCCAGTTGTGTGTGGGCAGTGCTCAGTGCCTTTCTGCATTGAAAGTTGTCCTGTCAGTGCACTAGATAGGAACAGCGCGGGTGGCATCTTGGTCAATGACGAATTGTGTGCAGACTGCGGGAAATGTGTAGAAGCATGCCCATACGGAGCTATATCTATCGATACGTTGACTCACACAGCAATTGCATGTGATCTGTGCAATGGGCAGCCTCTCTGTGTAGAATGGTGTCCAACAGGAGCTCTGACATGCGTGTCTTCACCCTTAACAGTGCAAGAAAAGAGATGGAGCACTGCACTATTGTTATCAGAACCTCTGCTCAAGAAATGGGACTTCCTGAGTGTGGAGAGTGGCTAAGAGACGTAGTTGAAGCTGAAGGGATATAAATGAACGAGTGGTATGGATGGACAGGAACGATCCTAAGGATTGACTTGACAGAAGAAAGAGTAGTAAAGGAGCCTCTTTCGCCCAAAATGGCCTGTAATTTTCTGGGTGGTAGAGGTGTAAATGCTAAGCTGCTTTTTGATGAAATAACTGTGGAAACAGGCCCTTTAGATCCTGAGAACAGATTGATACTCGGCACAGGACCTCTTACAGGTACTCTGGGTCCGTCTGCTGGGAGGATGACTATTACAGCAAAGTCTCCGCTCACAGGGATCTTTGGCGACAGCAACGTAGGGGGGCATTCCGGTGCTGAACTCAAATTTGCTGGATACGATCATGTTGTGATCCAAGGTAAAGCCAAAAGGCCAGTATTTCTATGGATTGATGATGAAAATGTGGAACTTAGAGACGCAACCCTTCTATGGGGTAAAACGACCTATGAGGCAGATAAGATTATAAGGACTGAAGAGATTGGAGACATGGATATAAGAACGCTGACAATTGGCCCTGCTGGAGAAAATCTGGTTAGATTCGCTTGTATAGTAGGTGACCTGTATAGGGCAGCAGGCAGGTGTGGTATGGGTGCAGTCATGGGCTCAAAGAATTTAAAAGCAATAGCTGTGAGAGGATCAAAGCCAATAAGAATTGCAAAACCTGAAAAGTATATTGATCTTGTTGAAAAATTATTTCAATTAGTATACAAGAGTGCAAAGTACGAAGAGTGGAGCATCCAGGGAACAATGGCGCTTGTCAAAGCGCTGCAGGAACGGAACTCTCACTGTTTTAGATATTATCAGAATATTAGATTGCCGGAAGAGAAACTCACCAATGTCCTAGCTACTACGTACCTGCAAGAATTTGCTGTTAAATCTAAAGCGTGCTTCAGCTGTCCTGTGCATTGTGCCCATCCTTTTGTGATAAGAAGTGGCCCATACGCAGGAACATACGGAGGTGGAGTCGAGTTCGGAACTTCTGCTTCTATAGGCTTCAATACAGACAACTTGGACCTTGCTTTCATCTGTAAATTCAATGAACTAAGTCAGGCTTTCGGACTTGATTCTATGTCTACTGGGGACCTAATTGGGGTTGCTATGTATCTGTGGGAAAGAGGATTGATCAGTGAAAAAGATACAGATGGGCTTATTGTCGAATGGGGGAATCAAAAAGCAGTACTCAATCTGTGTGAGAAAATAGCTTACCGACACGGGTTTGGCAATGTACTTGCAGATGGCATCAAAGGACTGGTCAACTTAGTTGGAAAAGACATTGAGAGATATTTCTATCACATAAAAGGACTCGGAATATCATCAAGTGATATTAGAAACGATGTTGCCTGGGCTTTAGGTGAATCAGTATCAACAAGAGGGGCTGATTACATGCGCTGTGCCCCAACGATCTCGAGGTTCCAGATATCCTATTTTCTTCAAAAGGGCATCACCGACGAGGACGCCTTTGATTCAGCATCCTATTATCCCCTCAAAGCCGAAGTACTGATGGAAGGAGAAGCATATTCTGCAATCATGGATTCTCTGGGAATGTGCAAGTTTGTTCTCGGAAGATTCCCTAATGAGATTCCTTTAGAAAATGTCTTGGACATGCTGGCTGAATTGATACTTGCGGCTACAAATCTCGAGATAAATGGAAAGAAATTGAAGAGAATTGGTGAGAGGATTAGCAATGTCGAAAAGGCTTTTAATGTAAGACAGGGGCTGGCTGTGAAAGACGATTTCCCTCCGCCGAGAGCATTTGAAACGCCAGAGCTGATGGATCCTACGGAAGGTCCGAAGCTAGATAAAGATCGCTTTGGGAACCTTCTTAAGGTGTATTACAAAAAAAGAGGATGGGATGTAAAAACCGGAATACCAACGAGAGAGAAATTGGAAGAATTGGGGCTTCAAGATGTAGCAAATAAACTAAGCATGGCAGGAAAGCTCAAAATGCAAAAATAACAATGCCAAATTCCTCGGAGCAAGTTGTATCTCAATCCAGTAAGTCCCTCTGATATTTCCCACAAATCTCAAAAAAGTTATACATTTTTGTAGAACCAGAAAATACCTATATTCACCTTTGACGAATAGAGTGTGCAGCTCTTAGTCTATGCACGAATGATGTTGCCAAAAATCTCACACGCGATTTTCTGCAAAGTTTTTAGGAAATGTTTTGTTTTCATTCTACCTGTACGGAATCTCCGTTCTACCTACATGGAGAATTCAAGAAATATTATTTTGTAGTATTTTTTGACTTCTTTTTGGCATCGTAAATCATACATGAAAATTTCCAGAAATTGAAAGCCGACGGAGAGTAACATTTATAAAAGATAGATGCGTACTATATTATGTAGAAAATGTTTTTTCTTTTTCAGCCTAAAAAGTGATTAGAGGATTAAACCCAGGGTAATTGTACTGCTAGAAAAGATGTTAACAGATGTCTGGTACATGCTCACCTATGAAGAACCCTACAGACCATAAATTGCAGTCCTTCATGAGGGACAGGGATCCCCCCCAAATGTTACTAGGAGATGAGTTAACAGCTTCAGCTGTTAAGGAATCCTCAACATCGTGACTGGGGGGTCCCTAACCACTAACCATCATAGGCCTGTGAGCCTCGAGAGATGTCTGTTGGTCATTCCCTGTCCCATACTGGTGTGAAGTGACATCTTAAAAATGTGAGGTGAACTATGTAACCAAAAAAAATGTAAACCCCTGAACGTGCATCTTTAAGATCCTTGGGGTAAACACTTAAAAGGCAGGGCTGCATAATACAGCCTGCCCAAACCCCCATGAGGAGAAGCTTACCTTTCTCCTCAAAAAAATACCATAAATTCAGACAGACCCCCAGTTCGAAAGGGGCTCCCCCGACTGCACGGAAAAGGTTCTAAGAGATGTAACATTTCAGGTATTTATCATTTTATCCGTTGATTCCCTTATGAGGTCATGATGAAAACTTCGAATAAAAAAATATATAAAAGATTCCATTAAGATACACATTAGAATAGCACACACCAATTGAGTGATAAACATGAAAATCAACAGGAATTCCCTCAAAAAATGGAATGTATTTCAATTTCTTACAGTAGTCTTTATGATAATGTTGTTACCCATCTACAACCTTTGGTTCGGATTCAGATTTGAAGTATTTCTCACAGTATTTCTTATAATATATGCATTTTTTCCATATTTTCTCGGATGGATTCATAAATTATCCTATAACGAGATCAGATACCAAATTATGGCAATACTTGCTATTATATGGACGTTTTTGTTGTTTAATATTACTCGTATCATAGGATATATGTATGAGACATATCTCGGTATAGTATACTTGGTGAGCTTGATTCCAGTTATTATTCTCATTTTGTATTTAACACATCATAAAGAGTGGAGGAACTTCCACAAATCTTTAACACACTGGTATTTTGAGGATTATATGAAAAGGAAAGCGAAGGAGAGAGCAAAAAAGATAGAACTGGAATTGGAAACCAGAGGATTACATGAAAAAGAACGTGATGAAAAGAATGAAATAGAACTGGAATTGGAAACCAAAGATAGCTTAACAGATGTTCCCTAAGAGGGAGCCATAACAAATTGTGCTGGAAATTTCTCTCATGTATGATTCATACCATTTATTTTTTCACGTAATGCTGCAACCCTTATTGTCTCAAATTTCTACAACATCTAATCCATAGAAGCTGCAGAACTCTTTCAGAGGTTATTTATGCCTTCCTGGGCTCAGAACTAAATGATTTCCAAGGGACTTTTTCAGTAATTCCTTCGCATTTGTGAGGTTCAATGTAACTTGTGTTCTGCACAGTTCTGGAAGGGTCACAGATTCAGTAATTTCGCCTTCAGCCAGAACCATTTTTTGAAATGCTGCATCAAGTTTTGCCAGGGTAGCAGGACCCTTAGAAAATGTTCCCTGAATACTCACACCAGTTCCAGATTCAAAATGGGTATTAAAGACAAAGGTTTCCACAAGGCTTGTCGCAATGGTGCAGTGAGCCAGAAGGACTTTGTCTTCAGAAACAGAGCACAAGTTACCCATAAAGGTGGGGTTCCCCGTGAGGAGCTGCAGTATATACATGGTTAAAGTGGCAGGTATGTCTGCTTCACACCCTGCAGTTGTACCAGCATCATTCAAGAGAGAAACAGCTAAGCATCCCGTAGTATTCATTAACTCTATGAGATCAAAACACTTAATTCCTAATGCCTGTAATTTCTCTCTTTCAGCTACGTTTTTAATAGCATGAAAAAGGGTCAAAGCCTTCTCTAAATCTTCTTTAGTGCATTCTACCATGTCAGCTTCAAGGGATTCTACCGATGTAACCTGAGAGACTTCCTTCACCACATGTGATAAGTCGATGTGGACAAATCTTACTCCAAAGAGATTTTCTGCCCGTGAAAAATCAGGTAAATTTATCAACCAGGGGGAAGGAAAGCCAAAAATCCCTATTCTGGTATTTCTTAATGTTTCAGCCACCTCGAAAATCTTTATCGCTGCCTCAAGTTCTGCTAAACTGGCATCATCTAGCCCAAAGATGATTCGTGAAGGAATGCCCATGGTCTTCAGTGCAGCCAGAGCTTCTAAAGCTGCTGGAAGAGAATTCTGCTCTTTGTGAGCCAAAAGGATTACATTCGGATTGATTCTTGCAGCTTCCAAAACCAGGCGTTCTGTCCCGCCAGTACATACAAGCACCAGCACCACACCATCTCTGGGAACTTTTAACACAAGCTCACATTTAAGCTTTGTACGGTAGGTTTGAATGACTTTTTCAACTTTTTCTTTATCGTGCAGAGGAGCCACAACAGGATATAAACCTGGCATAAAACGGTTGTGCTCCAACCTTTAAAAACCATTACCACAGGGGTTTAGAAATTATCGGGTGCTTCTCTCATTGGTGTTACACGTGTAACAATCCATGCCTTTATCAACCTTGAAAAAATGATAACAAAAAAGATTAAAGTTCTCCACCAAAGACGTGACACTCCTATCTGATAATCTCTCCACGCTAGAGTGTAACTACATACAAGCTGGAATCTACTTAGACCAGTAACCAATAGAAAAGGTTAAAAACATAGCCAAAAATTACTAACAGTGATACCATGATTGTTGTAAATACTGAAACTATTCCCGGAAGGGAGATTGCAGAAGTCCTTGGCATGGTGCGCGGTAATACTATCAGGGCCAAACACATGGGAAAGGACATCATGGCGGGACTGCGGCATATGGTAGGCGGAGAATTGGTAGAATACACTGAAATGCTTTCAGAAGCACGAGAAGAAGCGTTAAACCGAATGGTTGCAGAAGCTGAAAAGTTGAGAGCAGATGCTATAGTCAATGTGCGCCTTACCACTTCAGCTATTTCAGGAGGCGCTGCCGAAATCTTGGCCTATGGGACAGCAGTCAGACTAAAATAGGTGGAACCATGAACATTCTGAGCAAGATCGGGTTTGCGTTGATAGTTTTTGGTGGGTTAATCTTTGCTGGAATGATCATCTGGGGGTTTATCCAGTTGTTCGTTCACGTTAACCTCCCCTGGTTCGTCCAATTAGCTATAACAGCCATCATTCTTGGAATTATTCTCATGTTTGTGTCAGTGCTTTACGATCGAAGCAGGTCAGTGAAAACAGAAGAAGTTCACGAAAAGGTGTAGCTCCGGCAGATTATCCTTTTCCTTTTTTGTCAATTTTCCTCTTCGTCATCACTTCTATCACTCTTTTCATCACTATTCACTATTGATAACCGAAAGCTTTATATGCTATTGATTACTAATAATGTATAAGAACATTGGCATCAAGCCAGACCTCATGGAGGTTACCATAATGAGAAAAAACCAGACGAACCACAAGAGAGTAGTTTACTCACTTTCACTGGTAGCATTGCTCCTGGTTTCAGGAGTCACCGTAGCATCAGAACCTGTGATAGGGAATACACCTGCTTTAATCATTGTAGATGAATCTTCAGAGATTAATGCGGTGGCAGAGGCTGTAAAAGAGATGAACGGAACAGTTTCCCACATATTCCCTCCGCGGGCGATCATTGGACAGTTATCTGTAGAGGCAGAAGAGTATTTGCTGCAGGATTCAGATATTACAGTGTACAGAGGGCCTGTTGATATAGAAGAGTGTGAGAACTGGGGTAAAGAAACGAAATACGCTGCAATTGCATGGAACAACAACTACATGGGATTATCAGTGGATGCGGGGTTGAACGAGCCTCCCGTTGATCCAGAATCTCCACCAGATGACATGGAGGTTCTACCAGATATTTCATCCTATGTGGATTTGAACCAGCATGCAGCTCATCCGTACGGAGCAGGGTTCCTGGATACGTCAGAGTATTTAGTGGGATCAGTGGCAGTAGGTGTTTTCTTTTTGGAGAGTAATGGCACCATAGACGAGGACACAGAGCTGTGGACAGAAGAAGAGGAAGCTAAAGTGACATCAGAGATTCAGAACGCGTTAAACTGGTTACAGTATCAAGATTATAAGGCGCACTTGACCTTTGTGTATGAGTGGCACTACAGTGTACCTGTGGGGTACGAGCCCATAAGTAGGCCGCACACTGACGATGATCTGTGGGAACAGCAGGCCATGTTCTACCTTGGGTATACGAATCCCCATTACTTGGTGAACGAGTACACCTTTGTGAACGATTTACGGCTGAAGTACGACACTGACTGGGCTTTCATCATCTTCGTGGTAGACAGCTCAGAGGATGAGGACAATTCATTTGCAGACGGGTATTATGCTTACTCGTTTCTGGGCGGGCCTCGAATGGTTATCACCTACTCCAATTCGGTGTGGGGTATTGCTAACATGGATTCTATTGTGGCTCATGAGACCTGCCACATCTTCTGGGCTTTAGATCAGCACTGCGACAGCCAGATAGGGCAGACAACAGTTTCCGGGTATTTGGCAGGGGAAAATGTGAATTCAGAGTGGAATGGTGAATCCTGTACAGTGACAACACCGTGTATCATGAAAGGAGAACCCATGATGAACAGCACTATCGAGGTGTCCACCAGAAGCCAGCTGGGATGGCTGGACTCTGATTCTGATGGAATTTTAGACGTTCTGGACACAGTACCTGACATTGCTGTAAATCGTGAGGGAGACTACTATACAGGTACTGCTCAAGTATCTCCCCTTCCTAATGAGAATCCAATGAAAGAGGGATCCCCAGTGAGTTTGAACACAATTGCCGCAGTACAGTACAGAGTAGACCAGGGAGAGTGGATAGAAGCAGAACCTGCAGACGGCAGCTTTGATGAACCAGAGGAAGGGTTTGCCTTCACTGTTGATGTTGACAGTACTGTCGCCGGAGAATACACTGTTTCTGTGAGAGCTCAAAACAGTGCAGGAAACTGGAGTGAACCTGCAACAGTGACAGTGACTGTTGAGGAACCTGATGATACAGAAGAAGGCGATACACAGACATGCCTTCACACTGAAATTGCGGTCTCTCCTTCTGCAGTGAACACTGGAGATACTGTACTAGTGACCATGACTGTACAGAATACAGGGGAAGCACCCATTTCGTCAGTGGTACCAGTATTGACTGCCCCTGAATCTGTGGAAAAGGTATCGGGCCCAGAACCAGAATCTCAAGATATATCTCCAGGAGATTCAGTGACCTTTGAGTGGGTGTACCAGGTTACAGCAACTGAGGGTACATTAGTATTTACGGGAAGTGCTCACGGGTACACAGAGTCAGAAGAAGAGGTTTCTTCATCAAGTACAGAGTCTGCTGTTGAAGTCTGTGTAGAACCACTGCTCAACAGTGATATTACAGCCCTTTTGTACGGTGTCATAGAGGGAGCTAGTGTTACAGTGACCATGGAGGTGCACAATGCAGGAGAAGTCGCTTTAGAAAATGTGACTCCCTCAGAGTTGGGTGTCTCCTTTACAGGGACTGCGTCTGCCAGTCTCCTGAGAGGACCGTTACCGGAGTCGATTGCCACGCTGGAGCCGGGTGACACAAAGACTTTTGAATGGAAGTATACAGTTGCTCCAGGGGCACAAGGAGGTACTGCAGTCTTCACAGGAACCGTTTCAGGAGAAGCAGAGGGAGAAACTGCCACATCAGATACAGTAAAAGCTACAGTGGGTGTTGAATCACCTGCAATTTTGACCTGCTTTATCATTGCCACTCCCAGGGAAGTCAATGTGGGAGAAATCATTACAGTGGCCATGACAGTGCAGAACATTGGACAGGCAGAGGCAGTGGATGTGATACCATCAGAGCTACAGGTTTCGGGAACAGGAAAGGTTGAACTAGAGTCAGGTCCATCCCGCACATCGGTGAATGTACAAGGCCGCAGTTTTGAGATCATCCTGTGGATGTACGTTGCAGTACAGGAAGGGACAGTAACCTTTTCAGGCAGTGCACAGGGCACAGACGCAAGTACAGGAGGATTGCTTTCAATGCCAGAGACGGAATCAAACCCAGTGACTTTCAATGCAGGATCTGATGATACAGGAGACACAGATACAGGAGACACAGATACAGGAGACACAGATACAGGAGACACAGATACAGGAGACACAGATACAGGAGACACAGATACAGGAGACACAGATACAGGAGACAC
>Ga0209636_10004585_pt1 | contig 14102 bp, 12 predicted proteins | sample DeeMarSWOR152_54_FD_187464 | JGI IMG/M metagenome (GOLD analysis project Ga0209636, IMG submission 187464) | Marine sediment microbial communities from White Oak River estuary, North Carolina - WOR-1-52-54 (SPAdes) (version 2) | ecosystem: Environmental > Aquatic > Marine > Intertidal zone >...
TGTGGTTTCCTTTAGATCGGTATCCCTCGTCAAACGTGCGGATCAGGTCTCCCTCCACACTGTAAATCTGGACTCGCACCTGCCCTGCTACATCGGTTGTATAGGAGATGTGAGTCACCGGGTTGAAGGGATTGGGGTAGTTCCTGGACACAAGAGAGACTCTCGTGCCCGCGGTCGCAGATGATGCATCGTCGGATCTCTCCGATGGGCCTCTTTTCGGTCTCTCGGGTAGGTCGACGCCGTAGTTCCTAAGCATCTCGCGAACGGTCGCGCGGATCTCTTCGCGAGTGGCACCGCTCTCTCTCATCTCGGCCACTTTGGCGTGAATGGCTTCTCTCTGCTGGTCTGTGAGTTTGGAGAAGAAGCGTCGGCCGGGTCCTCTGTCGCCCAGAGGCTTCTCATCCCAGTTCTCGGGGAGTTGTACGCCGTAGCTCTTGAGCATCTCGCCCACGGCCGCGTGGATTTCCTCACGCGTGGCGTCAGCTTCTTTCATCTCGGTTCTCAGCCCACGGATAGCTTCTTTCTGTTCCTCCGTGAGATTGGAGAAGAAGCGTCGGCCGGGTCCTTTGTCGCCCAGAGGCTTCTCATCCCAGTTCTCGGGGAGTTCTACGCCGTAACTCTTGAGCATCTCGCCCACGGCCGTGTGTATCTCTTCGCGCGTGGCACCGCTCTCTCTCATCTCTGTTCTCAACGCGCGGACGGCTTCTCTCTGCTCGCTTGTAAGGCCGGAGAGAAGTCCGTTTCCGTGGTGAGGGCCGCCGAATCTGTTGCGACCCTGCTCGGCGAACCCGTCGCCCGCACTGCCCAGAATGACAGTGGCGCAGAGCACCAAAGCTCCAATAATTATCCTATTCGCTTTCACCTTGACCTCCTACCTTTATGAAATCATCTTCTTCAGGTTTCTCAGTTCGTTGTAGAACTGAAGGAACTTACTGTTGATGAACTCTACCTTGAGCTTCTCTGCATTTTCGTCAGTCTCGAAGGTAAAGTAGGTCTTTGATGCATTCCGGTCTGATTTGATTAGGCAATGACCCTTCATCTTCAAGTAGGCGGAGAATGCCAGGTCATCTGTTCTGATGTGATTGTCTTTGTTCTCCTCTGATCTTGTGTTCATCGGTCGTCTCCGACTTCCGTGCCCATTTCCAGTTTGAGATTGCCCAACTCCTGTCATTGTCTATTAGACTCTTGACTCCTGCTTCTCAGTTCCTCCTTTCAGCTACTGTCGCGAGTCTCTCATGGAGCGGGTCGTGCCGTAGAGTCTCTCTATTCATAGCGTAGCGCCTCAATAGGGTTCAAAAGAGCGGCTTTGCGCGCCGGATAGAAGCCAAAGAAGAGGCCTACTGCAAAGGCAAAGGAAAACGAAAGCAGGATGGAGGGAGAGGTAATTACGGTCGGCCATCCTCCGAACTGGCTGGCAAGCCTGCTAACAAGTATGCCAACGAGGATTCCGACAACTCCTCCGCTCAAAGACACGATGACTGCTTCAATCAGGAATTGACCAAGGATGTCACGCCTGTGCGCTCCTATTGCCTTGCGAATGCCGATTTCTCTTGTCCGTTCCGTTACTGACACAAACATGATGTTCATGATTCCAATGCCGCCCACCACGAGACTTACGATCGCAATTCCGGCGAGTAGCATCGTGAATGTCTGGCCTGTCTCCTGTACCATAGAAAGGATCTCGGCTTGAGATCTGATATGGAAGTCATCCTCCTCGTCTGTTCTGATCCTGTGCCTCTGACGGAGAAGCGCAGAGACTTCCGTAGTGGCCTTTTCAATTAGCTCTTGAGATTTCGCCTCAACATTGACGCTCGTCACATAATCTACGCCGAATAGCCGCTTCTGAGCCGTCTTCAGGGGGATGAAGACGATGTCGTCCTGATCCCTCCATCCGCTGCTTCCTTTCTCGGTCATTACACCGATGACTTGGAAGTTGTTACGTTTTATCTTTATGTATTGCCCCAACGGGTCCTCTTCTCCAAAGAGCTCCTTGGCAACAGTTTTTCCCAGAACTGCCACGCGGCGCATAAGCCGGTTGTCGTTTTCGCTCAGAAAAGTGCCTTGTTTAACCGGGAAGTTGTTCACATCGGGGAAGTTGTTCGTCACCCCGTTTATGGTTGTGTTGGTGTTGTTGTTTCCATAAACCACCTGGGCGCTTCTGGAGTAGGATGCATCAACCTTCGCGACAGACGGGCATAGCTCGACAATGGCTTCAGAGTCCCCGTAAGTAAGAGAAGTAATGCTTCCGGCCGGCCCTCGCGCCGGCCCTCTTTGAGACCCGCCGGGACGCACCATCAGCAGATTCGCTCCCATCTGGGTTATTCTCTCCGTTATCTGAAAACTTGCACCCTGCCCGATGGCTATCATCACGATCACAGCGGCCACGCCCACGATAATCCCGAGCATCGTGAGAAAGCTGCGCAGTTTGTTGGCAAAGATGGAAAAGACGGATATCAGTAGATTCTCCTTGAATTCGGAGAGCGAGAATCCCCTTCTTTTTTTCCTCTGGCGGGTGTCTATTTGGCTTTCCTCAGATTCAACTCTGGGTGCACGTCTCCTGTCCTCGGCGATGGCACCGTCTTTCAGCAGTATCGTTCTGTCAGAGTGCGATGCGACAGCATCGTCATGCGTTACAACGATTATGGTCATGCCCTGCTTGTGGAACTCGGACAAGATGTTCATTATTTCCTCACCGGACCTGGAGTCGAGATTACCTGTTGGCTCGTCTGCGAGGAGTATGGCGGGTTCGTTCACGAGGGCCCTGGCGATGGCAACACGCTGCTGCTGGCCGCCTGACAATTCTGCCGGCCGGTGATTTGCTCTTTCCTCAAGAGCTACGGATCTGAGTGACGCAACGGCGGTCTGTCTTCGGTTCCCGTGATTGCCCGCATATATGAGCGGAAGCTCAACGTTTGACAGTGCGGTCAAGCGAGGTAAGAGGTTGAAGGTTTGAAACACGAAGCCTATGTTCTCATTCCGTATCCTGGCGAGCTCTGAATCAGAGAACTGGCTTACGTTGACACCACCAAAAAGATACTCACCAGTTGTCGAGACATCCAGACAGCCGAGGATATTGAGAAGGGTGGACTTGCCTGAACCGGAAGGCCCCATAATCGCAACGAACTCACCGTCCTCTATTTTGAAAGACACGTTCTTGAGGGCCGGTACTTCTATGTCTCCCATCCGGTAAGTCTTACTAACATCTCTTAATTCTATCATCTTCTTCTCATCATCATCTGCACCGGGGGCCGACGACGCTCCATCTCATTCGTCAGATTCTCTACTTGACCCAGGAATACTGTCTGACCTTCCGTTAAACCCTCGATCACCTCAACGATCCTTCCATCGGTAATACCGGTTTGAATCTCACTACGCCGGGGTCCTTCCTCCAGCACCACGACGAAGTGTCTACCGTCTGCATCCGTTACGGCGCTTCTCGGGACAAACAGTATGTCGTCCTTTCTGTCGACTATGAATTCCACGTTCGCCGTCATTCCGGAGGCCCAGTAGCGCGGTACATCCAGAGGTTCCACCATTACGTCGTACTCTACGACATCAGAGACCAGCGTACCTTCACGAGAAATCTTAGTGACCTTCGCTTCCACACGTTCGTCAGGAAAGGCGTCAAGTACGATCCAAGAATTCTGTCCCACTTTCAGTTTGCCGATGTCTGCCTCATCGACCTGAACACGTGCCACAAGCCTATCGGCGATCACGAAGAGTTCACTCTGCATGGAAACATTCTGTCCGGGTTCACAGGATCGATTTATCACTTCGCCAGCTATGGAGTTAGTGAGAGGCACTGGCTTATATGCTTTATCTGCAATCTCGTAAGCAACCTTTGCTTCCTCGATGGCCTCCTTCTTGTTTCCTTCTTGTGCGGATTCCATGGCAGAACGTGCGGCGTCCAAGAGGGCAATCCTGTCTTCGCTGGATATCCACGCTAGGACGTCACCGGGTCTGACGACGTCTCCCTCATCGACCTCCACTTTGTCTATTCTTCCACTCACGGACGAGCTAACGACTACCCTGGTGTACGGCTCGATGGTTCCGGTGGAGAGTACTTTCATCTCGATGCTGCCCCTTTGTACTCTTTCGAGTTGATACCTGGGCTCTGACGCACCGTTGCCGTTCCTTGTCCTCAGATAGAGAAATCCAGCTACAGCGACAACGGCAACTACCCCTATCACGATGAGTTTCTTCATTGATTCGTCCTCCCCCAAGCTTTCTCTAATCTGGCCTTGGATGAACGCAGGTTGTACAGCGCATCAACGTGGCTGTTCTCGGCCTGGGTCAGATCGCTTTCCTTCTGCTGCAGGAAGAAGTAAGACGTAATTCCCTGTTCGTACTGCAATTTGGTCAGTCGATACATGTTTTGGGCGGCCTCCAGAGTTCTTTCGTTAACCTCTATGATTCTCTGCGCCAGTTCCCATGTTGAATAGGCCTGCTCGATCTCTTCCTCTACTTCTTGCCGGAGTTCCTGAATTCGAGCATCCTGGTTCTCCAGCGAGAGCACGGCCTCCTGAACTTTTGTCTTTGTTGAAAACCCATCGAAAATCGGGAGAGACAGACTCAACCCCACACTCCAATCATCTCTCTGCTCAAAGAACTCGCTACCCTGCCAATGATATGATGAAGAAAGGGAGACTCTCGGAAAATAGCTGCTTCTGGCCTGAGCAACCTGTGCTTTGATTGCCTGAGTATTGGCTTTTTCAGACCTCAATTCTGGTCTTTCGGCCATTGCATCCTTAATAACAGTGGCGAGAGGCGGAATGTCAGTGTCGTCGCCATGATATTCCAGCGAGATTTTTGTCCTTCCGGGCCTGCCAAGAAGCGAATTCAGATCAATTTTGGCAAGGCCGAGGTCTTCCTCTGCCTTCTTCTTGTCGTATTCCGCTCGCAAGAGACTCGCTTCAGCTTCTTCGACCGCGGGTAAACTCTCTCTTCCAGCGTCGTACTTTAGTCTAATGAGAACGAGGTCTTCCTTCCGTCTCTTCAGCACGTCTTCCGTCAAAGCGATCTGTTCCTGCTTCTGCAAAATGCTGAAAAAGGCCTGCTTTACTTCAAGAATCAGTTGGTTTTCCGAAAGTCGATAGGTCTCCTGAGCTATCTCGACACCTGCTCTGGCTACCTTCACTGCGGCCCGCCGGGATCCACCTCTATAAATGGGATAGTCCAGACTAAGGCTCGTTGAGTAGCTTCCTTCCCTTTCGCCGTAAGACGTTTGACTATTTCTGTATCCACTGGAAAGATCGACCGTAGGGTAGTAGTCGGAATAGGCGGACGTCACACCTACGTTGGACTTCTCTATCGATGTCTTCAGCTGGACGAGCCTGGGATTGTTCTCTCTCGCAAGTGAAATGCACTCATCAATAGTCATCGACTGGCCCGCAAGCGAGCCAGGACTTAGAAACACTAACGATACGATCAGCGCACAACATAATCTGAGTTTCACCTTACTGTCTCCCCCCTGTGTCAGCATCATTGACGCCAGGGTCCGTTGATGGGCTTTCTTGCCTGCCTCTCCTTTCAGAACCGAACGGACGAGAACGGGGTCCTCTTCGCCCCTCGGGGCTGCGCCAAGGCATCTGTCCCCGCTTATGGAGGTGTTTGGCAAACATTGAAAAGAACTTCTCACGCTGCTCAGGGGTCAAGATCGACTGCTCCTGAAGCATATGTCGGATAGCTCGCTTCTGGAGTTGAGCCTGGAGCGCTCCTATCTCTTCGACGAGTTGGTCGATTCGTAATGTGTCCGGGGATTCTGCTCTAAGTTCCTCCATCAAGGCTTCTCTCTTCTGCTCCATGTCTTCCCGGACTCTCTCAATTTCGCTTTCAAACGAGCTTCGTCGGGCCTGGAATTCGGCAATCTGAGACTCGTCCAATTTAAGATGCTCGCGGAGAAAGGTAACAGGATGCATGTGGCGCGGTTCAACGGGAGGGCGTGGAACTCCGAACCAACGATTGTGAATGATGGTGGCCAGAGCGGAGATGTTTATTATGACCAGAACGACAATGGCGAGTATTACTAGGTTCCTTTTCATGAGCAGCCTTCCTATCCATTCTGCCCGGGATTCACATAGAACTCTCCCGCAGAGCCACTCGGGAAGTCGTCGAGACCCCCGAGATAGTAGTCGAACAGCTGTTCTGCCGGCAGGGCGTTCTCCTGCGCTTCCTGGCTGGTTAGTTGTTGTGACGAATCTGTGACGTTCCAAACCGGGACATGACCGAGATAATTACCCAACAGCACCCCTACGACCATCGTGGCCACGGCAACAGCGGCCCTGAGCGGGCGCTGCCAACTCGAAAGGAGAAACGGAACAACAAGTCTTCTCTCTTCAGACTTCTCGATTCGTTGCCACAACTGAGATAGAAAAGCAGGTGAGGGTTTCACCGACACAGGATCTTGCCACGTCTGCCAGAGTTGTGCGAAACGCGTCGTCAGGTCCGCACACCTATTGCAGGATCTCAGATGGACATCAATCTCCTTTCGGGTCTCTGCAGGAAACTTTTCTTCGGCGATGTCTATCAGGTTATCTTGTATGAATCGGCAGTTCATGTTCTCCTCTCTTGTTCGCTACGTTAGACACGGCATACGTGAAAAAACTTGCGCTTCATGTCATAACTTTCCGATAGAATGAAGTAACTTCTTCTGTAGACTACGCTTAGCACGGTGGACAAGTGACTCCACCGAAGAGACAGAGGTTCCCAGTACGTCCGCGATCTCCTTATACGAGAGGCTTTCGAACTTGTGGAGGACAAACGCCACGCGCTGCCTTTCCGGCAGGGAAGCCAGTGCCTCTGATAGAACTCTGTTTCGTTCTTTCTCCTCGATCCGTCGATCCGGCCTGTCTTTCTCGGGCGCCTCAAGTCTGGTGGCGGCATCCTCTCTCGTGGTGTCTGATAGCGTCAGAATATCCAAGTAGCGATTCCACTTCTGCTTGTGTCGGTAGTTAAGGGAGAGATTCACCGCAATGCGGTACAACCACGTGGACACCTTTGACTCACCACGGAAGCTTCGAGCCTTCTGGAACACCCTGACGAAGACCTCCTGTGCCACGTCCTCGGCGTCCTCTTGGTTGTTCAACAATCGATAGCAGATCTCAAGAACCGAAGATTGATACAGCTCGACCAGTGCCTTGAAGGCAACATGATCGTTCGATGCGATTCTCTTGATTAACTCTTGATCGTCCACCAGACGTCCTGGAGTGTCTAAGACTGCAGATGAATCGTTCTAGTGATTAGACACTCAGAAAAACTAAGAACTTGTAGTAAAAATCGAGAGAATAATGGTTGCACGCTTGTAGGCGCATTTTAGCACAGTGCATCGGTGCAAGCATTGAATAACGGAGAAGGGATCGTCAAGAAAGGCGAAGAGTCCAGAGACGAGCGACACGATCGACCGCGACGGGCACAATTGAATATTGAGGCTGCTCTCTGGCTTAGACCCCTTTTCCTGCGAGAGAGTTCAATCCGGGAAATGCTCTCTCGCCCACAGAGTCGAGGACGCCGAAGCAATAAGCAACTGTTTCGGCGCCCAAAGTACGTGCCTTTGGAAACCCGTCTGTGACCTCTCAGGTGATTACTTTTCCACCAGAAGAGAGAATCCGAGCACGCACGGGACAGACCAGATTCTTGAGTTGTAGACGGCGGTCTCGTCGCCGAAGAGTGTGTTCCAGTCTATGGCATCCACCGCCATGTGGAATACTCTGGGTGTGGCCACGCCCGGGGGCAAGATCCACCTGGCGTAAAACATCGTCGGATCAGAATCGTCCCTGACGAAAGGAACCCAGCCGTGGAAGAAGCTGGCGTGGTGCGCGCAGTGAACGTGAAGAAACAGCCAAGACCCGTCTTCGTTTCTGTTAAGAGCCTTGGCGGCCACCATCACGGTGTCACCAGGTGCGAACGCCGGCAGCCTGTCCAATGCAAGCAGACTATCCGCAGACATTATGATTGTCTGCGGGTACGTGCGGCTGGAGCCCTGGGTCCTGATCCCCTCAATGTGGATTGTGGTTCCTCCGTCGTTGGTGGATACTATGTCTGTGGGTGAGATCTTGGCAATTCTCCAAACGCCTTCAAGCTTATTCAGCATGAAGTGCGTAACGGCAATGGAGCCGAGACGTCTGTAGAACGGATTTATGATCGCATCGTCCGTATTGTCCACGACGAAAGCGCCGCTTATGTGCTGGAGAATCTTAACGTCTGCCGTACCCGGACCACCGCTGCCAGGGATTCGGATTATGTACTGGTTCCATGGTCTGCCCCTCATGACACGGAAAAATCTCACCCACGGTAATACGTCCTCACCTTCTTCACAGTACTGCGTGAGGCTTGACCCGTCTTGTACCTGATATTCCTCATCCGAGTGGAACGCCTCGGGCAGAGCGTACTCCGATGCCTCGAGTAACGCTTGGATATCCTGCTGTTCAGGCGAGAGTTCAGCCGTCCCCACGGATGAACTGTCCCCGCTGCAACCAGCCAGAACCACCAGGAGAGATGCGAGTGCTACTGATGCTGCCAGAGTCAAGAGAAGTCTCATTCTCCTTTCCTCCTTTCCTCCTTTCCAAGCTTTCAGCCACGGTGGCCTTGTTCAGACTGAACCACCGGACGGTTTGCTGCTTAAGGAACCTATTCCGGAATCTCCGCCGGTGGGGTCGGGGGAACCGGGGGAGCAGGCGGAGCCGGAGGTCTCTTAATCTGCTTGAGCGTTTCTATGCGCTCTCTGAGTTTCTTTTCAAAAGTTTCATTAAACAGAAGATATCGAACTCTCTGAATCGGACCAAGATGCTCCAGGATTTGCTCGTCCACCGACCATCTAGCTTCTGCGATTTGTCGTTCCGTCTCAAGAAATCGCTTTGTCAGCTCGCGCATGGCAAGGTCTCTCTCGCGGAGACTCACCACGTCACGAGCCAGAACCAAGCCTCGCATCTTCCTTAGTAGGTCCGCTCTCTCGCGCAGTAGGACTTCCTTTCTTTCCAGGCCACTCCTGTAAGTCTCGCGGATGATTCTTTTCTGCTCTTCAGTTGCTCTGAGTTCTCTAAGAAGTCTTCTCACCCGAACGGCCTCTATTGCCTTTAGAGCCCTTTCGCCCGCGGCTCGTGCGGGGCGAGTAGAAGCTCTATCGACTGCTCTGAGAGCCCTTTCGCCTTCGGCTTCTCGTTGCGGACGAGCAGGGGCTCTCTCGACTGTCCTGGGAGCTCTTTCGTCTACAGCTCGGTGCTCAGGACTGGCAAAGACTCTGTCGATTTCTGTGAACCCAAACGCAGCCAGAAGAAACACAACAGCGGCAACCAATGCAAGGCGAATCGACCTTCTGTGTCCCGGAAGCCGCACGGAGCGCTCGGCTCTCCGCGCAGGCAATCTTGTCTCGTTCCTCAAGGTGTGCATCGTCGTTCCTCCCTCCATTCTGTTTTCTCTTGTAGAATCGGTGTCGTCCGTTGTCTTCTCAATCCACATGCTAGCCCCGCCGCAGAAGTGTTTTTCAGATTCATTTTCCTGCGAATAAGTGGTCTTACATCCAGAAGGTTCCATATGTACGATTCTATATCGGAGAGGAATTCTCCAGTTGCTTCACGAGCTCCGTCTCTTCATCTTCGCTGAGGTCAAAAACCAGAAGGTCCCAACTCTCGAGCGTGCCGGCTCCAGAAACAAGCTCGTCCAGCTCGGAGAGCTCCTCGTAGTTCATGCTGGCCAGATTTAGAGAAGCCATTTCCGAGATTATCAATGGTTCATCGAACATGTCCTCGTCCGAAAGAAGCGAATCGCCCTCACCGTAAGGCAAGGAGGGCCCTGAGCGCTCCGCCAATCCGGAGACACCTTCGGGTCTCCGGAGAATCTTAAGATCCGCCTGCCATAACAGAAGCAGTACACAAGCGGCCGCTGCACCACCCAGGATTCCCTTAAGCCACAACGGCCATTCGCGGCTCCTCACTTCCATCCGAGCTCTGACTCTTGCCATGATTCTTTCCCACTCAGCAGAACTCGGGACCTCAATCTTCTCGGGGCCGAGCAGAACCAGAGTCTTCTTGTACTCCTTAAGCAGGCCCCGACATCTATCGCACGTGTCTGTGTGCTCAGTGAGGAGATTAGCTTCAGACTCGTCCAGGTCGTTTTCGACGAATTTCAGAAGTATTTCCTCGGGTGGGCACTTTCCCACAGCTAGCGCTCCTTTCATCTCAAGTCGGAGAGACTCCTTCTCAGTTTCCTCACCGCGTGGAAGTAGCTCGCCTTTACGGCTGCCTCACTTGACCCTATCAACTCTGCGATTTCGCGCGTCTTGAGGTTTTCATAGAATCGCATGGTGAATACTGCTCTTTGGACGGCGGGAAGTGACTCTATGGCCGAGGCGACTCTCTCTTCGATGACCGAACGTTCCAGATGGGCCTCCGGATTCCCGCGGACAGGCGCAGGACGCGTGGTCAGCGAACGCAGTGAGACGGCACGCCGGAATCTATCCCTCTTCACCCTGTTGATGGCCTCTCTGACTGCAATTGAGGTAAGCCAGGTCGCGAAGCTTGAGGCCCTCTTGAAGCTGCGTATCTTGACGAAGGCCTTGACAAAAGACTCCTGCATTACGTCGAGCGCGTCGTCATGGTTTCTCACTATTCTCATCACCGTCCTGTAGATTCTTTCGCGGTTGTTCCCGACGAGTTCGTCAAAGGCCGCGTCACTTCCGCTGAGGAAAGCCTCCAAGAGTCGCTCTTCTTTCTCGTTCATCTTATGCACTGTTCTCACACTATTGGACACAGCCTGCGGCCGAAAGGTTTAATCCCATTTCAGGTTCGGGGTGACGTGCCATCGAGGCTGACGCCGCTCCGAGGGCGGAGTCGGCGGCAGAGCGCAAGAGCCGAAGGCCTAGCGCGTGAAGGAGCCCACCATCTCACGTCCTTCCACGAACGTGGCCAGAACCCGTGTCAATCCCAGGTCCTCAGCAGGGACCGAGAGAGGATCCCGGTCAATTACAGTGAAATCTGCAGACTTCCCCCGGGTAATGGAGCCGCAAACGTGATCCTGAAAACCCGCGTATGCAGCGCTAAGCGTGTAGCTGGCTAAGGCCTGCTCTCTTGTCATGCACTCTTCGGGCAACCAGCCGTTCTTCGGTTCCCCCTCGGCGTTCTTGCGCGTCACCTCAGCATAAATTCCCACAAAGGGATTAGGAGATTCGATGGGGCAATCAGAGCCAGAGACAAGTCTGGTTCCTGCCCTGAGCAGAGACTGCCACAGGAAGGTCCTTCGTGTTCTCTCCGGGCCCAATCTCTCCTCCAACCACGGCATATCGCTCATGAGCTGAGCGGGTTGTATTGAAACGGTAATCCCGAGAGCAGCAAACCTGGGGATGTCGGAAGGAAGGAGTAGCTGTGCATGTTCGATTCTGGGCCTTGCCAGGTGAACCAGCTCGGCATCAAGACACTGCTCGTACGCGTCCAGAGCCAACTTGTTCGTGGCGTCGCCTATGGCATGGACAACGGGTTGAAGACCGAATTTGAAGATGTTCCCTATCATCGACACCATTTCGTCCTTCGTCAAAAGGGCTATGCCGCGGTTGTCTTGGTCGTCGCTGTATGGTTCGTCCAGCAATGCCCCCCTCGAGCCCAGTGCTCCGTCAGCCAGGAGTTTGACGGCTCTTGCCGAAACCCAGTTGCTCGAGGAACGAGAGAGCGATTGCACAGGCGAAATACCCTCCAGAAGTTCCTCACCACCCGGCATCATCGCGTGTATTCTAAGCGGGAGTTTCCCTGCGTCTTCAATGTCGAAAAGTAGCTCAATAACGTGCGGTTCTGTCCAGGCGTCATGAGCCGAGGTAAGACCCGAGCGGGCAAGCTCGTTCAAAGCGGCTTCCAGAACTTCTAGTTTCCTTTCCCTCGTGGGTTCTGGAATGCGCTCGCGAACCAGGTCACACGCCGTGTCAATCAGAATACCCGACGGCTCTCCAGTCAGGCCGTTTCGTAGAATCTTTCCGCCCCGTGGGTCAGCTGTACTTTTGGTGATGCCAGTTGCCTTTAGGGCAAGCGAGTTCACGATGGCCGCGTGCCCGTCAACTCTTGCGAGAAAAACGGGATTGGAGGGTGAGGCCGAGTCCAAGCTTTCGAGAGCGGGAAGCTCCCTATCGGTCCACGCTGTCTCGTTCCACCCGAAGCCGACTATCCACTCGCCCTGAAGAACCTGACGGGTTCTTCCTGCGACGGCGTCAATTAACTCCTGGCCTGAGGACACGGAGCACAGGTCCGGCAGAAGAATGCTATTTCCCAGGTTCATCAGATGTACGTGACAATCCGTGAGACCAGGGGTGACTGTGGCCCCCTTCAGATCTACTGAGCGCGCTTGATCCTGTCCGAGCTTCTTTGCTGCGTCGTTCGCTTCGCTGCCGGTGCCTACGTACAGGAACCTGCCGTCTTTGACGATGAAGGCCTCGGCGCGCGGGCGAGTTCTGTCAAGAGTGATCACGTTTCCGTTGAGGAACAGTGTGGCCGCATGCAGAGACCTGTTCTTGTGTGCTGTTGACGCCATAGGCAAGGTTCCGGGAGATGGGTCGTCGGTTTCGGACCGGTCTCAGTGCCACCAGAAACCCTCAGCCCGAGCCTTTTCTGTCTACGTGTCTGGCGAAGATCCTCAGGAAAAGCAGGATAACCACCGTGCCGGCAAAGAGAGACATCCAGGGGCTTAGTCCGAAGGCGCTCGGAATGTCGCCAATTAGTACGCCCGTTAGACCGGCGAGAAGAGCGTAAGGAAGCTGTGTTTTTACGTGGTCAACGTGGTCACAGGCCGAGGCCATCGAGGACATTATCGTAGTATCTGAGATCGGCGAGCAATGGTCTCCAAAGACCGCGCCGGCCAGAACAGATGAGATACCTCCCATGAGTATGACGTGCTGTTGATTCGGATCTAGACCGGCCTCGAGCGAAAGCTTGTACGACAGTGGCACTGCAATGGGCATTATGATCGCCATGGTTCCCCACGAGGTGCCGGTGGCGAAGCTGACAGCGGCTGACACCAGAAACGTTACCGCCGGAACCAGAAACGGCGACAACGAGCCTGACACACTCTTGACAACGAAATCCGCCGTGTGAAGCTCGTGACAAACGGCTCCGATGGACCACGCCAGGATGAGAATGATTATCGCAAGCAACATCGACCTTATTCCGCCCAGCCACGCCTCCATTGCGCGCTTGAGTGACAGAATCCTCTGGCTAACGGCAAGGAGAATCGCGATTAGGCACCCGAGGAACGAAGCCCACATAAGCGAGGCATAAGTGTCGGCCTGTCCTATGATTTCGTAGAAGGACGCCGTGCCTCGAGACACAGGTTCAATCGCACTCTTCCCGCTCAAGTAAAGGCCCACCAGAGTAACGCTCACGACCGTAAAAATAGGTATGGCGGCGTTGTACCAACGTGCCCGAACTCCCTCGTCAGGGCTCAGAGAAGGAGAATCAAAATCCGCAAGCGGAACTGCTTTGTCCGACGAGGGCTTTCCGAGAATCCTGGCCCTGGTCTCGGCCTTAAGCATCGGGCCGAAGTCCCGGCCGCTCAGCGCGATGGCAAACCCCAGAACTAGAGCGAATATCGGATAGAATCTGTAGGGAATGCTTTTTATGAATGCCAGGTAGGGGCTCGCCGTTATCCCCAGGGATGCGAAGGAGTCTCCGATTAGTCCGACCTCGTAACCTATCCAGGTGGAAATCACCGCCAGGCTCACCACGGGCGCAGCCGTGGAGTCCACCACGTAAGACAGCTTCTCCCTGGAAATCTTGAGCCTGTCCGTGATGGGCCGCATTGTGTTGCCTACGATGAGAGTGTTTGCGTAATCGTCAAAGAAGATGGCAACACCCATTATCCAGGTGGCAAGCTGTCCGCGTCTTGGCGAGGTGGCGAAGGACTTGGCCGCCTCAACGATTCCTCGCGTTCCTCCGCTCTTGGATACTACGCCGACCATTCCCCCGAGGAGCAAGCTGAACATGATTATGGAAACGTGCCCCGGGTCTCTTGCAGCTTCGACAGCGTAGTAGTCGACGGTTCTTAAGAGAGCCAAGAAGGGGTTGTATCCATAGATGAAGGTGGCTCCGAGCCAGACACCCAGAAAAAGAGAGACTATGACCTGTCTCGTCACG
>Ga0209636_10004586_pt1 | contig 14102 bp, 7 predicted proteins | sample DeeMarSWOR152_54_FD_187464 | JGI IMG/M metagenome (GOLD analysis project Ga0209636, IMG submission 187464) | Marine sediment microbial communities from White Oak River estuary, North Carolina - WOR-1-52-54 (SPAdes) (version 2) | ecosystem: Environmental > Aquatic > Marine > Intertidal zone >...
CGATAGTCGAGTCCAGAACTTCGTGGAGCTCGAGGCCGGCGGTACTGATGCCTTCAGGCAGCTGATAGCCGAAGGGCTGTACGTCCCGTACACGTGGCGTGTCCGCCTCTTCAAGGAGGGGGAGACGAACGAGACGCTCGTCCGGTTCACGCCGAACGGCGAGCCCTATGGATTTGTCGAGACGCTGCCGGAAGATGAACCCGGGGCAACTCTCCCCGGCGATTCGGCACGCGCGGTCGCAGAGATGACAGCTCGCGAGTGGTGGCAGATCGATCTGGCGGCGTATGAGATGGTGGAGGAGTCTCAGGAGGTCCGGCCCGGGGGACGGATCGACCACACATTCGTATACGAACGATCTGATGTGCAGATCGGGGAGGGTCGGTACCGCCTTCGCCTCGTGGTCGGTGGCGATCGACTCACGGAGCTCACTCACTTCGTCAAGATCCCGGAGGCGTTTTCGCGCCGGTACGAGGAGATGCGCTCCGCCAACAATACGATTTCAGCTGTCTCCCTCCTTGCGACGGCCATTCTCTACGTGCTCGGCGGTTGTGTCATCGGACTCCTGCTGTTGCTCCGGGGGCGCTGGGTCGTCTGGCGCCAGCCGCTTCTCTGGGGCCTATTCATTGCCTTTCTCCACGTTCTCGTCGTCATCAACTACTGGCCGCTGGCCTGGATGAACTACGATACCGCACTCTCTTCACAGGGGTTCTGGCTGCAGAGGATCGCGCGGCTGCTCATCAACTTCATCGGGTTTGCTGCCCTGCTCACGGTGGTGTTCATGGCCGCCGAGTCGCTCTCCCGCAAGGCATTCCCGCACCACGTCCGGCTCTGGCGATCGTGGTCACCGGGCGTGGCGAATTCCCCCACTGTGCTCGGGCAAACGACCGGCGGCCTGCTGATGGTAGCGTTGTTCGGTGCGTTTGATGTCGCGCTGTACGCCTTCGCCAATAGAGCGCTCGGATGGTGGACGCCATCTGCTACTTTGTTCGAGCCCGATGTGCTCGCCACACATTTCCCCTGGCTCACATCCGTCGCAATTTCACTCCGGGCCGGCTTTCTGGAGGAGTGCTTGTTCCGCGCGATTCCAATCGCAGGGGCAGCGCTCATCGGACAGCGGCTCGGCCATCGCCGGGCCTGGATCATCGGAGCATTCATCGTTCAGGCGCTCATCTTCGGGACGGGCCATGCCAACTATCCGCAGCAACCCGCCTATGCACGCGTGGTTGAGCTGATCATCCCGTCGTTGGCCTTCGGCGCGATATACCTGTACTTCGGCCTTGTCCCGGCGATCATCTCGCATTTCGCGATCGACGTCGGGTATATCGGACTGCCGCTCTTCGTCTCCTCGGCCCCGGGTGTTTGGATCGACAAGGCGTTGGTGGTGATCCTGACGCTCGTTCCTCTGTGGGTGATCATCGGCGCACGGCTCAGGAGGGGAGAGTGGAGTCGGCTCAAGGAAGAGGACTATAACCGATCTTGGCAGCCGCCGGCGAGAGAGGAGCCTGTGCCGGTGGAGGCGAAACCCGTTGAACTGCCTGCCCTCAGCCCGCGGGCGATCCGCCTGCTGCTGGTGGGGGGAGCGGTGGGCCTCGTCATCTGGTTCTTCGCCTCAGACTTCCAGAACTACGCGCCCTCCCTGACCGTGGGTCGTTCCGGCGCAAAGGAACTGGCTCGAGAGACGCTCGCCGGGCGTGGCATTGAACTGGCAGAATCGTGGCAGGCACTCAGCCACGTCCAGGCTCAACCAGATCAGGAGGATCGCTTTGTCTGGCAGACCGGCGGGAGAGAAGACTATGCCGCTCTGATGGGGAGCTACCTCACCCCGCCCCGGTGGAGGGTTCGGTATGTGCGCTTCGAGGGAGACGTGGAAGAGCGGGCTGAGGAGTACCGGGTCTTCATTGTGGGAGAAGGGGAGGTGACGAGATTCCGCCATCAGCTGCCCGAGGCGAGGGCAGGAGCGACTCTGCCTGAGGACGAAGCGCGGGGGATGGCTCACGCGGTCCTTGCCGAGACCTACGGGCTCGATGCAGGAATGCTCAAAGAGGTTTCGTCAGTTCCATCCAAGCTTCCTGCGCGTACAGATTGGCTGTTCACGTTCGCAGATACCCTCAGCTATCTGTTGGAGGAGGGTGAGGCGCGGCTTGCGGTGGAGATCGCCGGATCCGAGGTGGTCGACTCCTATCGATATGTCCACGTTCCGGAGGAATGGGCCCGACAGGAGCGTAACCAGAGGAATGTAACTCGCCTCGTCGTCCAGACGCTCTGTACCACACTGATGATCGTGGTGATTGCAGCCGGAGTGGGGAGTGCGATCGTTGGATGGAGTCGTCGGACCTTCTCCGTTGGTGACTTCGTCACGTTCTCGGTGCTCTTCTTCGTTGTGGCGGCATTTGGATTCATCAACGATTGGCCTTCTACCGTGGCTCAGTTTTCCACGGCACAGCCCCTGTCGAACCAGGCCTTCACCGCGCTGGCCTTCTTTGTGGTGATGGCGCTGCTGCTTGCCGGTGGTCTCGCGCTCGTTCTCGGGTTCATCCAGAAGTGGAAGAGGGAGGGGAGTCCTGTGCGCGGGCCTGGCGGCCTGTGGCTGGGCTTCTCGGTGGGAGCTCTGATCGCCGGCATACAGGCTCTGGTCATGAGATTCGAGCCATCGCTGGAGCCGTTCTGGGCGGAGTATGGCGCGTTGGGGAGCTACATCCCGATCATTGGCTCAGCCATTGAGCCGCTCGGACAGTTCGTTCTGGTTACCGTCTTCTTTCTGCTGATATTCACTGTCGTGGATCGTTCCACAGAGGGATGGTCGAGAAGAAGAATACCGTTCGCCATTGTGCTCATCTTCGCGGCCCTCGTCATGGCCGGCCGTTCTGCAGATAGCGTACCCTTCTGGCTGGTTTCGGGGATCGTAAGCGGAGTCGTGCTCCTCTTTCTTTACGTATTGATTTTTCGGTTCCAGCTGGCACTCGTCCCGCTGGCGATGGCGTCCGTCGCCATCCTCGGTATGCTGAGACAGGGTATCGTGAACGCCCATCCCGCGGCCATTCCAGGGGCGATTCTGGCGATTCTCCTGACGATTGCGCTCTCGGTCTATTGGTACAGAAGATTGAGCACGGAGTGAGCGTCGGATGGGAGCGATGACCGGAGCAGCGCAGATGAGAGCCGCCCAGACGAGGGCTGGGCGGACGAAAGCCGCGCAGACGAGATCCGCGTAGACGACAGCTGAGGGGACGAGGACCGCCCGAACGAGTGCGGCCCGAGCGAGGACTGTTCAGACCGGGGCCGCCCAGACGAGCCGCGCCGACGAGGGCTGCGCAGACGAGAACTGACCAAACAGGAACTCCCGCCCGAGCTACGATACTCAGGGGCGGGAGTTCGTTGATTGTACGATGTGCCTCGGCGCCTATACTCGCCGCGCGTTTACCGCCAGCGCGAGGAGCGAGATGCACAATTACTATCAGTCTGGTTGTTCGTCAGTCAGACCCTTCGATCAGTATGGCTCTACATACGACAACTTCACCGCGTCAGCGATCACGTGGCCGTTCGCATTGTCGGTGATCAGGATCCCCTGAGAGCTGCTGTTATCGAACTCGAACGTTCCGAGATAGACCCACTCATTGCCCGGAGTAGACTGGTCGATCAGGATCCAGCCGGATACGCCGTTTCTGTCGCGGACCTTGTAGTGGGCATTCGTCGCCATCTGATTGAGATACTGGTGCTCGAACTTCCAGACGTACACATCATATACGCCGGGAACGACGGCGGTATCGACCCTCCAGCCGGCTCGCTTGCTTCCCGTACCCGGCCCGGTGAACCGGGCATTGCCCTCATGCGCATTGGCGTGGGTTCCGGTATTCCAGTTCCCCGCGAGAACGAGGAACTCGGGCTCGGCGTTGTCGACGATGAACGCATCGCACATGTGGACGGAGGCGGAGAATGCATCGATACCCGCTTCGACCACAGACGGTTCAGCAAGATCTGACGCCTCGAATCGCACCTTCACCTGATCGGTCGGCGTCACGAAATCACCGACCATGAAGCTGTGGACATACCAGCCGGGGAACGTGTGCGGCCCGAAGGTGTCGGCCAGTATCCACTCGGCACCGTTGTTGTTCGAGACATAGACCTTGAAGTAGTCGGCGTTGGGAGCAGATCCGAAGTAGTTCGTATACCAGAGAGCGTATTCGATCTCGGCATCGAGCCCCATGCTCAGGTCGAGCGTCGGCGAGATCAGCCATGTGATCCCACCGTCGACATCGGAGTTGCCATACTGATTGTCGGTGAGATAGCACTTGCCCGAACCATCGTAGTCGGTCGGCGGATCTCCGCGCTCGCCACCGCCTGCGGGCACGCCGCGCTCCCACGCACCATCGGTGAGGTAGGGATCGTTCTCCACAGTCCAGCCGAGATCCTCCTCGAAGTTATCGTGGAAGACCCGGGCGAGCCAGCCGACAAGCGCGGCGTAGGTCGTTGTCGGGGCATCAGGCGGGTCGTACACCACTCCGGCGATCGCGGCCGCGGCGCTGAAGTAGAACTCCGGCGTATCCGTGCAGCTCGGCGCCGGCAGGGTCGCCTCGTACAGGTCGCCGCCCTGGTGCACCAGGTATGAGGTGAGGAACTCGCCAGCATCGTAGCGATAGTGGATCAGTCCCGTCCCCGATACATACGTATCGGCAACCTCTTCGATCTGCACGGTGATCGTAACGGGATTCCCCGGTTCCACGTACTCGGGCAGGCCGTCCGGGTAGCGGAATCGAAGAGGAGGCGCGACCAGGCCCTTGATGCAGAAGTTTGCCGTATCGTTGAGGTCATAGAGATCGAGCCAGTGCGATCCGTCACGGTAGTAGCTCTGGCCGGGCTCGGATGCCGACTCCACAATCACTCGATACTTCGCACCGAGCAGGACGGGGACATCACTCGTGCGGTCATAGGGATGTCCGCCGGCCGAGAGTTGCAGGTAGATGTAGAAGTCATCCCCTTCTGTGAGCGGGACTGTCGTATCGAGGTCTATCGTGTGGAATCCCGTGTAGCCGGTCGTGCCGGACTTCGAGGCGAGTTCATCGAGGAGTTCGCCGCTCTCGTACCGGTCATAGATCTTGACCGTGTAGTCGACACTGTCCGCCGCGACATAGAAACTGACCCCGTTCAGCAGTTCGTCTCCCTCGGCGACGAACGCATTGAATGCTTCCGTGTAATCCTCCAACGTGTCGCGCCATCCATGGTAGTCGTGGTAGTAGATCCGGTCGTATCCGAGGGGCTCGACGTTCTGGAAAGAGATCGCGCCCATCTCGGGGTGCTGACAACAGTACTTGTCGTAGTACGAGATCCAGAAATATCCATCCAGACCCCAGTCAATGCCCCAGCTGTTCTTGCAGATCCACGCACCAGGATATGGCGCCTGCGTCACCTTCGTGTCATCCCATCCCACAATGGCGATCGCATGGTTGGGATCGAGGGTGCTGCTCGGCGGCTGATAGTGTATGTAATTGGACATGAACGCGTTGTCATAACACATCGATGTCCCCAAGACACCCTCAGCCATGATTTTGTTCTTGATCGTGTCGATGTTGCTCAGATCCGGCCCGGCGACGAACCACTCGATATCCCGCACGTAGTAGTAGTGAAAGCTCGGAAGCCACCTGTCCGGAGGCGTGGCATAGGATTGACCGTCGATCTCCCGCACCGCGCCCTCACTCCGCGTGAGATATGCCGAAGAGACCAGGTAGTCGCCCCCCATGTGGACTTCGAGACCGCCGCCGCCCGGGTCGTCGTCGTTGTTGAACGTGTTGAACCCGTTCCACCAGTCGAGGTGATACTCCGCCAGATTGGGTTCGCCCTCCTCCCCGGCCGCCTCCCAGGCTCCGGTCATGAGAAGATTTCCCTCAATCGCGCCCATCACGCCGTGAGTCCAGCAGGTACCTCCCTGCTGGGTCTTGACCGAGGTGACGTAGTTCTCGCCTCCGACATCGCGCAGGTCGAAGTAGGCCGGCGGGTCCTTTATGGGGCCCGGCGGCTCGAAACCCTGCTCAGGCTCGCCGACGGCGCTGCTGGTGCCGCCCGCACTTCCACAAAGACCTGCCATCAGCACAACGAGTGTGCCGATGAGAATACCTGCTACCATCCCATCCCTCGACATCACTTCTCTCTCCTTTCTCTGGAGCTGTTCTTTCTCCCCACAATAACCGCTCTGCGGGGTATTTCTGCCTTCCTCACTCTACGTATACGACCTTTATCGCATCGGCGATCACGTGACCGCCGGGATTATCGGTCAGCAAGACGCCCTGGATATGGCTGTCATCGAATGCATAGGTGCCGAGGTATATCCACTCATGCCCTGGTTGAGACTGGTCGACCAGGATCCACTCGGAGATCCCATCTCTGTGGACGACCTTGAACCGGGCGTCGGTCGCCATGAGATGCATGTAATCGTGTTCGAATTTCCACACCCAGACCTCGTATACACCGGGCGGGACGATACCATCCATCCGCCAGCCCGCCCGTTCCCGTCCTGTCCCGGGCCCATTGTACCTGGCGTGGCCGTAGCAGGCGTTGGGATGATATCCGTGGAGCCACTTCCCGGAGATGGTGACAAACCCCGGATCAGCGTCATCGAGGATGACCTCTGCGCCGCCGATCATGATGATCTCCGGTTCCTGGTTGCTGTGGAGGACGAGCAGCTGGCCGTTCCAGACCCATACCCACTCTTCCTGTGCAGCGCCGGTATAGTGAGAAACAGCGACTGTCCAGTGCTCTTCCGGATTGTACTGATAGTACAACGTATGGATGGGGCCCCCTTTGCGAAACGCCCAGAGGTTTTCCCCGTCGCTCATCACGAAATTCATATATCCCGTTTCACCGGCAGCGATGAGTGTATCGATCGCTTCCACAATCCCGTCCAGAGTATTCCAGTTATTCTCCTCGATATGCTTCAGCAGGAGCAGGAACAGGTATTCGCTATCGCAGTTCTGGTTTTCGGGAGGCGGGCACACTCCTGAACAGTCCGGAGGATTGTTGAGGAGATACTCCTCTCCTATCACTTCTTTGAGCCGTTCGACGGAGACGAGGCCGTTGTGTTCGAACGACCAATCACGGCCATTCTTGTGCCGAATGAACGGATGCGGGTCATCGATCGTCTCCATACCGTGCTCGCAGCACCCGCTCGAGCAGAGTCTCACGTGAGCGAGCGCGATCTGCGGCTTATTCTCCTCCATGGACACGACGAGGCTGTCGTAGGTACTATCCGTGTACGCCCTCTCCATGCCCCTGGCGAATACGACCGAATCGCCGTACTCTTGATAGTAGGCGATTCCCCATCCGTCCACATGGTTTTCCTGGGAGAGGTTCTTGAGGGAGTTGGTGTCATTGATGAGATGGTTGATGATGATGCTGTCCGGGACACTGTCCGATATCAGGCCCCACATGCGGCAGTTGTCGCTTTGGTCTGAAGTTGGGGTGTGAGCCATTGTCAGGGGGTCGGCGCTCAGCAGCGGACCGGCAAACGCGGCATCCTGGGCCGGCGGAAGGCCGGTGAGGACCAGGATCTCTATTAAGAAGGAAAGAAATAGGATCACTGTCTCCTCCTGAGGCTCGTACCTACAGAATCGCATTTCGATGGACTGCCCGGCTCGACATGCCCTATGATACACTAGCTTTGGGCACAAAATCAAGGAAAAAAGCCGGAGTTTCGCTCTGGGGCGCGGGCCGGCCCGGTAAACCTGTTCGGGTCCGTCCCCGTGCCGAGGCCGGAAGCAGCGCAAGTTTGGAGCGATATTGGTGTTCTGCAGCTATAGAGACCGGCCGGAGGTCACGCGGCGGAGATCCCGCCCGAAGTCGAGCTCGAGTGCCAGTGTGGGCCTGCCCGGTGCCACAGGGGGACGGCCCACTGACAATCGTTTGTGCCGGCCTGCCGGTCATGGTAGATTATATTGGCCTCCGCCTGAGGAGGACTGGTGCCGCGGCGGCGCTTCCGACTTCTGGCCGGCCGGTGCGCCCTTCGAAAGTAGCACCGAAAGAGTTGCACCGAGACGCCGCGTCGGAGCATATCCGCCATGGCCCACTGACGCGGGGCGCGAATGCCGCGCTGCGACTGAAGAAGTACTTCATTAATGACAAGCTCTGAAGCGTATCATCTCACTGGCGAGGAACAACAACGGAGAGGTCCATGAACCTACGACCACTTCTTCTACTGCCCCTCAGTCTGGCAATCATGAGTAATAGCTCCTTCGCCGCCGACCTGCTGTCCCTGGACGACTGCATTTCCCTGGCGAAGGAGAATAACCTGAAACTTGCCCAGGCGGCGACGGCCATAGAGAAAGAACGGGCCGGCCTCACCGATGCACACTCGCTCTATTACCCGAGCATCAACCTCAGCAGTGGGTACAGAAATAACGAAGGACTTGCTGGGGGGAGGGAAGGACGGTATTCGACCAACCTCAGCGTGCGTTATCCGATATACCTGGGTGGATACGTCGGCGCGAGCACGAGGATTGCGGAGGCCGAGGTGGAAATGGCAGAAGTAGACTATTATCTTACGGAGAGCGACGTGGCGTTTGCGGTCAAGGAGGCGTTCTTCAGAATTCTACAGAAACGGGATCAGATAGCACTCATAGATAACATTCTTAAGAGACGTGAAGATGATCTCGTCATCATCAAACTCAAGTATGCTGCCGGCAGAGAAAGCTCGCCGGCCGTACAGGAGGCGGAGGCGAACCTTCTCCAGGCGGAATATGATAGAATGAAAGCGGAAGAGGAGCTCTTGCTCGCGAAAGTGGAACTCAATCTGCTGCTGGGTAGACCGCGGGGAGAAGATATAAGTGTGTGGTATCAGGATGAACCCATGGAACTGTCTGCGGTTGACAGCTTGGTCGAAGAGGGAAAGAGCGAGAGAGCTGAACTGGAGTTCGAAAGACTTTACAGGGAAGCAGTAGAGGCCCGGCTTACTCAAGCAAAGAGCGACTACTGGCCGACGATCTCCTTATCTAGTTCGTACGGTTGGCAGGGCGATGCACCCTTGGAACAGGAAGGAGGGTGGAGCGCAGGCATCGACGTCTCATTCTCCGTCTTTGAGGGTTTCTCGAGAAAGGCAAAGGTGACTGAGGCGACACTTGCGCTGAGAGAAGAGGATCTGAGGCTGAGCGAACTGGAGGATAGCATAGAGGAAGAGATCGAACAGGCGTACTCGAGCTGGAAACTGGCAGTGGTGAACCTCGATGTGAGCGAGAAGTCGCTTGACGCGGTCGGCGAGATGTACCGACTGACGAAGCTCCAGTATGAGCAGGGGCGCACCTCGTATCTGTTTCTGCAACAGAAAGAGTCGGCCCTCACTCGGGCGGAACTTGACCATGCTAATGCTCTCTTCAACTTGCGTGTGGCCCGCGCCAGTCTGGAGAGGGCGGTAGGACGGAGGAGTTGATGAAGAAGCTGTCATGGATTGTGATCGTGATTGCTGCGCTTGCCGTGACCGGATTTCTCCTTCTGCGGAAGAGAGACGCTGGGAACCAGCCTGCGTACCAGACCGCACAGGTCGAGCGTGGTAGGATAGAGATTCGAGTGCTCTCGACGGGGACGATCCAGCCGTACACCAGAGTAGAGGTGAACTCGCCGGTCAGCGGGAGAGTGGACAGGGTAGAGGTCGATGAGGGAGACATGATCAGGCAGGGCGATATCCTGGCATGGATTTCGAGTGAGGACAGGGTTGCCCTTCTCGACGCGGCACGCTCCGGGATCGAAGAAGCGGAGACGAACCGGAACGCAGAGATGCTGGAAGAGGCCAAAGCGGCGTATGATGTCGCAGCCAGAGCGTACAAACCGGTACCCCTCACCAATTCGATCTCGGGCGAGGTGATAACTCGGTCGTGCGAACCCGGGCAGAACGTCTCTATGCAGACCGTCCTCTTCGTGATCTCTGACAGGTTAGTCGCAGGGGTAGAAGTGGATGAGGCTGACATAGGCAAGATCGAGGAGGGACAGGCCGCCCGCGTTGTGCTCGACGCCTTTCCAGACGAACAGGTGGAGGGAAGAGTTGCCAAGATCTCTCGAGAGGGCAGGGTAGTCTCCAACGTCGTAGTCTATGATGTCATGGTGGAACCTGTGCACGTGCCGCCTCACTGGTCATCAGGAATGACAGCGAGCGTTCAGTTCGCCATCGAGGCGAAAGACGACATACTCATCGCTCCAAGAGGTGCAGTACGGGTAAGAGGAGGCAGAGAGCTTGCGCTGGTGCTGGGAGAAGGCCCTGAGCCGCGTCCGATAGAGACTGGGATCACCGACGGGAAGGTCATCGAGATCATGAGCGGACTGAGAGAAGGCGAACGGGTGATCGTAGGCGAACTCGAGAGCAACGCCGTGCCCGACGACCGGCCCCGGAGGCCGATGATGATGGGGAGGCCCCATTGATAGAACTGAAGAATGTGAGCAAGATCTACAGAATGGGCGTGGTTAGAGTGCCCGCTCTGAAGGATGTCTCATTGGCGATAGAAACCGGTGAGTTCGTAGCCATCATGGGACCATCGGGTTCGGGCAAGTCCACCCTGTTGAATATTCTCGGCTGTCTCGATGTCTCTACGAGCGGCCAGTACCGGTTGGATGGCACAAGTGTCAGTCAGTTGTCCGATTCGGAACTTGCTGAGATACGGAACGAGAGAGTAGGGTTCGTCTTCCAGACGTTCAATCTTCTGCCTCGTCTCACAGCATTGAGCAACGTAGAACTCCCGCTCATCTATGCTGGCGGTCAAGATAAGCGCAGGCAGAGGGCGATGAATGCCTTGGAGGCCGTGAATCTGGGAGATAGAGCCCTGCACAGGCCGACCGAGTTGTCGGGCGGAGAACGACAGAGGGTCGCGATAGCACGAGCACTGGCGAATGAACCGTCGATAATCCTGGCCGATGAGCCGACCGGGAATCTCGACTCTCGGTCCGGCCAGGAGATACTGTCGATCCTGGCTGAGCTTCACAAAAGGGGCATCACCGTCATTGTCGTGACGCACGATGAGTCGGTGGCCTCGCATGCCCAGAGGATAATCCGCCTGAAAGACGGCGAAGTCGTCGAAGATGAGAAGATACCGGATCGGCCCGCGCCTGACGAGGTCCCTGCATATCTCCGCGGCGACAAAAAGAAGAGGAAGCTGTCGATCGCCGAGCTGAAAGAGAGTCTGTTGATGGCCATGTTCGCCATCTTCTCCAACAAGCTTCGCAGTTCCTTGACGATGCTCGGAATCATAGTCGGCATCGCATCTGTGATTGCGATGATAGCAATCGGCCAGGGCGCCGGCGCTCAGATCACCGAACGGATCAGTCAGCTTGGGGCGAATCTCCTTACGGTGCGGCCAGGGGCGTACCATAGAGGACCGGCGCGGGGAGCACCGGGCAGCATGACTACCCTCACCTTCGAGGACGCACAGAGTATCGCCGAAGAGTGTCCGTCAGTCGCGAAGGTCGATGCCATGTACTCCGGCAGGGGTCAGGTAGTCTACGGAAACAGCAATACGAACACTTCCATAAGCGGGGTGACGCCGAACTATCCAGAAGTGAGGAACTTCCCGCTCGACAGAGGTTCTTTCATCACAGATGAGGACAACAGGCTCATGCGCCGGGTGGCAGTTCTGGGAAAGACGGTAGTGGAGGAACTTTTCGGCGAGGAAGACCCGGTAGGGGAGTACATCAGAATCGAGCGCGTCATCTTCCAGGTCGCCGGCGTCATGAGTGAAAAAGGTAGTAGTGGGTGGACGGATGAGGATGACGTCATCTTCATTCCGCTGAGAACTGCCCAGAAGCGGCTGTTTGGAGTCGATTACGTGTCGAGGATCAATGTCCAGGCAACGGACGAGGACGTCATGGATAGGGCATCGCGTGAGATTACCGCTCTTCTCCGCGACAGACATGATATCAGAGAGGATCAGGAACTCGACTTCAACGTCAGGTCCCAGGCGGAAATCCTTTCTGCAGTCCAGGAGACAAGCAGGACATTCACCATGCTCCTCGCCGGAGTTGCGACCGTCAGCCTCATCGTGGGTGGAATCGGTATCATGAATATCATGTTCGTCTCCGTCAGCGAGAGGACGCGCGAGATCGGAATCCGGAAGGCGATCGGCGCGCAGAAACGGGACATCTTGAGCCAGTTTCTCATAGAGGCAGTCACGCTTTCGCTGAGCGGCGGCGCCATCGGCATTCTTCTCGGCATGCTGGTCAGCACACTCATGAGTCATTTTGGTGACTGGCCGACCGTCATCACCACCGGATCTGTGCTGCTCTCCTGCTCGTTCGCCTTTGCGGTAGGGATCTTCTTCGGGTTCGTTCCGGCGCGGAAGGCGGCGTTCATGAACCCGATTGAGGCTCTGCGATATGAGTAGAGAGAGGCGTTTTGTGGTGATCATCTGGTGAGAGTGCTGCAGGATGGGAGGCAGCGGTTTCTGTGACATGGAACGCAGGGTCGGCTCGTGTCTGCTTCTCAAGCAGTCCTCCGCGGGTTGTCTGTGCGGCAAGGGAGCGGTTACTTCTGCAACTGACCGGCGCCTCGGAGCGATTGAGACGCCGGGCTACATGTCGGCTTCTGTTAGGAGGAGAGCTCAGGGGGAAGCGACGCAGAACCGTGCGTACGGGAGCAGGAATCAAGAGCTGCAGGGCAGGCGGGCATGTGTATCGGGAGGGTCGTATCCGGTCCGAATGCGCTGGAGATGGAAGGTGCGAATTCAACCGAGAGGAGAAGACCCATGAGCCTGAAGCTGCAGGCGAGAGGCCATACGATGCGCACCGTGTGTTGTCTCGGCCTCGCCATACTCCTTGCTGCCGCGCTGGTGCTTGTAACAGATGGATGCGCTCCGCGCCCGGCCAGGATGGTCGTCGTCACACAACCCTCGACTTCTGTGGAAGTGGTGTACGTTCAGAAGGCTCCGCCCGGTCCCCGGGCCGAAGTCAAGCCGCCGAGGCCGACGCGAAAGGCGGTGTGGGTACCCGGATACTGGAGGTGGGACGGCAATTCATACGTTTGGGTGCAGGGACACTGGGAGAAGAAGCCCCGTGGTTCTGCCTGGGTGCCGGGTCACTGGGACAAGAAACCTCGCGGCTGGGTTTGGGTGCCCGGGCACTGGCGGTAGCCAGTCGACCGCGGAGCAGCTGACGTCGGACAGCCGGCGGCCGCAGGCCGGTGCACCGTCAGGCAGAGGCTGATGGTGGTTGGTGCTGTGGATTCTTTCCTCTGCGTGCGCGGTATGCGCCTAATGTGGCGGAGCGGAAAGGATACGATCAGGCAGTGAAACGCGCTGGACCGGGTTGCGCGCGCTGCCTGCAGTAGAGGGGCGGCCTGGCGCGGACGGAAGAGGAAGTAGTGTGACGATCTGTGGATGGGTTTCCAGATGGTGGGGGAGGTCGCGTGGGGGAGGTGCAGCCCGCTAAGGACAGGCTGAGCGGTTTTCTCGGATCGGGAGGATAGTGGACAGATCAACGGCTACGTGCTTCGGGCCTGGCAGCAGGAGGTCCGAGGAGGTAGCCGTGCGTGTTTCTGTGAGCTGAGCTGAGCGGCCGCCTTGAGAGTGAGTCCGGCACATTGAGCCCGACCTCGCAATGTGGAACTACAGCTCCAGAGCCCCTTCTGTCCGTGGATCAGGGATGGACGGAGTTTTCGGGGGCCGCGAGATGGGACGGAGTCGTTGTATATGTGGTTCTCTGAAAAATCCGGGGCAAGAGAGGCACAAAGGGAGCAAACTGGCTGTTACATACATTGAATACGTATCTGGATGGCACAGGTGCGTGCTTGGTGTCGTTCTGGTGGCCGTGATCGATTCTGGCCGATCTTTCGGCCCCGTGAGGAAGGGGCCGCAGGTGAACCATGACCGGCGATGGCATGCCGAGAGGGGAAAGATCATGACGAATAGAGGATCTACATTCTGGATGGGATGCGGTGTTCTCGCCGCACTCCTGGCGCTCGGGCATCAGCAGGGCGCATGGGCGCAGGGATCGCCTGACATCGTGTGGCAGGTCTCGGGCACGTACGCTGTAGACGATGTGGCGTACTCATCTGGTGGAGCGATAGTGGCTTCAGCCGCCAGGGACGAGGTTATATTGCGGGAGGCTGAGAACGGAAACCTGCTTGATACCTTCGCAGGGCACGAAGA
>Ga0209636_10004587_pt1 | contig 14100 bp, 15 predicted proteins | sample DeeMarSWOR152_54_FD_187464 | JGI IMG/M metagenome (GOLD analysis project Ga0209636, IMG submission 187464) | Marine sediment microbial communities from White Oak River estuary, North Carolina - WOR-1-52-54 (SPAdes) (version 2) | ecosystem: Environmental > Aquatic > Marine > Intertidal zone >...
GCTAACCTATTTTTCAGCTGAACTCAGTTCCTTAATCAGCTCTTTCGCTCGATCCATACGGATTTTTCGTTCCTTAACCATCCTTTCAGCCACTAAATCAATCAGCTCTTCTTCAGCGCCGGCTGCCACAGCAATGTTTCTAGCGTGGAGCGACATATGACCACGCTGGATTCCCTCGTGTGCCAACGCGCGTAACGCTGCGAGGTTCTGGGCTAAGCCCACTGCAGCTAAAACTTCGGCGAACTCGTTGGCAGTTTTTACGCCAAGGATTTTTAGGGCAATCTTCGCTATTGGATGAGTTCGCACCGCACCGCCTATGAGGCCCACAGCCATGGGCAGTTCAATTGAACCCTGTAGATCGCCATTTTCGTTTTTCTCCCACACAGACAGCGAAGTGTACTGACCCCTTATTGCGGCGTAGGCGTGGGCTCCTGCTTCTATGGCTCGGTGATCGTTTCCCGTGGCGAGGATGACGGCTATTATGCCGTTCATTGCGCCCTTGTTATGCGTAGCAGCACGGTAAGGGTCTGCGGCTGCGAAAGCAGAAGCGTTCACGATGCCGTCCACCACTTCTTCGCCTCCCACGGCTTCTTTAGGCACGGTGCACCAGGCTTTTGCCAAGCGTTTTGTAGCCAAATTAGAGATTATCCGTAGATAGACGCGACCGCCTGTAATGCGCTCTATCATGGGCGCTACAGCTTCAGCCATGGTGTTAACCGCGTTAGCACCCATGGCGTCCCGACAGTCTACGTGCAATTCCGTTATCAGCATGGGTTCGACTGCAGTGTAGAGTACCTTGGCGTCTAGTCCTTTTGCTCCGCCGCCCACAGACGCCAAAACTGGATCTTGATCGTTGGCTTTTTTGAGGATTTCTGCTCTTGCTTCTAAAACGCGCAGTTTTGCGGCGTCTGGATCATTTATGCCAACAGCTTGGATTTGCCCGATCATTATTGGGGGTGTGCTGCTGGTGTGAAAGCCTCCTCCGTAACGTACCATCTTAGCGGCGTAGCTGGCCGCCGCGACAACGGAAGGCTCTTCAATCGCCATGGGAATCAAGTAATCTCGTTTGTTAATGAGAAAATTGACGCCGATGCCTAAGGGTAGTGGAAATGCGCCTATCACGTTTTCTATCATGCGATCAGCCGCGTCCAACGGCAACGAGCCAGTTTTCAGCAGCAGAGTGCATTCTTCAGCCGACAAATCAGCAAACTTCTTGACAAGCGCTAGACGATCTCTAGGGTTAAGTTTATAGAAACCCGATATCAAAGATGTTTTGCTCATGCATATTCACCATAAGTCTATAATTGCCACTGAAAGCATAAAAACTGCATGCTTAAGACTTTTGAACTTCAGTTAATTGAGAACAGTCGTGTCAGTTTGCTCTAATGTGTTGAAAAAAGAAAAAGACAAGGGGAACTATTCTATTGGACCTTAATTTCAAAATCATTTAATTCACTTGTACCTGTGTTGACTTTTACCTTAAAGTCTAGTGTGAAGAAACCATCTTGAACTAACAGTTGGTTATTTGTGTATGTGCTGTAGGAATCTTCCCGCAACGTGACATCCAAAGTATCGAAAAGCGAAGCGCCCGCGCTATATGCTATCGTTCAACCTAAGAACACAAACAACACCCAAAAAAAGCCTACCGTGGCATCGCAACCGCAGGAATCCCCAAACGCTTCCTAATCTCCCTAGCCAACGTCAGACCATGACTTACCCGATAATTATCCGTAACCACCTGCTTGGGCTTAGAACGCCTAACATACTCAATCAAACCACTAAAATCTGAATGATCACTCAACGCAACTAAATGCTCCCGTTCACCAATCTGCCTGCACGGAGAATGAAACTCCCATCCACTAACGCAAATACGCGAATTGCCCAAACCAACTCTTCTCCGCGAGTTCATGTGATAAAACGCAACACACGGAAGATTCCCATCCAGCAACTCCTTTCCTTCATTCTCAGTCGAAAGTGCCAAACAACCCAGCTGCATCCCGTGCGCTTCGCAAACCTTAGAAACGCGAAAAACCCTGTTAGGCATAACAAACGGCACGTTCACGTGGGCACCATGTAGAATTTGCATGATCTCCTGCAGTTTACCGTGATAGCCAAAAACGTAAACCGCACCATGCCTAAGCCTCTTCTCAACCATAGAAACAAGAAGCTCCCTAACATCCACCTTGAATGAACGCCTAAACGAAGGACTCCCATAAGTTGCCTCCACAACAAGAACATCGCAACCCTGCAAAGGCTCAGTGCCATCAACCCTGAAGTCTCCGGTATAAGCAACTCTGCTGCCCTTCGAGTCTTCCACCACAACCTGAGCCGCACCCAAAATGTGATCCGCCTTAACAAGCGTAACCCGCTCATCACCGTAATCAATGGTTTCTCCATAGTCCAGCACTTCAACTGAACCATCGTTAAGCGCAAGCGATCCATTCACAACCTCAACAAGATCTCTGGTGGCCGCGGTCATCAGAACCTTCTCGCAACTTCTTAGACTACGACTTAAACCAACTAGATGATCCGCATGAGCGTGAGTGACTACCCTTAATGGCCTGGTCTCTTCAAATGCGTCACAGGCAACTGATTCACCCAGCAAAACTGCACCACGTTCAGTCACAGTAGCCTTTGCTGACAAACATTTTCCTCCCAACTTAAGCAGTGCGCGGGGCAAGCCAGTCAATAAGCTGCCTTGGATTTTCACATTCAATTGTGATTCTTATCGGACCCAGCGGAGATTCGGCCACTTCCCCAGAGAAGGAAACGTGACCAGCAAAAGCCACTTGCTTGTTAAGGCAGAAACTAATTGTCTGTCCCAGCATTCCTTCAAAAAGCGCTTTTCTTGCAGCATCACGAATTCGGTCCGAGCGAAGCAAATTACGAAGTTTAACAAGTGCTTCCTGCCCTTTCGCCTCAGCACTTAGGACACTTCCCTTGTAGGACGGCTTAATCTCTGCGGGTACATTGCCGAAAAGGTTTGCCACAGCTATTTTCACTTTTTCTTCACTTTCCGTGAGGTTGATTTCGGTTTCAACGCAAACTGCTATCTCTTCCATTTTTCTTCAATCATCCTAAGGATTTTTTTCACTTTTGCTTTTGTGTACTCTCTTTCATTCTCGTTTACTATGAGGTGCTCAGCCATAGCAATAGCGTTACCTAACCCCACGCTGAGCTCGCGCATGTCACGTTCATGGAAAAGTTCCCACCCGTCTGGGTCATCGCTTCGACGCCGGCGGTAGAGACGCTTAAACCGTGCTTCTGGCGAAGCATGCACCGCCATAAGGCTGAATTTAGAAAAATGCGCTTTGAAAGAGTCAACTTCACTTGGGCTTCTCAAACCGTCCACAATCACTTTTCCGCCTTTCTGTTGTTCTATCTTTGGAATGCACTTATCAGCTATTTTGCTGTTTCCGCCTTTTTCCCTCAACTCAAGCATCACTTTTCCAATGTTTTTCGGCGTCGGTTTCAACCCGCGCTTTTGTGTCTCTTCTCTAACCACATCACCCATAACAACGACGGCGTAGCCCTCCTGCTGAGCTGCCTTCACTACGAGAGATTTGCCCGACCCTGGCATCCCAGCTAAACCAACAACGATTTTGTCAGCGTTCATTTTGCAGCCTTCTTTTATTTCTTACAATAGCAACATTCGAAACTAAAAAGCATTTATGACTATTTTTTGGTCATTTATAGCTATTGTTTTCATGGCATCACTTTCTCTTTCTGAAAAGCTTCTTACCTTCCATCTTAGTTTTCCTTTTGGCACACGTACTCAAAGCCGGATTCAAGCAGTGTTTTGATTTCTTCTGCTTTGTCGGTCACTCTTACTGTTAATTCATCGTTACTCGGTTCAAATATTGTGTGTTCAATGTTAATGTATATCTCGGTTGACTTTAGCGATTTATGCCCTAGAACGTATTGTACGTAGTATGGGGCTTTGGTTTGGTGATATAGCATAGTGGCTTTCGAATGGCGGAAAGTGTGAAAGATTAAATTTTAATACCTAGTTCACAAGCATTTCTTTGTGCGCTTTGGAGGGTTACGAGCTTCATGGTGAAAGTTCAATTGGCAATCGTTGGGCTATACGCGCTTGGCTCCTTGCTGATTTTTGCTTCATTTTGCAACTGGCATTGGTGGACAACATGGGGGCAGAACATTCACTTGTTCTGGGTAATATTAAGTAGCTTTCTAGCAGCAGTTGTAATTTTTCAAGCTTCAGTTTTGGTTCTTCAAATAGTTGATAAGTGGTATTTCATGCATAAAGCAAAAAGAAGCGAGCCCTAGAAATCTCAAATCAAATTTCCGAAGTTAGTCTTAGACCAACTTACGGGAACCCTGTTTCGTGCTTAAATTATGAAAATTTAATGGTGTTGAAACTAACTCCAAAAAAAGCAGGAAGAAAGGTTACATGTGACAAAGGAAAAATCCCTAAAACGACCCGAGCTACCTCACCTTGGCAACTTCTCTGAATAAACTGGCGCACTAACTTTGGCTTTAACAATCATGTGATTTTCATGAAACGCCCAACTTTGGCAGCTATCGCCTTGCAATAAGCAATTTTAGCCGTGACCGCATCTTGAACTGCGAGACCAGTTGATGTGAAAACCGTTATTTCATCTTTTCTTTGTCTTCCAGTCTTCAAACCAGCCACAATCTCGCCTATCTCCGCCCATACATCATTCTTCGTTATTATTCCACGGCTTAGCGGGATGTTAATTTCTCCACTATGAGAAGCTTGTGCCCAATCATCAACAACTATTTTCGCTCTCTTCAGAATTTTAGGATCGAGTTCCTCTTTTCCTACTGCATCTGCTCCAATGCAGTTAATGTGCGTTCCAGCCGATACCATATTATTCATAACCAAAGGTTTCCTAGAAGGAGTTGCAGTAACAACTATATCCGCCCCTTCCACCGTTTTTTGTATATTTGTTGCCGGAATGGCGTGGATAGCGTTTCCATAAACTTGTGTAATTTCAGTCACAAAATGTTTTTTTGTCTCTTCAGTCCGGCTCCACACTCTCACTTCTTCAAGATTCTCATATGCTTCCAACAGAGCCATCAGTTGTGTTTTAGCTTGGGCTCCAGCACCAACAAGACCTATGACTTTGGAATCGTTTCTAGCGAGATACTTTGCTGCTATGCTGCCTGCTGCGCCTGTTCTCATATCTGTTATTGTTGTTCCACCCATTATTGCAATAGGCGCTCCTGTTGCGGGATCTGTAAGGATTATTACAGCCATGACTGTTGGGACATAATTCTTAATCGGATTGTCAGGATGTACATTGACTATTTTAACCGCCGATATGTCGAGGTCTTCGAGAAAAGCGGGCATGGCTCTTAAATCACCATTATACTTCTTGTAGTATAAGTAGATCTTTGCTGGCATCTGAACACGCCCGAGCCCCTTCTGTTTGAAAGCCGATTCAACAGCTACAATTACTTCGGACAAGGAAAGCAGTCTCTTCACTTCATCATCCGTTAATATCAAAGTTTCCATATTTCATCGCCAAGAGCAAGCTAGTTTCTCATTTTAAATTCTAAAGATTGTCTCGGCGAACTTTAACTTTTATGCCAATTCCCGTTCCTCAGGATGAGTATCATCAGCTAAGCGCTCATTCTTCAAGCTATACGCTCAAGAGACATAGAAAAAGAGATTTGCGGTTGAAACAAGGTGAAGTCTCTAGAGACGCTCATTTTTCAAACCTATTCCATAACAATACAAAAAAGGGAAAGTGGATCGCGGGAAACTTCGCCACTCTCGTCACTAAAAAGCATTTATAATTATTTTTTTGTCATTTACAGCCTCTGACTTCATTGTTTCATTTCCTTTTTCCAAAAAGTCTCTAGCAGTCATTTATAGTATAAATTCCAAATTGGGTACGCACCTGCATATTAACTCTTTAATAGAAACAGCTGATAAGCGCGCGCTTGGAACCGACGGACTATTATGCAGAGATGTAGTCATGAGTGTCTTATAGCGAGAAGGAAGCTAAGTTTCTATGTAACACCGAAATCGCTATTTTGTTGTTAAAAAGCATTTATGAGAGGACAATGTAAAAAGTATCCGAGGGAACAGAAATACCCGAGTCCATAAGAAGTTTCTTGGCTTTCGACATAGAAAGTGACGCTGTTTTAAACAGACTTGTGGCTGTGCAGAATCTTCTGGTCCAGACTGGCGCAGACCTAAAACTTGTGGCACCTCAGAGCATCCACATTACAATCCGCTTTCTCGGAAACATCATGCCAACAATGGTTGAAAAGATATTTGAGGAAATGAAGAAAGTCCAGTTTGCGCCGTTTAACGTGCGAATTAACGGCTTAGGCGCCTTTCCCGACCTGCGCTACTCAAGGGTCGTTTGGGCTGGAATAACTGAAGGTGCAGACCAGTTGAAAAACGTCTTCAACCAGCTGGAACCTCGACTTAAGCGTTTAGGCTTCACTCCCGACCGTAAAGGATTTAGTCCACACTTGACAATCGCCCGCGTGAAATCAGGAAGAAACAAAGCACAACTAGCCAAGTTTATCACCGAAAACGCGAACTACGACTTCGGCGTCATCAACGCAAAGTGCCTAAAACTCAAAAAGAGCGATCTAACGCCTGCAGGACCTATTTATTTAACCCTTAAAGAATTCTGCCCTCAAAAGTAACGAAAAGGATTGCCTATGCAGAAAAAAATAGACAAAGTATACGAAGAAATCTTGGAAGAAATCACGCCCACCCAAGCGGACAGAGCCAAAATAACAGCTCTAGCTAAAGAATTACAGCAGAAGGTAGCCCGTGCCTGCGAAGAACACGGCGTCAAAGCCACAATACGGGTTGAAGGCTCAGTTGCAAAAGACACATGGCTAAGGAAAGAACCCGAAATTGACATATTCATGCGCTTACCAACTACGATACCTAGAGAGTCTCTTGGTGAAATCAGCCTTGAAATAGCTCGAAAAGCCACTGAAGGCTCCACGCAGGTCGAACGGTTCGCGGAGCACCCATACTTAGAGACGTTCATCGGCGATGTCAGAGTGAACATCGTTCCCTGCTACGAAGTGAAACGCGGCGAATGGCTGAGCGCCACAGACAGGACACCTTTCCACACAGACTACATTAAAAAACACCTAAACAAAGTCCTACGGAAGGAAGTTCGCCTGCTGAAAAAGTTCCTGCAAGGCACCAAAACGTACGGGGCTGAAATAAAAACAGGTGGCTTCAGCGGTTATCTCTGCGAGCTTTTGATCTTGCATCACAAATCCTTCACCGAAACTTTACGTGCCTTTGCAAGGTACACGCAACGAATAACGATAGACAATGAAAGCTACTATGCAAGCAGGGAAACTGAGCTTCAGCTTCTATTCCCAGAACCCTTAGTTGTAGTTGACCCTGTGGATAAAGGAAGAAACGTGGCTTCCGCTGTCCAGCCACAGAAACTTTACACGCTCGTTGGCGCAGCCAGAGCCTTTCTAAAGACGCCAAACGCAAAGTACTTTTATCCGCCGAAAGCTAAAGCCCTCTCAGCAGAAGCCTTAAGGAGTAAGCTGGAAAACCGCGGTGCTTCCCTCATATTTCTGACGCTTGGCAAAATAGAAGCGGTTCCCGACGTTTTATGGGGACAACTGTACAGGACAAAGCGGTCTTTGCGGAAGCTGGCTGAGCTTAACGACTTTAAAGTCCTCAGAGACGCTGTTTGGAGCGACGAAAAAACGCTTAGCATCTTTGTTCTTGAGCTTGAGCAACATGTTCTGCCAACCGTTAAGAAGCATTTGGGTCCGCCTCTCGAACGGAAAAAGGAATGCAAAAAATTCCTGTCCAAATACGCTCACAACGATGGCGTGGTTTCCGGACCCTATATTGAGGCTGGTCGATGGGTTGTGGAGCTGCAACGAAAGGACAAGGATGCAGTTGAGTTTCTTAAAGAGAAACTGAAAGATGGTGGCAGAAACGTAGGCGTTGCGGAACTAATCTCACAAGCATTTAGGGAAAAACTCAGAATTTTGGTCAACAGTGAAGTGATAAAAATCTACAAGAGCAATGGAAAGTTTGCGGAGTTCTTAACAGGTTTTCTTTCTGGCAAGCCTTTCTGGCTAGAAACCGCTGAAGCTCAGTGCTAAAAGCACTGCGCCGAGAAGCCAGCAGTAGAACGCAAAGAGGTGGAATTTCTTGCCAGCTAATGCCTTCCAGAGAAGCTTTAATGCAAAATAGCTAACCACCAGCGACACAGCGATGCCAACAAAGATTTCCGTCAAACCAACGCCTACAAGAGTTAGCGTTCCATGCTGCTCGTACAAGGTCAAGCCTAAAGCGCCGATTACTGCTGGAACAGAGAGCAAAAAGGAAAACTTGAAAGCTTTCTCGCGGCTTATTCCCAGCAAAAGTGCTATGGCGATTGTCATCCCGCTTCGTGATATTCCTGGAATTAATGCTATCCCTTGGGCAGCGCCTATTGCTAGAGCTTCCATGGAGGTCATGTTTTCCTTTCTTTCGTTTCCAACTCTTGAACTGTAAAGCGTTATACCGCAGACTACGAACGCTCCAGCTATTGGCAGAAAATTATTGAAATATGCTTCTATGGCGTTGCTGAAGAACGCCCCTATTAAGGCAGTGGGCATTGTTCCGACGATTATTAGGGGGATTAGTTTTCCATTTTCCGATTTGAAGTCCCCTTTTACGAGCGCTGTGAGGATTATCTTGATGTCCTTTCGGAAAAAAAGAAGTATGACTGCGAGTGCTCCCACGTGTAAGGTGACATCAAAGAGCAGGGGCACAGTTAAACCTAAGACTTGTTCAGTTATTCGTAGATGACCAGTGCTCGATACAGGCAACCATTCTGTCACGCCTTGGATGAAACCTAGCAATATTGCTTGTATTGGATCCATGCGCAGCCCGCTGTTTTTCGCTTGATAGTTTATTGTGTAACGGAGTGGTACCAGCTGATTATGTACTCGGGCAGCTTCAGCCCTCTTTGACCCAACCTTTCAGCTAATTTAACAGGCAGGGGACTCAAAACGTAAGCGGCTCTCGTGTAGAACCGGCGTGGCGTGCCTGGTTTTACTTCTTCCTCCAAGATTATTTTCAGGTCAGCTTTCTTGGCTAAGGTTGAATCTCTTGTACCAGTTATCGCCAGCACATTACCGTTAAACTTTTTCATAACTTCTGCCCAGATGACGACGGGCTTGGTTTCGCCGGAAAAGGACATGAGGATTTCAAGGTCTCCAGCCCTAGGATGAGGAGTGCTAACGCCTCTGGTCACGTACACGTTGTCACCTAAGAAACTTTTGATGTGGAACAGCCTTATGCCCGTCATTTTAGCGATTTCATTCGCGGTGCCTTTTCCTCCTATGAACACGTTGGTTCGTTTTTCTAGCAGATCAACCAACTGCGTATAGGTTTCCGACTGTACGTTGGCGTCTATCATGGCGCCTATCTTTTCAAATTCCTCCTTACAGAGTTTGAACACTTCATCTGCTTCCAAATTTCTAAAGATCGCCTCAATCATCATGCACAGAAGCAGAAGCGTTCCCAACTCGAATATATCGCCCATCATGCCGGTCTCGCTGTACTCGAATGAGGGTTTGGATTTTCCACGTCCCTTAATCTGGACCACATGACCATATTGACTTGTTATTTTAGCCAATGGCGATTCTAAACTGGACGTCATCAACCCCATTGTAAACTTGGATGTTTTCTTTTCTTCAATGTACCGTGCCAAGTCCTGTGCCATCACTAATGGGTCATCTGAATAGCCGCTACCAGAATTAATTAGTAGCATGGTCTTCTTGAAGCGTCGTTCAAGATCAGCCGCCGCATCGTACATGCTCTTGCCTGGGAACCCCGGGTCATCTGGGGTTAATACTACTTTGTTTCTCCAGCCTACTTGACTGAGGGCGATTTGGCTCATAGCCGCGTTTAGTGAATGAAGTGACCTTCCTGATCCTGCGCAGACAACACAGTCAGCGGCTTTCAGGGCTTCATACAAGGGTGCAAGATTTTTTCGTCTGATTCTGAGAATATTGTCTCGGATTTTGTTGACGTATCCTATGCTGCTGATTTTGCTTCTGATGTGGACGACACCTAATTCAACAAGATTTTCTGATACTCTATATTATTCTTGTGCTTCACAAGTTAGCTCACTCTTGAATATCGTGCTCATTTCGCACGTTGGGTGCAGAAAAACGGCACATTTTTAGGTGACGAATAACAGGTGATTTTTAACGCTTACCTGCTAATGTAGCGCGCGCATCCAATTAATTTCCATTCGAGAAAAACCTAGAGTCTTTCGCTCTGCTCCTTATAGACTGATTTTAGCGTCTTCTATCGCAGAACATGACCGCAATCTGCAAATGAGGGTCAGACGATTTCTATTCTTACGTCGTCTATGTAATAAGTCATGTAGGTTTCCCAGCGCACTGTAATTCCAATAGCCACCCACACTTCACCATTCGAATCCGTGTTCAAATTTACCGTGTAAACGTAGTTTTTCCATCCCGTTGCTTCATTTGCAAAGCCCACAATAGTAAAATCGTTTTCAACGTTGGGCTTGGCGGTTCCGGCATACGCGGCTACAGCAGCAATAGTGTTGAAGCTTTCCCGTTCGCTGTAAAGCCAAAAAGAAACGCTAACGCGGATTTGCGCGTTCGCTTTTACGCTTATCTTTCTCTCCAGCCATATAGTGCCGTCGTCTTGTTTTCCGTCAATGAAAAGTTCCATCGAGTGCGTGGCAGAACGGGAGATGTCGGATACGCATCTTATGTGCCATTGCACGGTATGACCTGGATTATTTGGGTCTTGGGGAACGTGTCCATTTATGGACCATTCTCCAAAGTCTCCTTCTTCTAAGTTTTGTTCAAAATCCTCTGTTATCACATTGGGCGCTAAATTAACGTATAGAAAGCCGAGGATGCCAATGGTTATTGCAACTGTTACGAATAGAGCTGCAATGCTGTGTTTTTTCTTCAAGTCAAAATCCCTTCAATGTCTTATTTATGGATATTAATTTGTATGTTTTATTTACTATTTTTTAGACACTAGAAATAGGTTTAGACAAACCTCTAAATATGTGAACATTTAGATTAAGCCCAAACACGGTGTGTGAAATGAAGCTTTTGCTTGATGAGATGTACACAGGTTTGAAAGAATATTTTGAGACTCTGGGTTATGAGGTTTTGACGGCTCAGGAGGCAGGTTTGAAAGCCGCAAAAGACAAAGACGTTGTGGAATACGCTGCTAAGCATAGTTTGCTTATTGTAACTCAGGATCAGAAGCCTGCGGAGCTGGCAGAACTCACCGGCGTCAAGTATGTTTTAATCTCTAACGCTCTAATTGCTAAGATAGCGGATGAAAAGATAAAAGAGAAATACAAATTATAAGACCCTGTGCTGTACCGTGCTTAGAGCTGTAGGCGGCTTTTTAGAGAAAAACATTCAAACAGTAGAACCATAAATAGGCTACTGGTCCCAGGTTTTGCTGCCTCATTTTTATTTTGGTGCCAACTGTTGTGGAATGTACCTTCTATATACCCATGATGGGAGCTGTTTACCTCCATGTGTTATGATTAGGGTTAATTTGGTCTTTTTTGGGTCTATTGTCAGTGCCCGTGCATGCCAGTTCTTCACTGCGCGCCCTTTTCTGTTGAAAAGCCTCATTAGAACCTTTCTCCGTTGCAAAGTCAATTCGCTTCAAAGCTTAAAAAGCATATTTTCATAATCGCAATATATCATACACGAAATGTTCCTGCGTTAGGCGCAGCTGGATAGTGTGCTTAGACAGAGATGCTTTTCAGATATTTATTCCAGAGATAGGAAGCTGCGTAGCCCGCTGAGATTCCACTGCCTGTAGCGACGAAAACAACTAGCCCAGACATTATTATGTTTAGATCAACAATCTTTAGGTAGACGGCGGTTGCGTAATAGCTTAGGACGCCAATTATTGCGGTGCTGAACGTCATGGCTAGTATTACTCTGTTTCGGTTTACTCCTTCTGTTGTGGGAGAGACTTTGAAGGCAAGAGAAAAAACGTCCACTAGGAGCCCAAAGAGAAACGTGAAGAGAAAAGTGAATGGACCAAAAGCAGGGCGTGACAACGCGGACAGAAATCCGCCGACAAGACCTACGTAAGTGGCACCTGCTTTTCCCACAAAAAACGTTGCTAAGGCTAGTATGACAGCTTGAACCACTATGAGAAGGTAACTAATAGGTGGGGGAACGAAAAAGTTGATCACGAAAATTATTGAACTGAAAAGCGCAGCAATGAACAATCGCTTAACCTTCTGCACAGAGACGCCCCTTTTTCAAACTAAAGGTGGGGGTTCAATTTAAAAAAGCTTGACGTAAACGCGCAAAATGAACCGCGCGGAAGGCTAACACAAAGCGTTAAAAGGCAACTTCCCTTTTTAACGGAAGCTATAAATTGCCAATCTACAATAAAGAGTAAATGTTTTAGTATTTGACCCATAGGTGTTTAAAAGGGGAAAAGGATGAGCACACACGCAGAAGATTTGAAACTCCGCTTGATGACCATCGAGCTTTTAAGAACTGCAAAGTATAAACGAAACATAACATACCGCGAATTAGCCTCGAAAACAGGCTTACCCGTCACAGTCTTAAGCAGATACGCAAAAGGTCATGTTCTGCCAAACACGACAAGAGCGAAACAACTGTGGCGAGTACTGACAAAAATCGTCGGCTTAGAAACGGAACTGCGAAGCAGAATAAAATTCGACGAAACAGGATATTTCGACAACACCGAGATCGTAGGCGACTACAACATACTTCAACAAGCCGCAAACCATGCCTTGGCGAACTTCGCTGGAAAACGCGTGACGAAAATCTTAACAGCAGCTGTTGACGGAATCCCCTTGGCTACGATGGTTGCCAACTCCCTCGGGGTCAACCTCATCATGGCAAAAAGAAACAAAGAAGTCGGCGTCAAAGCCTTTCTGGAAGAAACTTATATTCTGGGAAAGGATTCAGGCGTAACCGTAACGCTTTTCATTCCAAAAGAAGCCATCAAAAAGCGCGACAGCGTTTTGGTGGTGGATGACATGATCAAAAGCGGAGAAACCCAAGAAGCGTTGGTCAACCTTGTCAAAAAGGCTAAAGCTGAAATTTCAGGTGTTTTCTCGCTTATTGCTGTTGGCGACGAATGGAAGAAAAGGCTAAAATTAGGTAGCAGCTCCCCAGTTGAGGTCGTAACCTACGTGAAATCCCCCTCTTGAGTAAGAACAATTCAAGTTACATTTCTCTTTATTGTTTCGGAAATTTTAAAGAGAACCACATCATTTAGAATATACCATAAAAACTCGAGGCTACTTAAATGCGAACCATAGAATGGCAAGACGGAGCCATCATCACAATAGACCAGACCAGACTGCCCCACGAAGCAGTAACCTTGAAAATCAAAACAATCGACGAGATGGCTGAAGCCATAAAAAACTTGAGAGTCAGAGGTGCCCCATTACTCGGCGCAGCGGCTGCCTTCGGTCTAGCCTTGACGGCTTTTCACTCAAAAGCAAACAGCAAAGAAAAACTGCTCGCGGAGTTGGAAAACTCTGCAAAAATTCTAAAAAACACAAGACCGACAGCTGTGAACCTCTTTTGGGCCGCAGACAGAATCCTAAGCAAAGCACGAGACTTCTCTGGAAACGCTGAGGAACTCGAGACGCTCGTGGTCCGAGAGGCTCAAAGAATCGCGGATGAGGATGCAGAGGCGAATCGGGCTATTGGCAAAAACGGCGCTGAACTCATCAACGATGGTGACGTCATATTAACCCATTGCAACGCAGGCGAGTTGGCCACGGTTGAGTACGGCACCGCCTTAGGCGTTATACGCGCAGCTTGGAAGCAAGGTAAAAAGACCAAGGTCATCGCCACAGAAACGCGGCCGTTACTGCAAGGAGCAAGGCTAACGACTTACGAGCTTAGTCGCGACGGCATACCAGTGACGTTGATAACGGACAGCATGGTTGGTTACGTCATGCACAAGAGGTTGGTCAACAAGGTTGTGGTGGGCGCAGACCGCATAGTTCAAGATGCCGTCGTTAACAAGATTGGCACATTCGCCGTGGCAATTTTAGCCCATGAACACGGAGTGCCGTTTTACGTGGCAGCGCC
>Ga0209636_10004588_pt1 | contig 14100 bp, 9 predicted proteins | sample DeeMarSWOR152_54_FD_187464 | JGI IMG/M metagenome (GOLD analysis project Ga0209636, IMG submission 187464) | Marine sediment microbial communities from White Oak River estuary, North Carolina - WOR-1-52-54 (SPAdes) (version 2) | ecosystem: Environmental > Aquatic > Marine > Intertidal zone >...
TCAAGGGCATTGCCAGGGGGGAGAGGGAGGAGATCAGGAAGTTGGTCTACCGTGTCATGGATGGGGATAAACCTGATGTGGCCTCGTTGAGCAAGGAAGAAGTTGACTACGTTAAGACCACAAGGGTGCTTCTGGGCCACAGCCTCTACTCAGATTCCTGGCTCGAGCTCTGATTGGACAACCGCTGGGAGCTAACGAACCATTGACCATTCGTTTTCATCGCTTTTATCGAAGGGGATTCACCCATTACGGGGGACCGGAGGCTGCATGTGAGGGATCGGAACGTTTTGATTATTGGTGGTGGTATTGCGGGGGTTACCGTTGCCCTCGAGTTGGCGGAAATGGGGATACCCTCAACGATCGTTGAGAGGGAAAATCGCTTGGGAGGGCAGGCCAGCGTTTTTGCCTGCAAGGCATCCGAGAAATGCAACAAGTGCTTTGCCTGTGTGGTAGACAATCAAATCGAGGAGGTGACCCGAAGGCCCCAGGTCACCATCATGACGGAGAGCACGCTGGGAGGGGTATCCGGTGAGCAAGGGCGATTCAAAGCCGAGATCCAATCGAACGGCCGCAAAATGCTGCTGGATGCCTCAGCCCTCATTATAGCAACGGGGGTCGACTTCTTTGATGCGAAGCGTAAGCCGGAGTATGGCTATGGTATCTTCCAAAACGTTATCACCGCTCATGACCTGGATGAGATGCTCCGGTCTAAGGGAGGAGTTCACCGCCCATCTGACGGCGGGGTTCCCTCGAAGATCGCCTTTTTTCAGTGTGTCGGGAGCCGGGACGAAACAATAGGCCACCTGTGGTGTTCCAAGGTCTGTTGCGCTTATGCCCTGCGCTTCATGAAAGCCATAAGGCATGGGAATCCGGAGATAGGGACCAGTTTCTTCTACATCGACATTCAGCCTCTCGGGAGATCCTTTGAATCACTCCTTCAATCCTGCCGTCAGGATGAGGGAATGCGCCTCATCCGGAGCCTTCCTTCCAAGATTTACGGACACGGGAGGTCTACCCACCTTCGTATGAGATTCATAGATCCCCCCTCCGGTGAGATTGTCGAGGAGGCGTTCGATCTGGTGGTGCTCTCCATCGGGATGACGCCTCGGGGGGATGCCGATGGTATTGCTCAAGTTTTCGAGATCCCCAAGAACGAGGAGGGATTCTATGGATCTCCTCCCGAGAATTCGGGGGTCTTCCTATCAGGAGCCTGCAAAGGGCCAAGGGACATCGGAAGCTCTATGGTTGACGCCAAGGCCACGGCCCAGAAAATCGTTCAATACCTCGGAGGCATCTAATCAATGAGATCCTCGGAAGATTTTCGCATTGCGGTTTTCTTGGATCGCTGTGAGGGAACGCTGGATCATCTCCTGGATGAGGAGATGATCAAATACATCTCCGACCTTCCCCAGGTGGTTTTCTGTGATCAGGACGAAAACCTCTCTTCACCCGGGAGGCTTGAGAAACTCACCGGCAGGTTGACTAAAGGGCAGGCGGATCGGGCCGTTATCGTGGGGGGAAGTCCGAGGGTTTATGAACAGTCCTTCCGTCGCCTTGGTGTGACCACCGATCTGGACCCATATATGTTCCTCGTGGCGAATGTGCGGGAACAGGTGGCCTGGACAATCCCCGATAGTAAGAGGGCAAGGGAAAAGGCAAAAGCGATCATAGCAAAGACGATCAAAGAGACTCAATTCCTTAGTCCAATTGGACGGGAGAAGGTGGAGATCCCGAAGGAGGCACTGGTCATCGGGGGAGGTATCGTTGGTATCAGGGCGGCACTTGCGCTGGCCGAAGCCAATATCCGTGTGATCCTTTTGACCCGGGCAAAGGATATTGGGGGAAAGGCGATCCAGCTGGCCCATTTTTATGACCGCCCCGATGACGTTTCCTCTTGGTTTATGAAACAGGTTGAGGGAGTGAAGAAGCATCGGAATATCGACGTGAAGGCATCGGCTGAGCTGAAGGATTTTGAAGGCTATCTGGGGGATTACCGCATCACTATCCAGAATCCCCGGGGGAAGAGGGAGGTTCTGAAGGGCTCTGCCGTTGTTTTGGCAACGGGATATGATGTTGAGCCCAACACCGAGGGAATTTTCGGCCATCGATGTTTCATTTCTCCCCCACAGACGGAGGCCAAGCTTCGGGGAGCCGGGAAATCCCTGAAGGATGAAAAGGGAAAGCCCATCCGAACCGTGACGTTTCTCCTGGATGTGGTCAACGAAACGATCAAGATCGACTCGGCCAATGCGGTCAAGAACGCTATACTCTTGAAGAGAGATTACGGCTGCATGGTTTATGTAGTTTGCCGAGATGTCAAGGTATCCCTGGATGGCATGGAAATGCAATACCGGAAGGCAAGGGAATTGGGGGTTATCTTCGTTAAGTGCGATGATACTCCCAGATTTTCCCTGGTCAACGGTCAGATTAATGTGGAGGTCAAGGAGGTCTCCACAAGGATGAAGGGTAGTGAGTACTCCCTTTCCATCCTCTCGGATCTGGTCGTTGTAAGTGAGAAATTCGTGCCTTCAACGGGCAACCAGATGCTGGCCACGATTTTCGGTATCCCCCTTCCCCAGGAGGGGTATCTCATGGACGATAACCCCCAGTTTACCCAGGTGAAGACGAACCGCCGCGGGGTCTTCATTGCTGGGGGTTGTCGATACCCCCAGACGGTGGATGAAGCCCTGGTGGAAGCGGAGGCCGCGGCTTCCGGAGTGATCGGGCTCCTCTCACGGGGGGTATATGAGTTCGACCTGGCGATTGCTGAGATCGACCCGGCAAGATGCGCTGCTTGTTTGACGTGTCCCAGGGTCTGCCCTCATTCGGCCATCGTGGTGGAGCAGTATGCTGAGAGGAATATCTATTTCACCGGGGGATATGAGAAGGATTTCAAGTGGAGGGCAGCCAGGGTTCTGCCCTCGCAGTGCTATGGCTGTGGAATCTGCGTCAGTTCGTGTCCAACCAAGGCCATTACACTGAAACATCTAACTGACGCCCAGATTTCCCTGCAAGTTTGCACATAATATCAGGGTGAGGAGTATTTGCGTGGTCTCATTTAGTCCGAGAATTGTCGCCTTCTGCTGTGATAAGTCCGGCTATGTAGCTGCCGATATGGCGGGAGAGTTGGGAATGTCGCTACCGGAGGGTCTGGACATTATTCGGGTCCCCTGTGCCGGCAGGATCGATGCCTTTCACATGCTCCAGGCCCTCGAGAATGGAGCGGACGGGGTATTAATTTTTGCCTGTCACGAGGAAAACTGCCAATCTCTCACCGGAAATCTCATGGCAAAAGCTCGGATGGGCTATGTCCATGCGATTATGGAGAAAATCGGGCTTGAAAAGGAGAGATTGGGACTCTGTAATGTGGCAACGAACAACGGCGCGAAGTTTGCCGAGACCGTTCGAAAACAATGCGAAGATTTAAGGAGACTTGGTCCCAGTCCTCTTAAGTGACAAGGAAGAGATCTCTGAAGTTCTGTGAAAAAGGAGCTTTGAGCGCGACATGCTGTGTTGCGGTGCAGCAGTCATGCGGTTGTGCAGTGTATTTTAGAATGGTCGAAAAAATATTTCTGAGCAGCGAAGAGCGACTTTTTCAGGGTTCTCAAGAATGGGAAGGAGTACAGATCAATGATTAAAGCCGAGCAGAAACCCCTCGATGAAATCCTCGAGTTTCTCGGACCCTACAACAAGGTTCTCCTCGTTGGATGCAATGCCTGTGTTGCGGTATGCCATGCAGGGGGAGAGAAAGAAGTGGGAATCCTCGCTTCGACACTGAGAGCCGCCCGGAAAAAGTCAGGGCAAAAGCTAGAGATCCTGGAGGACTGTTCGACCCGACAGTGTGAGCCCGAATTCGTCGATGAGCTGAGGGAGAAAGTCGAAAACGTGGAGGCCGTCCTCTCCATTGCCTGTGGGGTTGGGGTCCAGACCATCGCCAAAAGATTCCCAGACATCCCGGTTTATCCGGGTGTCAACACCACCTTCATGGGCGAGACTGAGGAGCTCGGCGTTTGGGTCGAAAGATGCCAGGCCTGTGGCAACTGTATACTCCATATGACGGGGGGGCTGTGTCCTGTGGCGAGGTGTGCGAAGCAACTCCTCAACGGTCCCTGTGGCGGATCTCAGGAGGGGAATTGCGAGATTAAAAAGGATGTTCCCTGTGTCTGGCAACAGATCTACGATCGCCTAACGGCTATCGGTCAGGTCGAAAGAATGGAGCAGTTCGTTCCAGCCAAGAAGTGGGGCAGGGAAAGCAGGGACAGCGGGCCGAGAACCATTACGAGGGAGGACCTGACGGTATGAAATCCGGAAGTAATTTGGAGAGGATTCTGGAGAAGAGGCTATTTGCCGTAACGGCGGAGTTGGGTCCTCCAAAGGGTAACGACATCGGCGTTGTTGAAAAGAAGGCCAACCTGCTCAAGGGATACGTTGATGCCATCAACGTCACGGATAACCAGACGGCCATTGTGAGGATGTCCAGTATTGCCGCATGTTCCCTCCTGGTTCGGATGGGATTGGAGCCCGTGATGCAGATGGTTACGAGAGATCGAAACCGCATCGCCATGCAGAGCGATATCTTTGGGGCGTCAGCCCTTGGTATTAAGAACATGCTCTGCCTGACAGGGGATCATCAGAGCTTCGGGAATCAGGTTGATTCCAAGAACGTACACGATATGGATTCCATCCAACTCATCGACTGTGTTCGAACCATAAGAGATGAGAAGACTATCCTGGGCGGTGATGACGAGGTCGAGGGGGAGGTCAAGATGTTTATCGGGGCGGCCGCCAATCCCTTCGGTGACCCCTTCGAATTTAGGGTGGTCCGTTTGGCCAAAAAGGTATCAGCAGGGGCGGATTTCATTCAGACCCAATGCATCTATGACATGAATCGGTTCAAGGAATGGATGAAGATGGTCAGGGATAGGGGGCTCCATGAAAGGGTTCATATCATGGCAGGTGTAACCCCCCTGAAATCTGGTGGTATGGCCCGATATATGAACAACAACGTCTCCGGGATTACGATCCCGGAGGAGATCCTCGATCGAATGGTCAAGGCTCCAAAGCCCGCAGATGAGGGAATCAAACTCTGCCTGGAGCAGATCCAGGAATTGAAGGGGATTGAGGGGATACATGGGGTGCATATTATGGCCATCGAATGGGAGCATCGGATGGCAGAGATCGTCGAGAGGGCAGGTCTGCTGCCCCGCCCAACGGCTTAGGCAAAAGGGAGGTTGGGATGAGCTTGAGAGAGCAATTGGAATCGGGGAAATTCATCATCGCTTCGGAGATTCAGCCCCCCAAGGGCATCGATACGAGGGAACTCCTGGAAAATGCGGATTTCCTGAAGGGTAGGGTGGATTTCGTCGTCGTCCCGGACCTTCAGAACGCAGTGATGAGGCTCGGGTCCCTGGCTACCTGTCATCTCCTCAAGCAAAAAGGAATCAAACCCATCCTTCAGATCGCTTGTCGGGATAGAAATCGATTGGCTTTGCAATCGGATTTGCTTAATGCAGCAGTATTGGGGATCGAGAATGTCCTTGTGGTCCAAGGGGAAGATCCCTCCCTGGGGGATCATCCCGAGGCCAAACCCGTCTTCGATCTCGCCTCCATAGAGCTCATCTCCGTTATACAGGGATTGCAGAAGGGCCATGACCTGGCCGGAAACGATCTTGATGGCTTTCCAAAGTTCTTCGTCGGGGCAGAGGTGAACCCGGGCCTGGAACCCGGTGCCCTGGAGTTGGAGATTTCCGATATGGAGAAGCAGATCCGAATGGGGGCTAATTTCTTCTTAACCCCAGCGATCTTCGATATCTATCTTCTCGAGAAGTTCATGAGGAAGGTGGAGCACCTCAAGGTTCCCATCTTAGCGGGAATCACCATACTCAAGTCGGCCGGCATGGCCCGGTACATGAACCGCGTCATGAGGGGCGTCTTCGTTCCGGAGGAGACCATCACGAAACTACTGAAGGCCCCGGATAAGCTCAAGGCGAGCACCGATATTGCCTCTACCCTCATCAAGGGAATGAAGGACCTCTGTCAGGGAATTTACATGATTCCCATTGGGTGGGAAAGGCGAGTTCCCGCTGTCTTAGATGCAGCGGGCCTTTGAGGGCTCGATCTCCTTGTTTCGGCACCGATTCTATGATACGGTTTCATAAATCCCTTTCTCTTTGAGTCCCCAAGAAAAGATGCGGAAAAAGAGTTTAACGGATCGAGTCAGGCGTGAGAACAGCGAAGATGTCCCATTCCGGGCCATTGCCGAGATGGGCAACGATGGGATCCTCGTCTGTAATGGAAGGGAGAAAATCGTTTTCGCCAATCAAGTCGCGGCGGAGATCACGGAGTACCCACGGGACGAATTAGTGGGCAAGGGGCTATCAGCCCTCTTGGGGAAGGAAAACAGGACCTTCCTGAAGGACATCCAAACCAAGGGGCGCAAATACGGCCGGAAGTTTCGCACTGAGATGCGGATCGTTACGGCCCGGGGGGATGTAAAGGAGGCTGAGGTCTGCATCGCATCCGCCAAATCCAACGGGAAGATGAAGACCTACCTCTACCTGAGGGATATCACCGAGCGAAAGCGGTTCGAGAGGGAAATTAAGGAATCGGAGGAAAGGTACAAGAACCTGTTCGAGCGAGTGCAACACGGCATCTTCATCAGTACCAAGGAGGGAAAGTTTCTGGACTGTAACCCGGCATTGTTGGAGATGTTAGGGTATCGAAGTAAGAGGGCATTCCTCAGCATCGATATCGCGAAGGATCTCTACGTCAACCCGGAGGATCGAAGGACCTTCCAGAGGTTGGTGGAGAGAGATGGGTTCGTCAAGGATTTTGAGGTGGGATTTAAGCGAAAGGACGGGCAGAAGATCACCATTCTCCTCACGGCCCATCCCATTCGAAACGAGCAGGGGGAGATCGTCGGTTACCAAGGGTTGAACATCGACATCAGCGAGAGAAAGGAGATGGAGAGGAAGGTCCGGGAAGCCATGACGAAATTCCAGAAGATCTCCGAGATGGGGGAGGAAGGGATTCTCGTGATCGACGAGAGGAATCGAATTATCTTTACCAATTCCATGGCCGCCGAGCTGACCGGCTACTCGAACGAAGACCTGTTAGGGATGAAGTTTACCGATTTGCTCCATGCACGGGATAGGAGGTTCGTGGGGGAGATGCATGATCAGGTTGGACTGGACGAGAGCAAGCGGGTCTGCACGGAGATGGATGTCCGTAGACCTGACGGGAGCTCCATGGATGCGGAGGTCTGCATTACCATCGCTAGGCCCCAAGTGGGGCGGATTGATACCTATATCTACCTGAAGAATATCACCGAGCGGAAGAAGATGGTAGCCGAAATCGGCCAGACCAACGAGTTCTTGACCAAACTCATCGCCAGTTCCGTGGATGGCATTATTGCCGCCGATATGAAGGGGAGCATCATCATATTCAACAAGGCGGCGGAAGAACTCTTAGGGTACACCGCCAAAGAGGTGATGGGGAAGATGAACATCGTTGACCTCTACCCATCAGGAGGGGCAAAGGAGGTTATGCGAAAACTGAGGGGTAAGGAGTATGGGGGAGTCGGGAAACTGACTCCACAACAGGTCACCCTCGTCGACAAATCCGGAGAGCCAATCCCCATCCAGCTCTCCGCGTCATTGGTTTACGGCGAAGGGGGAGGGGAGCTCTTCAGTGTGGGTTTTTTCACGGACCTCCGCCCAAGAATCGAGATGGAGAAACAGCTGGAGGAAACCCATCTTCAGTTGGTTAACTCGGAAAAAATGGCCTCTCTGGGCAAGCTGGCCGCCGGCATCGCCCATGAAATCAATAACCCCATGGGTGGAATCCTCATTTACTCCAGCCTCCTGATGGAGGCGTTGGAGGGGGAAGATGCGAGGAGGCAGGACCTGGAGAAGATCGTGCAAGAGGCTACCCGATGCAAGGAGATCGTGAAGAGTTTGCTGGAGTTCTCCCGGCAGACGGAACCCAAGATGGAACCTACTGATATCAATAAGGCCATCACCGATGGCCTCTTCTTCCTCGAAAACCAGGCCCTCTTCCACAATATCGAGATCGTCAAGAACTTGGCACCGCAACTTCCCAGGGTCCGGGGAAATGGCAGTCAGCTCAAGCAGGTTTTCATGAACATCGTCGTTAATGCTGCCGAGGCTATGCACGGAGGCGGTACCCTCACTATTACGACGGGCCTATCCGGGGACAAGAAGGACATCTGGATCGATTTTGCCGATACGGGGGAGGGGATTCCCCAGGAGAACCTTTCCAGGATCTTCGACCCCTTCTTCACCACCAAAGAGGTGGGAAAGGGGACCGGCCTTGGGCTGAGCACATCCTACGGGATTATCGATGGACACGGAGGCCGGATCGATGTCAAGAGCCAGGTAGGGCAGGGGACCACCTTCAGGATAGAGCTCCCTGCAGAGCTCGAGGATGCAGAGTCTCTTTAGGAAAGGAATCGAGCCAATGGAGACGAAGGAAACGCGAGTCAAAGGGGTAGAGACAAGGGGCAAAGCGGCTGCCATGGAACCATCCTTTTCGGAGCTGGTGGCCCAGGAGAGCGGGGAGAACCTCCTGGCCTGTTATCAGTGTCAGAAATGCTCCGCTGGGTGCCCGGTCGCCTACGCCATGGACGTCCTTCCGAATCAAGTCATTCGTATGGTTCAATTCGGCTTCAGGGAGAGGGTCCTGAGCTCCAATACCATATGGGTATGCGCATCCTGCTACACCTGCAGCGTTCGGTGCCCCAATGACATCGACATCGCGAAGGTCATGGATACCCTCAGACACATAGCGTTGAAATCGAAGGTTAAGCCAGCGGAGAGGGATATCCCCATCTTCCATTCGGTCTTCCTCGATTCCATAAAATCGAAGGGCCGAATCCACGAACTGGGCTTGATCTGGCAGTACAAGACCAAGACTCGGGATTTCATGAAGGATGCGGCCCTGGGCTGGAAGATGTTCAGAAAGGGGAAGATCAAGCTCTTTCCTTCCAAGTTCGGAGGTGGGAGGGAGATAAAGGGCATTTTCAGTCGATTCGAAAAGGGGGAATGAGGTGAAAGAGCTCTCCTATTATCCCGGTTGCTCCTTGGATGGTACGGCTCGGGAGTACGATGAATCGATTCGCGGTGTCTGTGAGATGTTGGATATCAACCTCCACGAACTGGAGGATTGGACGTGTTGTGGGGCAAGTTCAGCCCATTGCACCGATGAACACCTGGCAATCGAATTGGCCACTCGAAATCTCGCCATAGCGGAGAGAGGAGATAGGGAACTGCTCGTTCCCTGTGTTGCGTGCTATAGCCGGTTTAAGGCGGCGGAAAAAGAGGTTCGGGAACACCCGGAGTCGTGGGAAACTCCTTATCAGGGGAAGGTCAGAATCCGATACGCCCTGGACTTCTTCTGCCAGGGCTCACTGCTCGATGCGGTTGGGGAGAAGGTGGTTACGCCCCTATCCGACCTCAAAGTGGCCTGCTACTATGGATGCCTCAGCGTTCGGCCTCCCGACATGACCGGGGTGAAGCAGTACGAGGACCCCCAGTATATGGATCAATTGATGAGCACCCTGGGGGCGGAGCCCCTTCCGTGGTCTTACAAGACGGACTGCTGCGGGGCGAGCTTGGTTATGACCAGGACCGATGTCGTGCGAAGGCTTTCCCACGGTTTGTTGGAGATGGCCAAGGAAGCGGAAGCGGACTGTATGGTGACGGGATGTACCATGTGTCAATCAAACTTGGATACTCGGCAGGAGGAGATCGGTAAGGAATTCGGTCAAACATACGAACTTCCCATCTTCTATTTCACGGAGCTGATGGGGCTGGCCATGGGGCACCGGGATGTAGGGAAGTGGTTTGGCCGACATCTCACCGACCCCACAAAACTTCTCAGTTCTAAGGGACTCATGAAGTGATTTTGGTTTCATACGGATAACGGGTTGTTGCCGAAATCCCTGGAGCGAACATTAAAGAATTTTTGTTAACCATTCTAAGTGAGGCGAAACGGCCGCAAAGCCATTGTTTGAGCCAGTAGGACGAGTTTTGGGTTTGCAGTGAAGCGAACTTTGGATAGGTCAAAAATTATTTTCAGAGAGCGAAAGGGTATTTGGGCAACAGTCCCATAAGGGTGAACCCTATGGGTGCAATTTCATCGCCTAATTCCGAAGCCGAAAAAGTGGGTGCGGTCCTCGTCGTCGGGGGAGGAATCGCCGGAATTCAGGCCTCCCTTGATTTGGCGGAATCGGGGTACTTCGTCTACCTCGTGGAATCCTCCCCGGCCATCGGCGGAGTGATGGCCCAGTTGGACAAGACCTTTCCCACCAATGACTGTTCCATGTGTATCCTTTCCCCAAAATTGGTGGAGTGCGGCAGACACCTCAACATAGAAACCCTCACCTACTCGGAGGTGTTGGACGTTCAGGGGGAACCGGGTCATTTTCGAGCGACCATCAGGAGAAAGCCGCGGTACGTGGATTCGGCGAAATGTACCGGCTGCGGAGAATGTCCCGACGTCTGCCCCGTCGGGATTACCAGTGAATTCGACGAGGGCCTGGTGGACCGTAAGGCCATCTATCGCCCCTACGCCCAGGCGTTTCCTAATATCTTTACCATCGACAAGAGGGATCGGCCACCGTGCGTGATGACGTGTCCGGCCGGGGTGAATGTGCAGGGCTACGTCGCCCTGATCTCCCAGGGCAAATACGAAGAGGCCCTTCAGCTCATCTATGAAAACCTTCCTCTTCCGGGCGTACTGGGAAGGATATGTCACCACCCTTGTGAGGCGGAATGTAATCGGGCTTCCCTGGATGAATCCGTTGCCATCTGCGATCTGAAGCGGTTTGTGGCGGATCGAGCCGAGAAAAAGCCGCCAGGAAAGAAGGAGGAGCGGCCGGAAAGGGTAGCCATCGTCGGCTCCGGGCCCGCTGGATTGAGCGCGGCCTACTACCTGTCCCTGGAAGGGTATCGGGTAACCGTCTTTGAAAAGCTTCCGTCCCCCGGGGGGATGTTGCGCACGGGTATTCCCGAATACCGCCTTCCCCGGGATGTGCTTGACGGGGAAATCGAGTTCATCCAGAGCCTTGGTGCCGAGATTAAGACGAATACCGCGGTTGGAAAGGACATAACCATAGGGGAACTCTTCTCCCAGGAATTCAAGGCTCTCTTCATAGCGAGCGGTGCATACACGGATCTCAGGTTGGGGATCCCGGGCGAGGACGGCCAGGGAGTAGTCCCGGGGTTGGTCTTTCTCGGGATGATTAATTCAGGCCAGGGGGTCCAGATAGGGGCGAGGACGGCAATCATCGGTGGCGGCAACGTGGCCATCGATGCGGCCAGGTCGGCCCTCCGGAGTGGCGCAAAGGAGGTGACCATCCTCTACAGGAGATCCCGGGAGGAAATGCCCGCCAACGATGAGGAGATCGAGGAGGCCCTTTCGGAGGGAATTGAGATCCAGTACCTGACAGCACCCAGCGAGATCATTCCCAGGGGAGAGGGGAGAAAGGAGGTCCGCTGCATTCGGATGCAGTTGGGGGAGCCCGACGAAACGGGGAGGAGACGCCCTATCCCCATCGACGGCTCGGAATTCTCCGTTGAAGTCGATACGGTTATTCCCGCCATCGGCCAGGCCCCGGATCTGGCCTTTGTTTCCCCGGAGGTGGGGATCGAGCTGACGGAGGGCGGGAGATTACGGGTTGATCCCGTCACCCTTCAGACCTCCCGGGAAGGGATTTTCGCGGGAGGAGATGCCGTTACGGGGCCAGCTTATGCTATCGAGGCGGTTGCTGCGGGGAGGGAAGCGGCCATCTCCATCCATCGGTATCTCAACGGGCAGGACCTGAAAGAGGGGCGGGAACCGTCTTCGTGGGGAAGGGCCAACGTTGACGATCTGTTGGCCAGGGCCCAGAAGATTCCTAGGGAGAAGCCAGCCCTCCTTCCTCCCGAGGGGAGAAAGAGTGATTTCCAGGAGGTGGAGCTGGCCCTTACCGAGGATGAGGCTTTACGGGAGGCCCAGCGCTGTCTCAACTGTGGGCTCTGTTCGGAGTGCCTTCAGTGTGTCTCGATCTGTAAGGCTGAGGCCATCGACCACGGTATGGGGGAGGAGATCTTGGATATCGAGGTTGGATCGGTGATCCTGTCCCCGGGTTTCGACGAGTTCGATGCGGTGGGACTGGCCAGCTATGGGTATGGTCGATACCCCAACGTGATCACCAGCATCCAATTCGAGCGCATCCTGAGTGCTTCGGGTCCTCATCAGGGAGCCCTTCTCAGGCCCTCCGATGGAAAATCGCCCCGGAAGATTGCCTGGATTCAGTGTGCGGGCTCCAGGGATATGACCGGGGGGAATGGAAACGAATACTGTTCCTCGGTCTGCTGCATGTACGCCATCAAGGAGGCGGTGATTGCCAAGGAACATCACGGTGAGGTGGAACCCACTGTCTTCTACATGGACATCCGCTGTCAGGGAAAGGATTTTGACGCCTATTTCGAACGGGCAAAGAGGGAGTACGGCGTCCGTTTCGTCCGGTGCATGATTTCCAGGGTTGCCGAGAGGCCTCGGTCCAAGGATCTGGCCATCTCCTACATCGACGAGAACCAGCAGGTCGTGGAGGAGGAGTTCGATCTCGTCGTCTTGTCCGTGGGATTGACTCCCCCCAAGGGTGCTCGTGAACTGGGGGAACAGCTGGGGTTGCAATTCGATGCCTATGGGTTCTGCAAGACCGATGAGTTTTCACCCCTTTCTACCTCAAGGCCGGGGATCTACGTATGTGGAGCCTTTCAGGGACCGAAGGATATCCCGGAAACGGTGGCTCAGGCAAGCGGAGCTGCTTCAAGCGCCTCATCTGCCCTGGCCTCGGTCAGGGGGACCCTCGTCAGGGAAAAGGAGTACCCTCCCGAGAAGGATATATCAAAGGAGGAACCCCGTATCGGGATCTTTGTCTGCCATTGCGGAATCAACATCGGCGGCGTCGTGGATGTGCCTCAGGTGAGGGAATTCGCCAATGGGTTGCAGGATGTGGTCTACGTGGAGGAGAACCTCTATACCTGTTCCCAGGATACCCAGGAGAAGATAAAGCAGGCGGTGGAAGAACACGAGTTGAACCGGGTGGTGGTTGCCTCCTGTTCACCCCGCACGCACGAGCCGTTGTTTCAGGAGACCATTCGAGAGACAGGCCTCAACAAGTATCTCTTCGAAATGTCCAATATCCGCGATCAATGCTCTTGGGTGCATATGCACGAGCCCGAAGAGGCAACGGAGAAGGCGAAGGAGTTGGTTCAGATGGCGGTTGCCAAGGCCCGCCTCTCCGGGCCTCTGGAGGAGCCCGTAGCAGAGGTCATCGATAAAGGTCTCGTCATCGGAGGAGGACTGGCGGGCATGACCTGCGCCCTGGAGCTGGCCAATCAGGGCTTTGACTGCTATCTCCTGGAGAAGGGTCCCGAGTTAGGGGGAAACCTGAGCCACATCACTGAGACCTTGGAGGGGAATGACGTTCAGCAATTGCTCCATAAGACAGTCCAGGATGTGATGGATCATCCGCGCATCCACGTCTTCACGGATACGGAGGTAACCGGGTTCTCCGGGTACATGGGGAACTTCAAAACCGGGATCCGAAACCATGATGGAGCTGAGGAGGAGCTCGAGCACGGGGCCGTGATCGTGGCCACGGGAGCAGAAGAGCTCAAGCCCTCCGAGTATCTGTACGGGCAGGATGACCGGGTTATGACCCAAAGGGAATTCGGGGAAATGATCGCCCGTGAGGAAAGCTCCCTATCCGGGGCCAAAACCCTCGCCATGATTCAATGTGTAGGATCGAGAACCGAGGAGAGACCCAATTGCAGCCGCATCTGTTGCAGCACCGCCATCAAGAACGCCTTGAAGGTCAAGGAGAAAAATCCCGGGGCGACGGTCTATATATTCTACCGGGATATTCGGACCTATGGTCTCATGGAGAAGTACTATACCAAGGCCCGAAACGAGGGTGTCATCTTTATTCCCTACGACCCTCAGGATAAACCCCAGGTCTCCATCGAGGCGGGCTCGATTAACCTGTCCTTTATGGACCCAATCATCAACCAGCGTATGGTGCTGAACCCC
>Ga0209636_10004591_pt1 | contig 14098 bp, 12 predicted proteins | sample DeeMarSWOR152_54_FD_187464 | JGI IMG/M metagenome (GOLD analysis project Ga0209636, IMG submission 187464) | Marine sediment microbial communities from White Oak River estuary, North Carolina - WOR-1-52-54 (SPAdes) (version 2) | ecosystem: Environmental > Aquatic > Marine > Intertidal zone >...
CAACTCGTCATTGTCTTCTAGGGCCTTTGTCCGTGTGCGCCAGTTTGAAGCGGCCTACCGACTCGTCTTTGTGAGGGCATGGTAAAAAAAGACATCTCCATGCTCACTCACCAGTTAATTTCAAAGAGCTAAAATGTTACGGCAATTCTAAAGGAGGCATCCATGCATAAAGCGCTCGATGGAGTCAGGATACTGGATTTGACGCGCGTTCTGGCAGGACCTTTTTGCACCATGGCATTGGCTGATCTAGGCGCGGAAGTTATCAAGGTGGAGATGCCAGGAATCGGCGACGACAGCCGCTCAGCTGGTCCTTTTGTCAAGGGAGAAAGTTCCTACTTCATGAGCCTCAACAGGGGAAAGAAAAGCCTCACCTTGAACCTGCGCCACCAGGAGGGAAAAGCCGTTCTAAAGGAGCTTGTAAAGAAGGCAGACGTCCTGATAGAAAACTTTCGGCCCGGAACCATGAAGAAGCTGGAATTGGATTACTCTGTTCTGTCTGCAGAAAATCCACGGCTTATCTATGCGGCCATATCAGGCTTCGGGCAGAGTGGGCCCTACCGGGAGAAGCCAGCCTACGACTTTATCATCCAGGGTATGGGAGGTGTCATGGGGCTTACTGCACACCCCGGCGGACCGCCCACCCGCGTGCCGGTAGCCATTGGAGATATCACCGCAGGGCTCTTTACCGCAATCGGCATCCTCTCGGCCCTGAGAGAACGGGACGTCTCGGGACAGGGTCAGATGATAGACGTGGGGATGTTGGACTGCCAGGTATCCCTCCTGGAGAATCCTCTTGCCCGTTACTTTGCCACCCAAGAGGTTCCCGTACCTATCGGCAACACCCATCCCACCCTCAACCCCACGGGGGCATATCCCACCAGGGACAGGTACATAGTTATCGGCGTCGGAAATGATAGCCTCTGGAAAACATTCTGTCAGGTGATGGACAGAAAACACTGGATCGAGGACGAGCGCTTTACCACTAACGCCAAAAGGACAGAGAACTCTGCCCAGCTGGGAGAGCTTTTGACAGAGCTATTCCGGACCAGAAACACTGCGGATTGGATTGAGCTACTGGACAATGCTGGGATTCCCTGCGGTCCCATTAATACGGTGGATGAGGTGGCCAATGACCCTCACATAGATTTCAGAAAGATGATCGTTTCCATTGAACACCCCACTGCGGGAGAGGTGAAGATGACCGGAGTGCCCATCAAGATGAGCCGCACCCCTGGTGCCGTGGATACGCCTCCCCCCATCCTGGGAGAGCATAACGATGAGATTCTGCAGAGGCTCCTCGGATACAAGAGGAATAAGATCAAAGCCCTGAGACAAAAGGGAACTATATGAAGTAAATAGGTAGTTATCCCTACCAGAGACAGGGAATAGGTTCAGAATAGAAACACCCCCATTCATAAATGGGTGTGATTTTTTTCCTTTTGAGTAATCTACCTGATTGAACCTCTCTGTCTTTTTCCCTTAGTATCGGTTTCAAAGATCACAGTGATCTTCTATGTTAACCATAGGGCATCCACCTTAGCGGCCCCTTCAGGGTGATTGAGGGGTCAATTTTCTCCTTGACACATCATCCGGGTTAGGCTATGAATCGCACAGAAGGGAGCATACAAAATAATACCTTTGAGGGAGGGTCAATGCCGTGGGGGCCTTGACTCCCGAAAGACTAGCCTTTTAAAGGAGGTGCCATCATGAGGAAATGTAAGTTTTCGAAAGGCTTATCATTTGTGATCGGGCTTGCCTTGATTGTTGGGCTCTTTTTGCCCTCAATCGTGCAGGCGATGGAGAAACCTGGTGGGTTTCCGAGTAGACCCCTGACCATGATTGTTCCCTATGGTACGGGTGGAGGCTCAGATCAGCTGACTCGTGCCATGACCGCAGCACTTGAGAGGGTAATTAAAGTCCCAATCACCGTTGTCAATAAGCCGGGAGGAGGTGGTGTCGCGGGACTGTCCGACTTCTTTGCTGCTCGTGCCGATGGGTATACCCTGACCGAACACATTGATGATGCGGCCACCCTCTATGCTGCAGGTAAGATCAGAGAGAATCCAGCGGTCGACTGGTTTCCGCTCTGCGTCGCTCAGATCACCTTTAGCCAGATATACGTTCGGCCCAAGGATAATCGCTTTCCCAACTGGGAGGCCGTATTGAAACTTGCTAAGCAGAAACCAGGTCAGCTCACGATAGCCAACGTCGCCCATGCAGGGTCCATGGAACGGGTGACCATGTACCTTCTGGAGAAGGCGCTGGGATTTAAGGTCACACAGGTCAGCTTTGACAAGCCAGTCGAGCGATATGGAGCCCTGGTGGGCGGTCACGTGGATCTCCTCTTCGAACAGCCTGGGGACGTCCGTGCCTACATCGAGTCTAAGGATATGAAGCCGGTTCTTACCTTCCTGAATGAACGGCCAAAGGCCTTTTCAGAGGCCCCATGCTTAAAGGACATAGGGGTTGACATGAAGCCTCTGTACAGATTTAGAGGTTTCTTTGCCCGCAAGGGCGTGCCCCAAGCTCGACTCAAATACCTCGAGTGGGCTCTTCGCGAGGGATTCAACAGCGCCTCCTTCCAGAAGTTCAACCGCAGCAAGTACATGCACCTGGTTGACAGCTACAGAGATGTGGAAGGCGGGAAGCAGCTGGTCCGAGATACGATCGACACCTACAAACCCGTTTATAAGGAACTAGGGATCATCAAGTAGTAGACCCCATTAGAAGGGTGGGGCTTTAAAGCCCACCTCTGTAAGGAAATAAATCTCTCTATAACATCTCGCCGCAAATAGCGGAGTTTTCTAACGGGGTAAATGCAAGAGCCCTACATCCTTGAGCAGATTGACTATATCAAATGATTTGGGGCCCCCTTTCGGGGGCCTCGAATTGTCAACGAAACGGGGCAGATGAGAGATGGGTAAACTCAAATTTACAATCTCCGAGGCAGGCATCTGGGCAGTGATCACCGGTGTGGCCTTCGGGCTCACGTATCAATTCAATGAGCCGCTGCAACAGTACCGTTACGGTGCGGCTGGATGGCCGAGGGTTATCATTGCTGGCATTGCGCTCTTTGCCCTCATTCAGGCCATATGGAGCCACCTTCACCCAAGCAGGAAAGGCAGAATCATGGGGCAGGTTGAGGAACAGATCTCCGAGCTCCCTTCCCAAGCCAGAGGCATCTCAGTCCATCTGAAGCATCTAGCGACCTTTGCTGTACCACTCCTCTACCTGTTTCTCATGCCCCGGATGGGTTTCTATATTCTCACACCCTTGTTTGTAGCAGGGTATATGATGTTGCTGGGAGAACGGCGACTGCTTCATCTAGTGGGAACGACGCTTTTCGTCTATGCCTTAACCATCGTCATATTTCTGAAATTGCTCTTTGTGCCCCTGCCGGTTGGTAACTGGCCCGGATTCTATGATATCAATTCTCTCTTTGTTTCCTTCATCAAATAGGGGAAGCCAAGGAAAGGAACACCTTGAGAGAAAAATGAAATCAATTCGTCATCGCTAAAGGACAGGAAGGAAGTATTCATGGTGGAATTATTCTTCAAAGGCTTTATCCTTCTGGCAACCGATCCTTTCGCTGTTTTCCTCTTTTTTGCAGCTCTCATCATCGGTCTGTTTTTTGCGGCACTGCCCGGGATCAACATGGTCACCTTGGGCGCCATCATCCTGCCCTTTACTGCTTATTTGAACCCCACCCACGCCATCATGATCTATGGCGTTATTTACGTTTCTGGGACTTACGGGGGAGCCGTCATGGCGATCCTCTTCAATATCCCCGGTTCTGCCGAAAATGCGCCGACGGCATTCGATGGCTATCCCATGACCCAACAGGGTAAGTCAGGAAAGGCTATCGGAGCCGCCATCGTATCATCTTCCCTGGGGGGAATGGTATCAGCCATCGTGATGATGCTGGCTGCCCCCGGTATTGCGAGATGGGCAATCCATGCCTTTGGACCTCCAGAGATGTTTTCCCTGATCTTCTTCGGGCTCTCAATAGTGGCAGCTGTGGGTGCAGAGAACCTGTGGAAGGGATGGATTTCGGTCTTGTTGGGTCTTTTGCTGGCCACGATAGGGACCGATCCCTCGGGAGGGCTTCATCGATTTGCCTTTGGGACGTACTATCTCCTGGCGGGGATCCATTTTATTCCCCTGATTCTCGGGTTCTTTGCTATCTCTGAGGTCTTTGTTCAGGCAGAAAAGATGGTCACCAAGACATACCGTGCCCCCAAAGTGGGGATAGCGTTTCCCAGTTTTATGGAGTTTTGGCGACTCAAGCTCGCCATAGTGCGGTCCATGATTCTGGGTTTTTTTGCCGGCGTTCTGCCCGGCATCGGGGCGACCCTGGCGGCTTTTCTCAGCTACAACGAGGCTGTCCGGTGGTCCAAACACCCGGAGCGTTTCGGGAAAGGAGAACTGGAGGGAGTGGTGGCCTCCGAGACGGCCAATAACGCTGCTACCGGGGGCGCAATGATTCCATTGCTGGCTCTGGGATTACCTGGCGGTGCCATAACAGCCATGATGGTAAGTGTCTTCATGATCCACGGGATGGACCCGGGGCCTCTAATTATGACCCGGGCCCAAGATCTGGTATGGGTACTCTTTGTGGCCATGTTTATCGCCAACCTGTTTATATTCCTCCTGGGCTACATTGAGACAAAGACCATCGTGAACTTGCTGCGGATACCCTTCAGGATCCTCTCGCCCTGTATCATGATCCTTGCAACCGTCGGGGCTTTTGCCCTTCGCAATAGCCTCTTAGATGTCTGGGTAATGTTCTTGGCAGGGATCGCAGGCTACTTCCTTCGTCGCTCTGGCTATTCCGTCCCGGGAATCATCCTGGGAGTGATCTTGGGGGGCTTAGGGGAGGCTGCATTCGTGAAGTCCATGCAGATGTTGCATTATGATTGGTTCGCCTTCTTTGGGCGACCCGTCTGTGCAGTCCTGCTCGCTGCGGCCCTGTTAACATTGTTCGTTAATGTTTTGAAGTCTGCCAAGCAAATGGCCTCCAGCCAGGTCTAAAAAAGGCTATGAAAGGGAAAGAACATACGGGGCCCTCAATCGGTGGTGTAGCGGCCTATATGACCCGTCTCCCATTAATCAGGCCTTATCATCTGTCATTGGGAGCCTTGGAGGCCTTCAGTAGCGTCTTCGTTCGGATTCAGGCCGACGGGAAGGAGGGTTTTGGGGAGGCAACTGACGTGCCCGGCTATTTCATCCAAGGTATTTCAGATGCCTGGGACTTTGTCTGCGCGCACGGGCCTGAACTTCCTGGCAAGGATCCAGAAGTAGCCTTAATGAATATTATCGATAAAGACGATGCGTCTTCGTTTGCAGCCACACCTCTGCTCACGGCATTGGAAAGCCTCATCGAGTCCATCAGTGAGCCAACGATAGGCTCTGCTAAGATTCCCCTTTTGGGAGTCGTGCAGGGTGAAACCCATGAGGCTATAGCTGATGATGCCAAAAAACTCATGGACGAAGGCTACCATACCCTCAAATTTAAGGTGGGTTTCTCCGTGGCTGAGGATCTGGATCGGGTTCGCCATCTCCAGGCTCACCTTGAGCCAGAGATACAAATGCGCCTGGATGCCAACCAAGGCTATGATCTCGCCCAGGCCCTTCGGTTCCTTGAAAGTCTTGACCCTGTGGGAATTGAACTACTTGAGCAACCTCTTGATCCAGGGGCATGGGATGACATGAGCCGGTTGGCTAGAATGAGCCCGGTCCCTCTGATGCTCGATGAGGGGATCGCGGGAGAGGAAGACCTCGATCGGGCTATTGCGACGGGTTGCGCCAAGGCTGTGAAATTCAAGCTCATGAAGTGCGGCAGCTTTGCTCATCTTGAGAAGATGATCAAGAAATCACTGGATGCCGGTTTAAAGGTCATTTTGGGTAATGGCGTGGCAACGGATGTAGGTTGTCTTCACGAAGCCCAGGTTGCCCACAGGCTTGGCTTGACCGCTCATGCAGGGGAGATGAACGGATTCCTCAAGGGGGTGGATCAGTTTCTCCAGCCCAGGTTGCGCGTGGATAGAGGGGAGTTGATTCTTCCTCGTGATCGGCTGAACGTTCGATGGGACCTTGTATCACGGTTCTCCGTGGACACGATGAGTTGGGGCGACATCAGCATACCTGGCTGATCTCCGTTATATCAAATATGGCCGTCTCATAATCCACTTTCTTCTTTTCCCTCTTTTCCCTCTCCCTCAATTTCTCCTGGTGATATTCCTTGATCTCCTTGGTAAACGGGAGGTTTCCAAACTCCAGATACCGAACAGCTCCCTGGGCATCCCTGACCGGAATCACTGCCCCCTTTACACGCATGTTGGGCGCCCATGGGACATCGATGGTCCCCGCCTGGAACCCCCTCACGGCCCCTATTGCTATATCTCCGTTGCCGAGTTCCAGGGTCTTGTCAATAATAGAGCAGGCCTCCTTACCGATGATTTCCATCTCTATCTCCATATCGGTATCAACCGGCATCTCTCGTCCACGAACCATCTTTATGGCCATCTTTGTGGCTCGGACCCCTTCCGCATTCGCCTTCATGGTTGGTATCCCGACAGATTCATGGGTGGTCTTGGTGATGACCTGGGTTGCTCCTGCCAGGGCAGCGATGACACCTCCCATTGCGATGACGGAAAAGGCCCTTGCTTCATCCGGCGGAAAGGCCTGCATCCACTGGTGACTGGCAATGGAAATGAACATATCCTCGTAGCCAGCTTGTTTCACGTAGTGGTGACAGAGCTCTTCCAACACCTTCAGGCCCGCCACATCCTGAACAAGGTCCAAGTTTTGGGCAAGCCCCGCACTGTAGTGTCGTAGGCCCTGACCTGCCGCCAGCAGTGTCTCCATCACGGCGATGGCTATACCAATTCCAGGTGGGATAAGGGTCCCTGTCAAAAACCCCGGCTGCTCCCGATGGATAGGTATCCCATGTTCAGCATAGAAAGAGGCCAGCCGGTCCAGGTACTGATAGTTCTTTATCCCCTCCTCGATCGGAAGATCCTTTATGTAAGAGGCCTGATAGGAAATCCCCGCGCCCAAAAAGGCGCTAAAACCAGCGGCAAGCGCAACTTCGGACGTCAACTGGGGAAAGGGTGTCCCCGAAAGAATGATAATAGGACGATCCATAGCCTCGATGACCTTCCTGACATTCTTCACACCGTGGTTCACCACCGGAAGCCCGTTGAGCATTGATCTTCCTGCTCTAAGACTAGCCTCAATTCCTTCCTGGGCCTCATTGAACCTCACATTCCTTGTGTAGGTGTCCGTCGTGGTAGGCAGGAGATCCGCGCCGCCTTCGTCCTGCAGGCATTTCAAGAGCTTGATGTGCTCGTCCACCAGTGCCACACCGCCTCGAGGTTGGACAAGGGTCCTCCCCTCTGCCTTTGCCCTGACGACCTCTTTGGCGTAATTTTTTGGGGCAAGTCTGCTGTGGTGGAATTCAACAGCCTCATTCAGGTCAACATCCCTGCCTGTAGGCCAGAGGGCCAGGACCTTCTTTCTCTCCCTTTGGAATTCTTCATCGCTCCATCTTTCGTTTTTGAGTTCCATCCTGCAACCTCTCTACAACCTCTTTAGGTATTTTTTGGCAACCCTGAGGGCCTTGTCTGGTTCCACCTCGGACATCAGGCCAATGGCATACAGTAAGTACCTTTCGTCCAGGTAAAATTCAGGGGCCTTGGGTTTCAGAGAAAGGGGATCCATTTCAGAATAGAGCGTTTCCTCTAATATCTTCTCTGGGGCTGGGTTAAAGATCAGCGGCCCGCCCGTGCCAATCACATGCTTAATCCCCCTTAAATCCTTTCCGTATTGAATAAAAACCTCACCTTCTGGCCCAAAGACTGTCTGGATAGTGCCAGCATGTCTTTCCATGGCCAACCTCGCTGCGCTACGAGCCAGCTCGGTATCCAGGCCCCTCTCTGATTCGGATTCTGGTAAGCGATCCGTAAAAAGACAAAGCTCATTAACAGAGTCCTCCAGATCAAGGTTTGGATTGCCCAGTCGTGCCTCAAAGTTTTCCCTTCCCACCGCACCAATGATTGAGGAGGCATTGTAGCGTACCCCGAGATCCCCTTCCACGGTCCTCTTTACAAAAGGCTCTGGAAGACCCTTCTGTACTAAGCCGGGCTGGGTCGGATCGCCCCGCGCAATGGAATGAATATCAGTGGTTGCACCCCCAATATCTACCACTACAAGTTCCCCCAGGCCCTCCTCCCTCGGTGTTCCCTGCGAGAGCAGTTTAGCCGCAGTCAGCACGGCCGAAGGGGTGGGCATCAGTATCCTTTCCACATATTGCTCGGCTTTCTTCAATCCCTTGGCTTCTATGATTCTCCTAATAAAGACCTCTCTAATGATTGAACGGGCCTCGTCCACCTCCAGGATGCCCATTTCAGGCATGACATTGTCCGTGATGACATATTCTTTGTCTCCAGAGGCCAAGATAGCCTGAATTTCGTCCGATGCGACCTTGTTCCCTGCAACAACAATGGGGGCATGGAGGTTGCAGCGACTCAGGCTTGTAGCATTATGTAAAATGGTTTCCTGATCTCCACCATCCGTCCCTCCAGCCAGAAGAACAATATCGGGTGCCATGGTCTCCAATTCGTGGAGTTCTTTTTTTGTCAACTTGTATGAAAAGACACCGACGACCTTTGCGCCCGCCCCCAACGCAGCCCTCTTGGCTGCTTCAGCGGTGAGCTCCGGGACCAACCCGATGGTCACCATCCTCAAACCACCTGCTGCGCTGCTGCACGCCAGCTTGTATCGGTATGCAGGCTCTACCTCCTGCACTTTGTTTATCTTGTCCAATACTGCGTTGAGTCCCAAAGTGATGTCCGTTTCCACTGTTGATGGGGTCTGTGCCCTTCCGACTACTCGCTCGCCGTCGAAATCTATCACGATGGCTTTCGTAAAAGTACTTCCAAAATCAATGAAGAGGCCGTAGCTGGTTGTCTTACTCATGGTCTTTTTTTCCTAAGTCCTGCTTCAGGTCTTCGATGACAGCCTTGGGAGAGATTCCAGGTGGATAGACCCGATTGAATCCCATCTCTTTGAACCTTTGCTCTACCCCCTCCCAGCTTTGCTTGCCCACAACCAAGTTTCCTCCGACGACCAGATGGATGTCCCCTTTTCCTGCCTCAATGCAATTCTCCCTGAAGCCCCTACAATCTAGCTCGCCATGACCACACAGTGAGCCCACCAGAATAGCGTCCGCATTCGTCTCCACGGCTGCCTTTATGAAATCTTCCTGGGTAACAAATGTGCCAAGATTGGCTACCTTAAAGCCCTCTTTTCGCAGTGCATATTCCAAAATTTTGTTCCCAACCACGTGGGCATCCACTCCCAAGACCCCTAAGATAACGGTTTTTTGCTTCATGTCCTTTCCTCTCACAGTGTCTTTGTGCTCAATACCCCAATTCTTCACCCACAATAATGACAGAGAAGGATCTTATGCCCCTGGTTTTCTTTTCAATGATTGATGTCACACGACATAATCTGTCCGGGCTGTTACAGTCAGGACATTTTTTCCCTTTGGCGCAAGGTGTATTGTCTTTTCGTCTTTTGCAATTCAGAGGGGCAGCCCTCTCTTTTATTCTTCTTATCCCTGCATCCACATCCCTCACAATCTTATTTACCCCAACGACAACGATAACGTGCTGCGGACCAAAGACCAAGGCTGACACCCTGTTTCCAGTGTTGTCTGTATTGACAAGCTTCCCGTCCATTGTCAAGGCGTTGGAACTTGAAAGATAGTAATCTGCGCTCACCGCTTTTCTTGCCATTTGCATCCTTTGATCTCTCGTTAACCCGGACTGCCAGTGCTCCAGCACCTCATTACCTCGTTCAAACAATGTCTCGAGGAGTCCCATCTGCCTAATAGTCACTGAACCCCCAATCCCGACTTTTGCCTCACCAGGAATCATTTCCAGAACCTTTGCCTTAGCCTGTTGGGCTGTGCGAACAAAAATGGCATTCATGCCATTATCTCGCAACGTAACCAGAAGATTTTTCACTTTTTCCCCGACATGTATCTCAGTACCCAGGAGAGAAAAGCCTTTAAAATGTTTGGAATTGCACATGGTTTTAGCTCAAATGCCTGCTGCCTTGGTCAAAGCAATTTATCCGATATTGAATGCAGCAGATGTATGTATCGACGCGTGAAACACCACGAGCCGTTATTCCGTCCATGTCTAGTCCCCGTGTGGCTGCAAGCCCCTGTGATCTCCGACGATCAACTCACCAAAAAGGGTATTTCAAGGGTAAGCGCTTGTGTCGGGCACTCGATCTCACAGGGCAGACAATACCAGTATTCGTTGTAATAGTCTAGAGCCTTTGCGCAACGCTGGCACGCATTGAAGTAAATTGCCGTAATCTTATCTGACATCCAATTGTTTTTTCCTTGACTCATTCTCGCTCTCCTGCTAGTTAAAGTTGGCGGAGTTCGGGCTCCTCCGCCTGGGGATTTTGACGGTCCACATCTGTAGCATTATCCCAATCTCCAAAACCGTGGGGCGGACAGGATCGTCCCGGCGGTAGCCATTCCCCATCCCTTGGGAGATCCATCGAAGTCCGGGTAAGAGGAGAGGTTGTTGCGGCGGAAGTTAGTAGAAAAGGCCTCCGGTGCCATGAACACGAAGGTGGAGGGTCGGCTTTAAGTTGAAAACAATGAGTTTAGTGCGGGAAGGTGAGGAGTTTGGCAAATTGACGGGCACGAAGTGTCGAAAAACAGAGGCACTTGACGTCTATAAGAACTATTGGGAGATTTCTTATGAACTGTAAAGATGAGACAATTGCAGCAAGAAACCCAATGGTTAAGGGGCAAGTCGATAGGATCGGCTTTATTCTTTGATAATTTCCAAGCCCCCAAGTTCAATAATTAGATAAGGAGGAGATTATTATGGCAAAGAAAAATATTGTTGTTATCAGCCTGGATGAGGTTCGCCCTGATCATCTGAGTTGCTGTGGCTACAAGAAAATAAATAGCACTCATATTGACCAAGTAGCCGAAGAAGGAGTGAGATTTGAAACCTGTATTAGTACGGCCGACTTTACTCCAATTGCTATGGGTACAGTGATTACTGGAAAATATCCGAATAAACATGGAATGAGGGACGCATATTCTCACATAGTCGGGCCAACAATTGGTGAAATTTTTAAGAAAAATGGTTATAAAACTGCCGGCTTTGTAGGAAATGGTTTATTGGCAAAGCAGCATGGTTTTGGAGAAGGTTTTGATTTTTGGAGTGAATCTTCAAAAGAAAAAAGTTGGATGGAACTTAAGTACGCTGGCAGTGATGTGATTGCCTATGAGGGTAACTGGTGGTTGGAGGAATTCTTCGAATGGTTAAAAAACAATCATAAAGATAGCTTTTGTATGTGGGGGCATCTTTATGAAACTCATGAAGGTTCAGAGGAGTCCCTTCTTAAAAGGGGGCTGATAAAAAAGGGAGAACTTCCGGACTTTGCTTACTATGATGCCAAAATAAAAATGGCTGATGAAAAATTAATAGGTAGGTTATTGATGACCTTGGATGAATTAAACATTAGTGATGATACGATTGTGGTAGTAATGAGTGATCATGGTACTAATCTCGGAGAACATCCTGCCAAACAAATTCCATGGCGAGCAGAAGGCCATACATTACCGCAGCATACCACTATGTATGATCATGACTTAAAAGTGGTAATGATTATGAAGGGCGTGGGCTTGCCTAAAGGAAAGGTAGTTAAAGGTATGGTAGGCTCTGTGGATTTACTCCCCACTTTGATGAATTTGGTTGGAATTTCAACCGAAGGATATGATCTTGATGGCACAAATCTATTACCTGTAATCGAGAAAGCCGAATCAAAAGGAAGAGAGATTTATTCTGAAGACTTATTTGAGCCACGGGGTGAAGGTGCCTTACAATCTATTAGACACGATGATATAAAATTTATGCGGAACTTAACCCTGGGAACCGAGGAATTCTATGATTTGACCACAGACCCTGAAGAAAAGAACAATATCATCGATGAGATTGATAGAGACAGGGGGATCGGGTTAAGAAAGAGGTTGAACGCCTTACTTAAAATGAAGGTTTCTGAGGGCAAAGGATTTTCCCAAAAGGAAAAGGAGCAGATTGACCAGAGATTAAGAGGGTTGGGGTATATAAAATAGGGAAAGCTACCCAAAGACGAGACAAGAGAGGCTAGGCGATCGGACCAACGAGGTAGCAACGTTTAATAATTTTCAGTTTTCATAGAGAGGACGGATGCCTTGAAAAACGTTATTCTGTTAACTATCGACACGTTGAGGAAAGATGCCCTGGGATGCTATGGAGGTGGAAACCCGACCCCTTTCATTGATTCTATCCAGGACAAATGCGTCAGGTTCACTAGGGCTTACTCCTGCGGCCCGTATACTCAAGCGGCCTTCCCCGGGATCCTGACCTCATCTTATTATCTTGAATATGGGCGGCAGAAGGTGCTCTCGGAAAAGCGAGTATTGATATCGGAGGCGCTAACTACGACAGGGATTACAACAGCCGGGTTTCATTCAAACCCGTACCTGAGCGCTTATTTTGGCTGGAATAGGGGCTGGGATGTCTTCTATGACTCCATGGAGGATGAAGTTGACGATAAGGTTCCGTACATAAAAGCTGGCGAGATAAACAAAAAGGTGGCTGCCTGGCTATCCTCCCATATTGGAGCAGGGGAATACGGGCCCTTTTTCCTCTGGGTCCACTACATGGACGTGCATGAGCCCTATGTTCCCGAGCGGAAATACATCGATATGACTGATCCTTCAATAAGCCTCAATGAAGAGGAGATGTTCAGGCTCTTCAAGGACGTGGTGCTGAAGCGGGATGTCTCGGACAAAGGTACGGTGGAGCTTCTAAGGAAACTCTACGGTGCCCATATACGGGAGATCGATGATGCGGTCAGGGAATTTTTTGGGATCTTGGAACAATGTAATGTCTTGAAGGACTCAGCAATAGTCATAACCTCAGATCATGGCGATGAGTTCGGCGAACATGGGGGGGTCTCCCATGACGGAAAGATGTATTCAGAGCTGGTCAATGTGCCGTTACTCATCTATGAGCCCTCTCGAGAGAAGAGTGAAGTGAGCGATCTTTTGGTGAGCACCCTTGATATTCCTCCAACCATCCTGTATCTCTTCGGACTCAATGCAGTAGATGCCTTTGAAGGGTGCTCGCTTCTCCCCCTTCAAGGCTATCCCATTAAAGGGGTCTTTGGTGAAGCCGTTGACAAGCATGGGAGTCATGAGAAGGGTGAAGAAAAGGAGGTCCACTACTACTGTGAAGGTAACCTCAAGATCATCTACTGCGAGACGGATGACTCATGGGAGCTCTACGATATCAACTCCGACCCACAGGAGCTCAACAACATCATCCAGACATCCCCCGGTGCGGAGCCCATGAAGCAGAAGCTGACGCCCAGGGTAAGAAGATATTAGGGGTAGGAAAACAGCAAATAGGCTCAGAGAATACTCCTTCAGTATTTCGGTTAGGGCTTGCGGCGAGCTCAGCCGAGCGGTAAAGAAGCGCGCCCTGTTAAATCCCCCATAGGGTGTCCGCCAAAGGCGGAATTTAACAGGGCCCGCATCGGCAGCGGTCGATTTAACGTTACAATAAATAAACGAATGACGTAACATCAGGACGAAACGGGTCTCGTCACCGTAACCCATAAACGTTACCTCGTTCTCAAGTGTTGCGCATAGACACGCAGATTCCTACCCCTATGTGGGGTGAACGGTTACAAAAAATTAGATAAGGAGGGTCAAAGATGGCTATTGACAAAGAAATCAGCGAAAAGAGGAAGAGGCAGTGTGCAAAGCTTGTTGATATGTCCAAGGATATCGTAAGCGAGGCCTTTGACAGGTTTAAGCCCGAGGAGCTGGGCGTAACCTGGACAGGGGGGAAAGACAGCGGTCTGACCCTCTGGATCATTCGCGAGGTCTGCCTGGAAAAAGGAATTCCCATCCCAAAGACCATGATCATCGGGGAGGGAGATGAATTTGAGGAGATCGAAGAGTTCGTCGAAAGATACACTAAGGAGTGGGAAATTCCTCTGGAGTTGT
>Ga0209636_10004592_pt1 | contig 14093 bp, 13 predicted proteins | sample DeeMarSWOR152_54_FD_187464 | JGI IMG/M metagenome (GOLD analysis project Ga0209636, IMG submission 187464) | Marine sediment microbial communities from White Oak River estuary, North Carolina - WOR-1-52-54 (SPAdes) (version 2) | ecosystem: Environmental > Aquatic > Marine > Intertidal zone >...
GTTGGATGTGGCGCTCTCGGATTATATGGGGCTGGGCTCCTTTTCATTATGGCCGGTGGGGCTGGGATAGAGACCTTGGCTGGTTCTGGGTGCCTGGAACTGTCTGGGGACCTGGCTGGGTCACCTGGCGGAGTAGTAACCTTTATATAGGCTGGGCTCCTCTTCCACCCGGAGTCCCTTTTGTCATGGGAGTAGGGGTCAGACGAACCGCGTTTACCATACCCTATTCACACTGGGTTTTTGTGGATGGTAATTATTTCTTGGACACCTCTCTCCACCTCCATGTCTATCCGTATGAGCGGAATAGAACCATCATCAGGTACACGGTCCACAAAACGAATATTTACGTTCGGAATAATAGAATCATCAACGAAGGCGTAGGTATTGATCGTGTCCAGAGGATAACCAAGAAGCAAATTTCAAAGTATGAACTCAAGGATGCAGATAAAGCAGAGGTCAGAAGAATCGGCTCCGGACAACTTGAGGTATACAGACCAAAGATAAGGAAAAGCGATACTGCGAAGCCCAAGACGGTTGTAAGAAAAGACGAAGCAAGGGTAAGGATATCAGAAGAAAGAACTGTAATCAGAAAAACCGACAAAGAAGCATCGCCTGCTGAAAGAGAAAAGAATCTAAGAGAGGCTCAAGAGCGAGAGGTAAGAATTCTGGAGAAAAGCCAACAGAGGGAAAAGAAGGAACTCGAACAGAAGCTGGAAGAGGAGAGGAAAGCTGCAAGAACCGCTGCCGAGAAAAAGAGAGTCGAAAGAGAGCAAAAAGAAAAAATAAACAAGCTCCAAAAAAGCCACACAGAGGAAAAAACCGCGGTAAAAAAGAGGCATGAAGAAGAAAAGAAAAAAGTCGTGAAGAAGAAGAAAGATGATAAGAAGGAGCCAGATAAGAAAAAGGTCATAAAGAAGAAAAAGAAATAGCGCCGCTTTTAAGTTTTAGCTACACAGAATATGCTTTTATGATATCTTCAGGGATTATCTCAGGTATCCCTGTCCTTGCGTTTATAAGAACGTAGACAAAATAACCTTCTGCAGCTACTTCTTCAGTTCCTTTCTTAAGGATTTGAAAGCAAACTTTAACGCTTTTCTGCTTTATTTCTTCCACCCAGGTCCTGACGATGATCGTGTCTCCTAAATAGAGAGGTTTATTGAATTCAAAGTAAGTGGATTTTGTTGCCCAGGAAAAGCCTCTTTTGAAAAACTCTTCCATCGACATCTTATAACATCTTTTCATCTGGTCCCACCGGGCAAATAAAACATAATCAAGGTAAACAGACTGGTGGACATGGCGATTTATGTCGATTTCGCTCGGTCGAACAATTATTTCAGAATCAAATTTCTTATGCATCTTTTTTCCTCTTTTTAAAAATTTTTAAAATTATTAAAATCTGTCCCCATAGAATAATGACTCCCCCCAAGATTGTGCGGGGAGAGGGGATTTCATGAAGAAAGAAAAAAGCGAAAATAATCCCATAAACAGGTTCAAGAAAATGTATCATGCTTGCAGTTTGAGCTTTTATGCGCTTCATCCCTTTTATAAAGAGGGTGTGAGAGCCTGCAGTGCAAAACACTCCAAGAACACAAAGGAGAAGAATGTCGTTCGTGTTTAAGGCAGGTTGGAGCACAAAATAGAATGGGAGGAGAAACAGCATGGCAAAGAAGTCCTGGTAAAAAGCAATAAGCAGACTTGAAAAATGCTGAGTGAGTTTTCTATTCAGAATTGTAAGAACAGCAAAAGTTACGCTCGAAAGCAGCCCCCAAAGGACCCCGACGAAGGTGGAATTATCAAGGTCGAAACGGGGGATGATTAAGAATACTCCGATCACGCAAAACAACGAGAAAAAAATATTCGTTTTAACCATTTTTTCCTTGAGCAATAGAGGTTCAAGAAAAGTTGTAAAGACAGGATAGGTGGCAAAGGAAAGAAGCCCAACGGCAACGGAAGAGACCTGGATCGATTTAAAAAAAGATACCCAGTGAACAGCGAGGATGAATCCGAGCAAGATTAGGTATAGATAATTTTTTCTGGGCGAGATCTTCATGCTCTGCTTTGATAGCCAGAGAAATAGAGCCAGGGTTATGCTGGCAAAAAAAACACGGCCTAGGACGATGATAAAAGGAGAGAAGACGAGCCATTTGCCGAAAAGTCCGGCCAAGCCGAACAACAAAACAGCCACATGAATCTCAAAAAGGCTCTTTTTTTTATCCATGTCTAAAATGATATAAATGGGTGACGTCCCCCAATCGAAGACGATGCCAAAATAGCTTTTGAATTCATAACGAATTGTGATAATATAATCTGTTTAAATAATAGGAGCTCAGTTTCCTTATCTAACCTTTCAAGCCTGGGAAAATGACCTATCTTATTTATGCCCGAAAATATAGACCCAAGACTTTCGAAGAGATGATCGGCCAAAAACCTGTTGTTCAAACCCTACAGAATGCTATCAAAAACAACAGGGTTGCTCAAGCTTATATTTTTTCTGGAATGAGGGGAGTAGGAAAAACGACTGCTGCTCGGATCTTAGCTAAGGCTTTGAACTGTCAGCATGGTCCCACGCCTACTCCCTGTAATAAATGCGAATTTTGCAAGACGATTAGCGAGGACCGCTCTGTGGATGTTCTTGAAATCGACGGGGCATCTAACCGGGGAATAGAAGAAGTAAGGTCGCTTCGCGAAGGAGTGAAATACAAGCCTATCCACAGCCGTTATAAGGTCATTATAATCGATGAAGTCCACATGCTAACTCGCGAAGCCTTCAATGCTCTATTAAAAACTTTGGAAGAACCTCCACCCCATACTATTTTTATTTTTGCAACCACTGAATTCCATAAGGTCCCGGCTACGATCATGTCCCGCTGTCAGCATTTTGAATTCAAGAAAATCTCTCAGAAAGAGATAATCAATCATTTAGTAGACATTACTCAAAAAGAGAAAATAAAGATATCATCCTCTGGTTTAAACCTTATTGCCGAAGCCGCTGATGGAAGTTTAAGAGATGCCCAGAGCTTGCTTGACAAATCAGTAGCCTTTTCGGGAGAAGTCATAGGTGATGAGGATTTAAAAGAGATCTTAGGAACTATCAGCAGAGACCTCCTTTTTGCCTTTTCAAAAACAATCCTGGAAGAAAAGCCTGATGAAGTTTTTCCGCTTGTGGAAAAAATAATAGAAAACGGTTATGACCTTCGATTTTTCTACAAAGAACTAGTTCAGCATTTCAGGAATTTGCTTCTGGTTAAATCAGCCAAGAATCCACAGGATTTGTTACCTTTGAATGAAGAAGACCTGAATGATTTAAAAGAAGAAGCAAATAAAGCTTCTGAAGAGGAGCTGCTCCGTTATCTAGTTGTCCTCCAGCAGGGAGAGCCGGGATTGAAATTTTCTTCCCACCCCAGGATTTATTTAGAGGTTTTCCTGGTTAAATTGAGCCATTTCAAAAAAATCACCCCGTTGAAAGATGTCATCCAGGAGTTAGAGGATATTAAAAAAGAACTAAAATCTCCATCTGGCAAGGAATTCACTAAAAATACCCCCCAGCAGGAAAAAGTAACAGAAGAAAAGGCTCCGGAAGTCTCGAGTCAGAGAATAAACGAGACGGTACTTAGTAAGATGGAAGAGGACAAGGGAAAAAGGGAGCGAGATATTGAGACAGCTATGAAGGATCCCTCTGTTCAGTCTTTTATGGATAAATTCAAGGCACAGGTGCTTTCGATTAAACCCATAAAAAGAGCTGAGGATGATAAAAATAAATTGCTTTTCGATTTAGGGAGAAAAAAATGAAAAATGTGGCAAATTTACAGAAAATGTTAAAGACAGCAAAGGAAATGCAGGATAAACTCCAGAAAGAATTAGCAGAGATGAGAGTAGACGGTTCGAGCGGGGGTGGGATGGTAACTGTCACTCTTGACGGCTCAAAAAGTTTGTTATCAATCAGCATTGATCCGGAAGTTGTGAATAAAGATGATATTGAAATGCTCCAGGATTTGATCATTGCTGCATTCAACGATGCTGGAGCAAAAGTGGATGAAGAAGTATCCCAAAAAATGGGGAAATTTGGAGCAGGCCTTAATATTCCTGGGCTTTTCTGATGATCGATGAAACCCATCCTCTGAATCTCCTTATTGAGGAGCTGAAGAAAATCCCGAGCATCGGAGCCAAAACCGCGCAAAGAATTGCGTTTTATATCACCGGTCTTCCCCAGGAAGAAGCAGATAGATTGGCAAAATCAATAAAGGAAGCCAAGCGCAACACATTTTATTGTTCCATCTGTAACAGCATGACTCATGTAGATCCTTGTCATTATTGCACTGACTCCAGCCGAAACGACGAAGTCCTTTGTATTGTTGAAGAACCGTTTAATATCTCCTCAATTGAAAAAACCGGGATTTATACCGGGAGATATCATGTTCTCTTAGGGGCCCTTTCTCCCTTAAAGGGAGTAGGTCCTGATGAATTAAAGACAGAGAAATTGGTGAAGAGAATAAAAGAGGGAAATCTCAAGGAAATTATTATCGCCACTAATCCCACCGTGGAAGGAGAATCCACAGCTATTTATCTGGCGAAAATTTTAAAAGATTTCAGCATCAAGATGACAAGATTAGCCATGGGATTGCCAGTAGGGTCTGATATTGATTATGCCGACCAGGTTACCATCAAAAAAGCTTTAGAAGGAAGGACAGAAATCAAGGAATAGGATTTTGGTGAACCGTCGAATTCAAAAAGTATCGTCAAAATCAAGAAAGCATTTCTTAATTAGAATAAATGAAAAACATGGCTTCGCTAAAAATGATGCTTGATTAATTTCCTATAAAAAAAATTTATGGTTCATATTTATTCTTTTTAATTTTTTGAAAAGGGTATTTTGAAGGAATAAATCATTCATATTTTAAAGAAAGGAGGTTCAATGAAAGAGCTGATTGAAATACGCTGGCATGGCCGTGCCGGCCAAGGTGTAGTTACGGCAGCATTAACTTTGGCAGATGTGCTCTCTTCAGAAAGAGACAAATATGTCCAGGCCTTCCCCGAATTTGGGGCAGAAAAGAGAGGCGCTCCAATACTGGCTTTTAATCGCATCAGCTTAAAGCCCATCCGCACCCACAGTCATGTCTATTATCCTGATATTGTCGTGGTCACTGACCCGTCCTTGCTTGGTGTTGCGGATATAAGCGATGGTGCGAAAGAGGATGCGATTTTCCTGATGAACACAACTTTTGACATTCCTCTCATAAGAGAAAGACTGTCTTTAGGAGAAAGGAAAATTTATGCCTTAGATGCTTACACCATAGCTTCGGATGAGTTGGGAAGAGCTATTCCCAACGTACCTATGGTCGCTGCTCTGGTAAAAATCACTGAACTCATGGAGCTTAAAAAATTTAAAGATAAGGTAAAGATCTCTCTTGGAAAAAAGCTGAGGCCTGAGGTTGTTGAGAAGAACGTGCGAACCATAGACAGGGCTTTTAAGGAGGTTAAGGAAGGATGAAAAAAGAAACCTGGAAGGAATTAACAATTGGCACCATTAACCTTGATGCAGGAAACTCAGTCAAGAATTTAACTGGAAGCTGGCGTTCAGGGAAAAAGCCGCAGTTTATAGAGGAAAAATGCATTCAGTGCTTTTTTTGCTGGCTTTACTGTCCGCATTCTGCCATCCTCGTTGAAGGAGACAAAGTGAAAGGGATCAATTACGACTATTGCACAGGGTGTGGAATATGTTCAGTAGAGTGCCCACCCAAAGAGAAAGCCATTGTTATGGTTAAAGAGGAAATGAAGCTAGCTGAAAGGAGTACAACATGAGTACACTCAAAACATTAAACGGGAATCAGACAATAGCAGAAGCGGTAAGGCAGATTGATCCTGATGTGATGGCTGCCTATCCCATAACTCCATCCACGGCAATAGTTGAGACAATCGCCAAATTTAAAGCAGATGGATTGATCACAGGAGAATTTGTCTGCCCAGAAAGTGAACACAGCGCTATGAGTCTCTGTATCGGAGCTTCTTCAGCAGGCGGAAGAGTAATGACAGCCACTGCCTCTCAAGGGCTAGCACTCATGTGGGAGATGCTCTACATAGCTGCCGGTTTGAGGCTTCCGATCGTAGCATCCATTGTTAATCGCTCCTTGAGCGCTCCCATCAACATTCATGGCGACCACAGCGATACCATGGGTGCCAGAGATTCTGGATGGATCCAGATTTATTCTGAGAACAGCCAGGAAGCCTACGACAATTTTATCCAGGCCTTTCGTATCGCAGAGCATTTAGATGTAAGAACTCCGGTTTTGGTTGGACTGGATGGCTTCATCATCAGTCACTCGATGGAAGTCATCCAGGTCGAGGATGACGCTAAAGTCAAAAAATTTGTCGGAGAGTACAAGCCTGTCTATCCTCTTCTGGATACAAGCCGGAAGATGACAGTGGGTCCTATAGATTTTACAGATTACTATTTTGAGCACAAGAGAAGCCAGATTGAAGGCATCGAGAATGCTCCTCCGGTCATCGAGGCAGTTGGCCAGGAGTTTGGCCAGGAGTTTGGCCGTGAATACGGCTTTTTTGAGGAATATAGGATGGATGATGCTGAGCTGTGTATCGTGGTTGTAAGCTCTGCAGCGGGGACGTGTAAAGATGCCATAGATGAGTTAAGGTCAGAAGGGAAAAGAATCGGGCTTCTCAAGCCTCGGATTTTTCGTCCTTTTGCCCACCAAAAAATTGCCGAGGCTCTGAAGAAGACAAAAGCTGTAGCTGTTCTCGACCGGTCTTCGAGTCCCGGAGCGTTTGGAGCTCCTCTTTTCACCGAGGTTCGCTCTGCCCTTTATGATTACGCTGAGCGTCCGAATATTGTGAATTATGTCTATGGCCTTGGAGGAAGGGACATAAAAGTAGAGCATTTTAAAGAGGTAGCTTTGAAACTGGAAAAGATTGCAGAAACAGGGAAAGTTGATGAGATATACGGATACATCAATTTAAGAGAATAAAACAAAGGAGAAAGAAATGGCAAAATTGAAAGATCTAGCCTCTATGGAAGATAGATTGGTTGCTGGACATGGAATGTGTTTAGGCTGTGGTATTCCGCTTATTTTTAAAATCATATTAAGGGCGACCGAAGATCCTCTTATCATTGCTAACGCAACGGGTTGCCTTGAGGTCTGTACAACCATTTTTCCCCGAACCTCATGGAATGTGACCTGGGTTCACAGCGCTTTTGAGAACGCAGCTTCGACTATTGCTGGAGTCGAATCCATGTACAAAGCTTTGAAAAACAAGGGAAAGATTCCCGGGGATAAGAAGATAAAATTTTTAGGCATTGGCGGTGACGGCGGAACCTATGATATCGGACTCCAGGCACTTTCAGGTGCTGTGGAAAGAGGACATAACATCGTTTATGTCTGTTATGACAACAATGCCTATGCCAACACTGGAGGACAAAGGTCTTCGGCGACTCCCTTTGGCGCTTCAGCTACGACATCTCCCGAAGGCACGAAGAGTCCTGGAAAATTGCAGCGCAGGAAGGATTTAGCAAAGATTCTGGCAGCCCATAATATTCCTTATGTTGCCCAGGCCAGTCCAAACAGATGGCAGGACCTTTACAAAAAAGCACAAAAAGCTTTTGAAATAGAAGGGCCTGCGTTTTTGAATGTCCTTTGTTTCTGTCCAACCGAATGGAAATATGATCAATCTCAGGGGATTCGGCTGGCTCAGACTGCGCTCGATACCTGTGTCTGGCCGCTGTATGAAGTTGAAAACGGAAAGTACAAGATCAATTATATACCTAAAGAGAAGAAGCCGGTTTTGGAATGGATTAAACCCCAGGGGAGATTCCGCCATCTTTTCAAAGAAGAAAACGCATGGGTTCTAGAAGAATATCAAAAGCAGGTCGATGAAGATTGGGAGGAGCTGAATAAGCTAGCAAGCTTGTAGATATAAGAGGGAACGTCCCAGAGGAACTATAATGGGGCCAGGCCCCATTTATATCTAAAAAAGGCTTAACAACCACCTCCAAACGTACTAATCAAATCATGCAAACCAGAGCTAAGGACTTCGATAATTGAATAACTCTCACTCTCCCAACCATGGGTTTCAACAATCAAGAAAATTCTGTCTTTAATAGTCAAAACACCAAGCGGAAAGTGCGTAATGGTTCCTTTTCTGTCGCAATCAGTTATATCTAGATTTTTATCCAAAAAAGACAATTCACCTTCTTGATTTTTCAATATCCACCCGTTCAAAAAAGAGACACCATGACATGGTTCTTCATCAAAAGGGATAGCTTTTTCATGCATTGTATCTCCCTCATAATAATATAGATATACAAAAGGCGGTTTATACTTTTTTTCTGCTTCTATGTAATAAATATTTTTGCCATTCACAGCTGATTCATTACAATAAAGCTTCATAGATATTTTTATTTTTTTTCTTTCCGAACTTGAAATTGGATGCCCTGTGGATTTTAGTCTATCATTAATGATTGGTTGTGTTTCGATGCGTTCAATCAAGGCTTCTTCTTCTAGTTTATTAAAAACCGGTTCAATAAAAGATATTATCTTTTTCCATTCAGCTGTACTTTCATTAAATGTAATTAAACGTTTTACATCTTTCTTTGCATTTAATGCTATACCTATTTTAGGAACTGGGCTACCTCTTCCTTCGATCTTTTCAGGGTAATTGCTTAATAATCCCCAATTCACCCCACAATAAGCTTCAAATAAAACAGGTTTTATAATCTCTAATGTTTTAATTACTTCATTTGGAAGATAAAGATGCCAAGTCGTGGAGATATCATGGTTTTGGCCGAACCAAACTTTTGGAATTTCTGATAAATCTTTAATATCCATTTCAAGTTGATTTGATCTTAGTGACGATGGGTCTGGCCATGGATTTGACCAGTTTCCTTCATTATACATCGCAAACGGTACTAGGATACCATCTGCCCTTAATACGCTAACCCAAAATCGGTTATTATTTTGAGTGCAAGAAAAATTAGCAGATATTAGCAGTGCTAGTATTGTCACAATAAGTAACAATTTAATAGAGAGATACTTCATAGTTTTTTTCTCCTACCTTCATTCAAAAGTTTTTTTCGAAATTAGGATACGCTTCATTCTTCACTTCATAGATGGCTTAGTGATCCTTTATTACATTAAAAAAAAATATGCTCCAGACTTTGCAAAGGTTTGCTCCATTTTAATATAATTTTCATTAGCTGACTTTATTTATAATCTATATTATAGATGAAGAATGGGGTCAAGTACAAAGGAAGGAAGAGGGAAGCTATAACTTGAAGGAAGATTCAGAAAAAACTCAAAATAAGATAGCATAATGCAGACGTTCGCCAAAGTGCCCTACCTATTCACCCAAGACATGGAAATTAATAGATTAAAAATAAAAAATTTGCACCGTGAAAAGCCGTGTGCTTCGAGGAACGCTTCTGATTATTCCTATTTGACAATCAGCTAATTTTATAAATAATAGAGAATACTCCATCTCTACATAAGTTATCTTGACTGATTCAGTTTTTTAACCCGAATTGATTAAAAAAGGAGACTCAAATGAAAATCTCCCAGATTGATGTTTACCAGGTTAACTATAAACTTCTCGACCAAAAGTATGCCTGGTCCAGGGGCCATGCAGTCACTTCCTTTATTAGCACAATCGTCAAAATTTCTACTGATGAAGGCCTAAGCGGGTTTGCAGAAGTGTGCCCTCTGGGCTCCGCCTATATGGAGGCCTACGCGCGAGGAGTGCCAAGTGGGGTGGAGGAAATAGGACCTCTCCTCCTTGGCCAGGATCCTCTTCAGATTAATGTAATAAATAACCTTATGAATAAAGCATTAAGCGGGCATAATTACATCAAGTCTCCACTCGACATGGCCTGCTGGGATATTCTCGGTCAAGCGGCAGGTGTTCCTGTTTGTACCTTGCTGGGCGGATGTGCTCTAAAAAGTTTTCCCCTTTACAGGGCAATATCTCAAGGTACTTCCCGAGAAATGGCCGATGATGTGGCGCGTTTCAGGGAGGAAGGATACAGGCGATTCCAGCTCAAGGTAGGTGGCGATCCGGATAAGGATGTCAAGCGCATCAAAGCTGTGCTTAAGGAGATTCAACCAGGAGATATCCTAGTGGCTGATGCCAACACGGGCTGGCTCATGCACAAAGCGCTTCGAGTGGTTAACGCTTTGAAAGGGGAGGATCTTTACATTGAACAACCGTGCGCTACTATCAAGGAATGCCTTGCCGTTCGGGAACATACCAGTTTGCCAATGGTCTTGGATGAAGTTATCAAAGGGATTGACTCACTTATGAATGCCTATAATTTACGAGCCATGGATGTTGTAAACCTTAAGATTTCTCGGTTAGGAGGCTTGACCAGAGCCAAACAAATGAAAGATTTATGCCAGTCGCTCGGAATCGCGATGACAATAGAAGATAGCTGGGGAGGCGATATCACGACTGCTGCAATTGCTCATCTTGTTGGGAGTACAAAGCCAGAATTTTATTTCACGTCCACAGACTTTAATAGTTACAATGATGTTCATCTTGCAGAGGACGCGCCGATGAGGAAAGAGGGTAAGCTCGAAGTTCCCTCTGGCCCAGGGCTCGGCATCCATGTAGACGAGAAAAAGCTTGGTAAACCGGTGTTGACTTTGAAATGAGGACGAATAACATGTATTCATTTTCATCCTTCGCAGGTGATTCCATAATGAAAAATTAGTAAAATAGTCCTTGAGGATACCGTAAGTGGTTAAAGGCATAATCTTTGACATCAAGCGCTATGCTATCCACGACGGTCCTGGAATTCGAACTACTATTTTCCTCAAAGGATGCTCTCTCCGATGTCAATGGTGCCACAATCCTGAGGGCATAGAATCAAAGCCTGAAATTATGCTGCGGCCATCCAGATGTGCAAAAGAATGCCACGATTGCGTTTCTATCTGCCCTCAGGATGCAGTATCAAAGGATGGGAATTCCATCGAGATAGATAGGGCTAAGTGTGATTTGTGCCGAAAGTGCGAGGATGTTTGTGTTTATGAAGCTATTGAAGTAATAGGCAGGGAAGTAACAGTTCAGGAGGTCATGGAGGAGATAGAAAAAGACAAGATATTTTTTGATGAATCAGGCGGAGGTATCACATTTTCTGGCGGTGAACCGCTGATGCAGTTGGATTTTTTAGAAGCTCTACTTAAAGAGATAAGGAAGGAAAATATTCATGTTACGCTGGATACATCAGGGTATGTTCCTTTTGAGGATTTGGACAGGATAAGCGATAAAGTAGATTTATTTTTGTATGACCTTAAGGTCATAGATGATGAAAAGCATAAGAAATACACCGGGGTATCAAACAGGCTTATCCTCGATAATTTAAGGAAACTGGCAGAAGCAGAAAAATCCATTGCTGTTCGCATTCCACTCGTATCAGGAATTAATGATGACGACCAGAGTATCCACATGTTTGCTGACTTTCTTCAAAGCCTCAAGAACATAAAGCAAATAAACGTGTTGCCATATCATAAAGGAGGTTGTGAAAAATATAAAAGATTAAGAAAGGAAAAATTCCCGAAAACCTTTCAGCCCCCCTCGGATGGGAGAATTGAAGAGATTAAGAAGATCCTAACTGATTCTGGTTTTTCTGTAAAAACAGGAGGTTAAAGCGTGAAGGAAAGGATAAAAAAGCTAAGGGAACAGAGCTTGAGCATAAAGCCCTATATTACTCCAGAGAGAGCAAAGCTCATAACTGAGTTTTATAAAAGTGATACAGCAAGTAAAGTTTCTTCTCCTGTTCGGAGAGCCTTAGCCTTCAAATATTTGCTTGAAAACAAGGAAATATGCATAAACGAGATGGAGCTCATCGTGGGTGAACGAGGGCCTGCTCCAAGGGCGACTCCAACTTATCCGGAAATTACTGCTCACAGTCTTGAAGACCTCAGAATACTGGATACAAGAAAGAAAACATCTTTTGCAGTCGATGAAGAAACAAAGAGTTTATATAAAGAAGAAATCATCCCATTCTGGAAAGGCAAAGCTATAAGAGACAGAATCTTCGGCGAGATGTCTGAGGAATGGAAGGCTGCTTACGGAGCAGGAGTCTTTACTGAATTCATGGAGCAGAGAGCACCCGGGCATACTGTTTTAGACGACAAGATATACAAGAAGGGTTTTCTTGGTTTTAAAAAGGACATTGAAACAAGCATTAAGAATCTTGATTCTTCAAATGATCCTGAAGCTCCTAAAAAAAGGGAAGAACTGAGGGCGATGGAGATTTGTGCTGATGCGCTGATCATGTATGCAGAGCGTCATGCTCAGAAAGCAAGAGAATTGTCAAAAAAAGAAATGAATCCAGAAAGAAGGAAGGAGTTAGAGAGAATCGCTGAAAACTGCTCCCATGTTCCAGCCCGCTCACCCAGGGATTTTTGGGAAGCTTTACAGTATTACTGGTTTGTGCATCTTGGAGTTATCATAGAGTTTAATACCTGGGATTCTTTTAATCCAGGAAGGCTCGACCAACATCTGTATCCTTTCTATAAAAAAGGACTTGAGGATGGAACTCTTACGCTAGAGAAAGCCAAGGAGCTTTTACAGGCATTCTGGATAAAATTCAACAATCAACCTGCACCTCCAAAAGTCGGCGTAACTGCAGAAGAGAGTGCCACTTATACTGATTTTGCTCTGATTAATACAGGCGGTATAAAATCCGACGGTTCTGATGCAGTCAATGAACTCTCTTATCTAATCCTCGATGTGGTCGAGGAGATGAGGATTTTACAGCCGAGTTCTATGGTTCAGATTAGCAAAAAAACGCCTGATACTTTCTTGAAAAGGGCATTAAAAATAATAAAGACAGGCTTTGGCCAGCCGTCTGTTTTTAACACGGATGCTATTGTCCAGGAGCTTGTAAGACAGGGGAAATCCCTTGAGGATGCTCGAAACGGAGGAGCAAGCGGTTGTGTCGAGACAGGCGCCTTCGGAAAGGAAAACTATAACCTCACAGGCTATTTTAATCTGAATAAAGTTTTTGAGATTACGTTGAACAATGGAGTTGATCCCAGGATAGGAAAAGAAATTGGCTTGAAAACAGGCGATCCTTCTTCATTTAAATCGTTTGAAGATTTGTTCGAGGCATTCAAAAAACAGCTTATCTATTTTGTAGATATAAAGGTTAAAGGGAATAACATTATCGAGAGGTTGTATGCAGAGTATCTTCCATCTCCTTTTCTCTCTCTTCTCATAGATGACTGTATTGCCAGGGGAAAGGATTATCATGATGGAGGAGCACGCTATAATACCTCTTATATTATGGGAGTAGGGCTGGGGACGATGACTGATGTGTTGGCATCTGTAAAATATAATGTCTTTGATGAAAAACGAGTCAGGATGCAAGATCTTATGAAGGCTTTGAAACATAATTTTGATGCGGATGAACCTCTCCGTCAAAGATTTTTAAACAAAACACCAAAATACGGAAATGACGATGATTATGCTGATGAGGTTATGAAATCTATTTTTGAAGCCTATTATGGTGCTGTGAGAGGAAGGCCCAATACAAAAGGAGGATTTTACGAGATTAATCTTCTGCCAACAACGGTTCATATTTATTTTGGTAAAGTTATCGGTGCCACTCCAGATGGAAGAAAAGCAGCGGAGCCTCTATCTGAGGGGATTTCTCCAGTTCAGGGAGCAGATAGGAAAGGTCCGACAGCTGTTGTTAAATCGGCTTCAAAAATGGACCACGTGCGGACAGGAGGGACTCTTCTTAATCAGAAATTCACACCCCATCTTCTGGCAGATGAAGATGGAATAGAAAAGCTTGCTCACCTTATAAGGTCGTACTTCAAGCTCAATGGCCACCATATCCAGCTTAATGTTGTCAGTGCGGATACGCTTCGAGAAGCCCAGAAGTATCCTGAGAAATACAGAGACCTTATTGTGCGGGTTGCAGGATACAGCGATTATTTTGTTGATGTTGCTGTGGATCTTCAGAATGAAATCATCAAACGCACCGAACACAAATCATTCTAAATTACACGCGCATTGCTTATATTTTGTAGGGGCTTGATTCATCAAGCCCGCACTTATTTATTATGGCGGATTGATTCATA
>Ga0209636_10004594_pt1 | contig 14092 bp, 10 predicted proteins | sample DeeMarSWOR152_54_FD_187464 | JGI IMG/M metagenome (GOLD analysis project Ga0209636, IMG submission 187464) | Marine sediment microbial communities from White Oak River estuary, North Carolina - WOR-1-52-54 (SPAdes) (version 2) | ecosystem: Environmental > Aquatic > Marine > Intertidal zone >...
CGCAATCTGGATACAGCCAGGCTCTATTTGAGTGTGAAGAGTGTCACCTGGACGGGATTTGCCGACTTTTTCTCCCATGTCGACGAGGAAGGCGTCAGAAGGATTACAGGCGAAATGCTCGGACACACGGGCTACATGATTGTTTTCTTTCAGCTCCTGGTTTCCTGGATCGCCGAAAAATTCAAGGCTATCCCGACATTTTTATCCGGGCTGTTGATCGCCGCTGTGGGCTTGGTGGTTATAGGCTTGGCCAACATTTCTCCTCCTGCCTGGGTGTTTTTCGGGATTTTACTCTTTGCCATCGGAGAAATGATCTCTTCGCCGAGGATCCAGGAGTACATCACCTGGTTGGCTCCGAAAGAAAAAGCGGGGCTGTACATGGGCTCGAACTTCCTGGCTATCATGATCGGAGCCTTTCTCAGCGGTTTCACTTACACCACGCTTTATGGGATCTTCCAGAAAATTGGACTTCCAGAGTTTGTCTGGTATGTCCTTGCCGCCCATCTTATCTTAGGAATAATCGTCATTTTTTTCTACATGAGAACCGGGCGGGAACTGAAAGAACAAGAAGAATAATTTTTAGGCGAAAAAGGCGCCTTATTTCTCCAGGGGCCGGATGTTTCCTTTGCGGAATATGCTTGCCCAGTCTTCTGAGTTGTTGACTTAATGGAAATTTATGTATAATGAATGGAAAAGGAAGCTCGGGGGAGAAACTCCGGATGCTTGTTATTCTGGCTAAGGCCGATTTTAGATAATATAAAAACAGAACGATAGCGAAGAATTCCCAAGAGAATCCTTCCGCATTAAAATACACTATGGAGGGAATAATGAAGATTTACAGGACATTGCTCGCCTTAGCTCTTGTTTTCGGATGCCTGGCTTTGTATCAGGTATTGGCCTTGGAGAGAAGCCTTCCTGGATGCGAGTGTGATCCAGAAGCTTTGAGCACAGGACCTTCCGAAGTCAAAGTGCCGGCTCAGGTATCTCCCAAGAATAATACTGTATTCACTCATTTCCCGAGAAATGTCACCCTGCGCTGGAGGTCGGTGAGCGGAGCTACATTGTACGAGGTTGAAGTGGATTGCCTTGACTGCCGCCAGGCAGGAAAGTGGGATAGTGAAGTCGGGCAACCCTGGCAAAAGGCTTCTTCAAAAGTGACCAGCCATACTTTTACTTTCAGCGGAGATAACCAGGGAAGATGGCGGGTGAGAGCTGTTAAGGCAGGGAGGAGGAGCGACTGGAGTCCCTGGTGGACTTTCAGGTTTCAAACTGGAGGAGCGGCTGCAGACCAGGCTCCGGCGCCTGAGCCCGCACCCAAAACGGTCCGGACTAAGCCTGTTCCTAAGACCGTTGTGCCCAAAAAACTCGTGCCAAAACCTGCAGTCAAAGAAGCTGTAACCATAAAGCCAGCAGTCCAGACCGCTGTGGCCCAGGTCATCACCGCACCACAGCAATTCTTTTTGGATTTTGAGGATGCCTACATGGTTTTTCAACCGAGCTCAAACTCGATCCAGATCATTACAGAAGGAATGGTCTTGTCCTATGGAGGTGAATGGGATAAAGACCAGCTCAGGCCTTATCTGTACCATATCAAGCAGAATGTCTGGAAAGGATTTTACTGGCAGGTCAACACCGGTCGAAAGGAAGTCTACAGGATTAGAGGAGGCGAATTCGGTCAGATAGGAGGCACAAGACAAAAACTGGACATAATTGTGGAGGTTGTCGGAGGAAGTGATACTACTCCCCCTGACCGATTTCTCTTGAGGTTCAAGAGAGCAAGTCTTGTGTATGTTCCGGCATCACAGACAATGCAGATCTCGGCAGAAGATAATGTGTTGTCATACGGCACGGATTGGGATAAGTGCCAGCTAAGGCCCAATATTTACCACCTCAAACAAAATGTCTGGAAAGGATTTTTTTGGGCCATCGATACATTCAAGAAAGAAGCTTTCAAGATGACTGATGGCGAATTCTGCAAACCAGGAGGGATAGAAAGACAGATGATGATGGGAGTGAGAGTAATAGAATAAAGAAAGCAAAGAAAAAGTTGTTTTAACAGGAGATAAGAGGATGAAAAAAAGAGGAATCACTTTGATCTTACTGGCGGTTACTCTTTGTTTCGCGGCACAATCTTTTGCCCAATTCACCCCTGAGGAACTGGCCCAGAGAGCCAAATGGGAGGAACTCCTGATAAAGGGTAAGGTCGTAAAAAAACAAGATTTGGGCCAGGGGGTGACGAGACCCAAACGGCTCTTTTTGAAAAAAGATGATTTTGAAGGAAGCGGAGTCTGGAAGCAGCCTACAAGTACAGATGCCGGGTTATTCGATAAATGGGAATGCGAAGTCGCGGCTTACAGACTGGACAAGCTCCTGGAATTGGGGATGGTCCCTCCAACCGTGGAAAGGAGATGGAGAGGTAGAAAAGGATCGTTCCAATGGTTCTGTGATCTCCCCATGAGCGAGCAGAAAAGACGAAGAGAAAACATCCCCTATCCGGATGATAAAAAAGAACAGATAGAAAAGATGATCTATCTTTCCAGAGCTTTTGACAGTTTGATCGCCAACACTGACCGCAGCCTGCAGAACATCCGTTTTACCCCTGACTGGCGATTGATTCTGATCGATCATTCCCGCGCATTCCGGAGCTCTAGAAGCTACCGGGAGCAGCTCATGTACGGCAAATACGGGAAGCGAAAGCCGCTGGACTTTCCGCTGCTTCCCAGGAAGTTTGTGGAAAAGGTCAGAGGATTAACCTACAACCGCATCAGGGCAGCTGTGGGTGAATACCTGACTTCCGATGAAATTAAAGCTATCATCGACCGCAAAACTCTTCTCCTTAAGGAGATCGAGGAGATGATTCAAGAGAGAGGAGAGGAAAACGTTCTGTATTGAATTATCGAGACACTGGTTTGGCTCTATTGATGAGATAGTCCAGGGTCTTTTTTTCTTCATTAGAGAGGCTTTTGTAAGCTATTTTCTTGTATGCGGATAAGCAACTGAACGCCTCATTCAGATTCTTGTTGGTCAAATAGGCAAGCCCTAAAAAATAATACGCCTTAGTCAAACCTGGGTCTAGGATCAGTGTGATTTCAAATAGATAGATCGCATCACGGTCTCTTCTCTCCTGCATGTAAGCCACTCCCAGCCCATAAAAAGCTTCCGCATTATCGGGTTCCAACTCTATCGCCTTTTTATAGTTATGGATGGAATTTCCATAGGCATTTTTATCTTTAGTCCTGAGATAATCGGAGAAATAAAGTCTGCCCAGGTTTACATAGACATCTGCGTATTCGCGGTCAACGGACGCAGCCGTTTCAAAGGCTTTGCGCGCCTTTTCAACGTTTCCCTTCTTCATGTAGGCTAAGCCTAAATAGTCCCACAATAGGGCATCATGTTCCATACGGATCAAAGTTTGAGAATCCAGAATACTGATGACTTCGTCGAACCGGCCAGCATCTAAAAGATACTCGGAATAAAGGGATATGATTTCATAGCAGAGCGGGTGGACATCCCATCCTTGTTTTAAAATATCCAGGGCATCCTGCATCCGGTTTGATTCTCTGTAGAGTTTTGCGAGATAAATATAGGTGAAATAGACTTTTTTCTGTTTTTGAATGATTTGCTGGAGAAGCTCAATCCCTTCTTCGACCTTTCCTTTCTCTCTCAGGGTATATGCATCGGCAATTTCGTTATAAACGGGCAAAAGGATTTTGACATCATCTTCGGGGCCGTACTTCTCTTTTTTCATGATAACCGGACTGCCTACATAACCCAGGCTCTTTAACTTTTCCAGCGTTTCCCTGTCGGGTTTAATTCTGGCTTCACTGTTTTCCGGATGAGTCAATCCGTTTAATGTCTGGTCCAACCGCTTCTTATAAATTTCTATGTTTTTTGTTGAGGCTTTATTTTGATTTTCCTCAAAGTCTTTATCCAAGAAGTAGAGCTCAGGAATGGGGGAGTCAAAATATTTTTTATTATTTTCGATGTAACCCCTCAAAGGCGCCCAGCCAAAATTGTAGTATGGCTCAAGCGACTCGAAATAAATACTTCGTTCCGGCAGTTTTTTTCCTTTCAGGGCAGGTAACACTGAAATCCCTTGAAGAAAAGGAGGTTTTTCAATTCCAAGAACGTCACAGATAGACGGGAATATATCGACATGAGAGACCGGCTGCTGGACCTTGCCCTGTTCTTTGCCGGGAATGTACATAATAAGAGGAGTCCAGATGGTAGTGTTATAAGCCAGGATGCCATGAGTCTTTTCCCCATGTTGTCCCAGGGATTCTCCATGGTCAGAAGTAAGGACGATGAGTGTCTTCTCATAAAGTCCTGCTTGTTCCAGGAAATCGAAGAAATCCCCTAAAACAGAATCCACATAGGCCACCTCTCCATCATAGGGTCGATCTTTAAAGTGAGTCAGGAAAGGTTCAGGAGGCTGATAGGGAAAATGGGGGTCCCAGATGTGCATCCAGAGAAACCAGGATCCTTTCTGTTTTTTTAGCCAATCCTGAGCAATAGTGACCACGACCTCTGCTTTTCTTTCACCGGGGGCATATTTTGGCGACCCCTTGGCTTTAAAATTGTCGTCATAGAAATCGAATCCCTGATCAAGTCCGAACCTGGAGTCTAGCGGATAAGCCCCGATGACCGCACCTGTCAAGTAGCCGTTGTTCTTCAGATGTTCGGCTAAAGTCAAAAAATTCTCCCTAACGGCGAAATTCTCATTATCATGCACTCCATGAAAAGGCGGGGTGGTCCCGAGCAAGATATTGGTGTGGGAAGGGAGGGTCAGCGGATTGTGGGCAAACGCCCGGGTAAAAACAAAGCCTCTCTCCGCCAGGCTATCGACATTCGGGGTCTGAACATGTTGACTGCTATAACAACTGACTCTGTCTGCCCTAAGGGTATCTACAGTGATGAGAAGGACATTGAGCTTGGCTGGCTGAAATCCCTCATTACCGGAGGAATGGGAGCCAGAGAGGAAAAATATACTCAGAAAAAGTATTATCAATACCAATGGCTGTGGTTTCATTACTCTTGCTAATCTCTTAGACAATGACGGCATCAAAAACTTTGCATAATCCTGCTATTATATCTACTAAGTTTAGACGTCAGATTCCGTATTTTTCTTCCCAAAAAAACCAGAATTTTTAAAAGTTTTTTATGGAGATAAAGAGGGTATAAAAAAATTTTACTTTCAATGGATTATTCTTATAATTGAAATTCGATTAATTCATTTATATTTAACAAGTTACATAATTCATGGATCTTGGCACAAAACCTGCTTATGTTTTTTCGAACGATTATGGGAATTCAAAGTAGGTGTAAAATTCATCAAAGAAGATAATATTGTTCCGCATTAGATAGAGAGGAAGTCAATGGGGGATAAACAAAAGTATGTCAGCAACATTAAGACGGGGATAATCCTGGCTCTGGCATTTGTATTTGTCTTTTTCGTCTTCTGCCAGAATTTATGCACGCGGGCCCTTTCAGAAGAAATCATTTCCCAGGAGGAGTTAGAAAAAATATTGAAAAGGACTTCTGAATACTGCCAGAGACTGCTGAATTCGGCCCTCCATTTCGTCTGCATCGAGGATATAAAAGAGAGGATCGACTACAGCCGGGATAATCTTCCTCGAAATTACGAGAGAAAAAAACTCCAGCCTTTAGCTGGCGCTGTTCAGGCGAAACAGCAGTGGGTCACAAGCATAAAGAACAATAGGTTCATTTATGACTACCAATTGATCAGAAAAAACGGACAGATTGAGGAGAGACGTATTTTACTAGAAGAGAACGGAAAGAAGATCCATGAGGAGAACGCCCCTTTAAAAACAGAGCTCTTTGAGCACAAATACATTATAGCCGGACCGATCGGACTTCTGAGCAGTTTCTGGCAGGAGCGCCATGATTTCAGAATAATCAAAGATGAAAAATTCAAGGGCGAAGATGCGGTGATTGTAGAGGCTATTCCGAAAATGCCTGATGAAGTCCAGCATCTTGCCGGAAGAGTCTGGGTCAGTAAAGACGATTTCAGCATTTTGAAGATTGAGTGGGATCAAATTCACATCAGGAATTTCGAAGAAATAAAGGCATTAGCCAAAAAACTCAATTCAATACCACGTATTGTCCAGGTATCAGAGTATGGCATTGAGAAGAAGGGGATCAAATTCCCCAGCAGATATACGGTAAGAGAGACTTATGTAGACCGCCGAGGCAAGTCTTTTTTAAGGTCTGAAACCGTCGTCATCTACAAGAATTATAAATTTTTCACGGTCGAAACCGATGTCAAGTATTAAGGAATTTTAAATAACATTCTTTTTTCAAGCAGTATAAAATTGGAGCAAAGAAAGCCGGCTGCGCATTTCTTCTGTATTCTTTTCCTTTTGTGTAAGGCAGAGGTAGACCTTTTTCCCAAAAGATGCATCTGATTCTGATAAACTAATGTTTTAGTTATTGAGAATATAGGTTGAAATACATTTCAGCCTGGGTAAAATATGACTTTTATTAAAAATCGAAAAAAAAACAAGAAAAAGGGCCAGGCCCCTTTTTATTTCTTTATGGCTGAGAGATATAATTTCGGGTCATGATATCGGAAGTCCTTTGGATATGATTCTGGCCAGAATTTTCAGTTCAAACAAAGGAGGAATGGATTATGAGACGTGACGGCATCAATAGGAGAGAATTTTTGGCCAAAACCACAGTTGGAGTTTTCTCGACGGGTTTAGGTCTGCCTCTCCTGAAAACCAAAAGTTTCAGCAGTGTACAGGACAATAAGATTATTTACCGGACCCTTGGCAGGACAAGCTTGCGCATCCCTGTGGTCAGTTTCGGCGTGATGAATTCAGACAGCCCCGACCTCATTCAAAGAGCTCTGGATTCGGGAATCAACCATCTGGATACAGCCCATCTTTATCTCAGAGGTAACAGCGAACGAGTAATAGGGGAAGTCCTGCAGAGGAGCGGGAACAGAGACAAAATACATGTGGCGACAAAGATGCGTTTTGCCAGAGATGGCGAGAAAGGCGTTTTCAGCCTCAAAGGAACTGAACGGGAGCCAGTGGCGAATGAGGAGAATTTATTTAAGCAGCTTGAAATTAGCCTCCAGAGGCTCCGTACGGATTATGTAGACATACTCTATGTTCACAGCTGCTATAGCCCCCAGATGGCGACCTACGAGCCTGTGATGAACGCTATGGTTAAAGCCAAGAAGCAGGGGAAAGCCAGGTTCATCGGCGTCTCCACTCATCGCGATGAACCGAATGTCATCCGGGCCTGTGCGGATGCAGGGATATACGATGTCATCCTCACTGCCTATAATTTTGCCCAGAATCATAGAGAAGAAGTGAAAAAGGCAATCCAGTATGCAGCGGGTAAAGGCTTAGGAATAGTGGCCATGAAGACTCAGGGCGGCAGGCGCCTCCAGGAAAGCGGGGAGATAGAGATCAACCATGAGGCGGCGCTGAAATGGGTCCTTAGTGATGAAAATGTCTGCACTACTATTCCGGGCATGACCACTTTTGACCAGCTTGATAAGAACATGAAAGTCATGAATGATCTGGCAATGTCATCGAATGAGAAAAGATATGTTGAGTTCGCATCGAAGCTTAAAGGGAACCTCTACTGCCAGAACTGCCGCTCCTGCATCTCGACCTGTTCCCGCAGAGTGGAGATTCCCAAGCTAATGAGAGCCTACATGTATGCAAAGGGATATGGCAATTATATCCAGGCGGGGATGACCATTTCTGAGCTGCCAAAAAGCCGCGGTTTGAATATCTGCCAGAGCTGCTCTTCATGCACGGCTTCCTGTCCCAACGGAATCAACATCGACATGCGTATAAAAACACTCATTGAAGAGAGGATTTATTTAGGCTAATCAAGAAGATTTTATTTCTAATAGCGATAATCTTGATTTAAAGAGAAAAAACAGAAAAAGGGGCTTGGTCCCTTTATTACGTTTACAGCTTTTGATGTTCAATTGGATTTGATTAGTCTCATTGGATGATGGTACAAAGAAGAGGTGAACATTCATTCGTTGTACCTGGATTTTTTCAAATTTTTGGAAGAACGGCCCTTCCACGCTGAGAACTGGGCGGCGTATAGCACACTTTATTATCAGCCCAACAGCAGTTTCCTGGATACTTATTTCTCTCACTTCCCCTTAATCAATTTTTCAAACCTGAAAGATCGAGTGGAAGCGCTCAAATCAGCGGATTATGCTCAGTTGAAGAACCTCGTCTCAGTTTGTCCCCCCGAAAAAATAATAAAGGATGCTTATAGGGTATGCCGAGAACTTCTATCTCCTCAGGAAGAGCCGGATGTCTATCTCATGGTCGGCTTTTTCAGCCCTGAAGGTTTTGTCATGAATTTCCAGGGAAAGCCGGTCATCTGCTTCGGCCTGGAAAGATTCAGGGATTTCAGGCTGCTCAAAATTCTCTTTGCCCACGAGTACGCCCATTATCTCTTGAATTGGAGCAGGGGAGAGGTGCCTGAGGATAAGGAATTTAAATGGCTAGTGATATCCGAAGGGATCGGGACCTGCTTTTCCCAGTGTGTCTTTCCCGATCATAAGTTGTCCGACCACCTTCTGTTCAGAAGGGACAAGCTGAACTGGTGCCAGGATAACGAGTCTCTTTTGAGAAAGATCTATTGTTCGGGAAAATACTCAGCCAGGGAATTGATGGATTTTGATGCTAAGGGAAATCCCGACCTCAACCTGCCGCCCCGCGCCGCTAAATATCTGGGTTACCTGGCTGTGAGAAACTACCTAGGGCAGAAAAGAAGTCCAGATTTCAGCGACCTCCTTTCAGATAAAAACCTTATTTTTTCTCTAAATCTATAGGATAACCTAGCCATAGCGATTTATTACTGCTCTTCATAAAAATTGAATAAATTGGGGACAGTCCCCAATTTCTGATGCTGTCTTTATATTTAATTCTAATTTGCAGATCAAGAACTCCTCCAGCTTCACTAGACGATGTTTCACATCTAGAACATCCTTCACTCTTAGATGATCCAAGCGTTCAAAATTAAACAAAAAAAACTTGACAAAAAAGCATGCTGTATTATATTATTAATACAGTAATACAAAGCAGCAAAAATGATTAAAATCGACAGCTCCAGCTTTATTCCTTTCTACGAACAGATCAAGCAAGGAATAAAGAGCAGAATCTCTCAGGGTATACTCAAGCCTGGAGAGCCACTTCCCTCCATCCGGGAGCTGGCGACCATGCTCATCATCAACCCCAACACTGTTGCCAGAGCCTACAGAGACCTGGAAAAGGAAGGGTTTATCTATACCCGAAAGGGGAAAGGCTGTTTTGTCTCTGATGATTCCTATGCAATGGTTAAAAAAGAGCGCGTCGCTATCTTAAATAAAATCTTCGATGAGGCCATCGGAGAAGCGGCAAAGCTGAAGCTCGATTCGAAAGACATCAAAAAGATTTTTGAAAGAAGGCTGGATATGGTCGTAGGACATAGGAAAAAAGGAGAAACAAAATGAATGATATATTGAGAGTGAATAATCTGTCCAAGAGCTTCGGCAAGACGAAAGTTCTCCAGGACTTTGACCTAACTCTCCAGAAAGGCAAAGTCTACGGCCTCCTGGGAAAGAACGGAGAGGGAAAGACCACTCTTATCCGGATAATCATGGGAGTTATTCCTTATGACAAGGGAGAGATTACATATAAGAATAAAAAAATCAACTTCAGAGACGATTCCTACAAAAGGGAAATCGGTTTCATAGCCGAAGAATCGATTTTTTTCAGCTGGATGTCTATCCAGGAATTACTTGATTTTAACGCCTCATTTTATCCCCGATGGAACACTCGAAAGGTCGATGAATACCTGGAAAGGCTCTCTCTGGATAGAAAAACCAGAATAAGGCATCTATCCAGGGGGATGAAGCTTAAGCTGGGGTTGATCGTCACTCTGGCTTCAGAGCCTGAAATCCTGCTCCTTGATGATCCCACTTCCGGCCTGGATGTCCCGACACGCCACGATTTCCTCAAAGAGATCATCAAAGAATTATCAGAGGCAGGAACAACCATCCTTTTCTGCACTCATATCGTCCATGAGATCGAGGGAATCATCGATAATCTGGGAATCCTGAAATTCGGACGTCTCATACTGGATGAGGACTTTCCAAAGCTCAAGGGTTCCTGCAAACGGATCCTGCTGACCAGCGATGAATCCCTGGAAAATAAAATTAAAATAGATGGCATCATCACCGAAAAGGTCAACGGGAACCAGAGTGAATTGGTTATCTATCCTTGGACTGAGGAGAAAAAAAAGGTCATCGAGAATCTCAAGCCCACCAGCATGGAGATAAAGCCGTTGAATCTGGAAGAGATCTTTATCAGTTTCGCCTCTTAGAAGGGAAAAGGGTTGAGGAGGAATCCATGTTTTTGAGAATATTTTTAAAAGAATGGCGTGAAAACATTCTCATTTTTGGTCTGGCAATCCTGTTCATGATCGCTCTGGTGATGTTGAGCCTGACCAACCAGAGAGAACTTACCCTTAATTTTTCTGGTATGTTTCTCCTCCTCTTTCTTCCTTTTGCAGCTCTTTTGATCGGTTCAGGCGGTTTTTACTCGGAGTTCAAGGATAATGCCTGGATCTATCTTTTTTCCCGACCGATAAAGAAAGAGATTCTCTGGCTATTCAAGTATGTCTCATTGTTGAGTATCCTGGCGGTCATTTTTGGCCTTTTTTTCCTGGTCAGGCAATTCCTTCCCGGTCTGGAGGAGATACTCAACGACATTAAATTCCCTGACGAATTCCGGGGTATTTTCTCTTTCTCACTGTATTTTGTGATCCCCGTTATTGCCTTTACGATCTCTTTCTCGATTTCCATGCTTTACGATAAGCAGTTCATCGTCTTTTTTATCTCCATCCTTGTCGGAACTACCCTGGCTCTCATTTACCGCTATTACATGGAATTTGTCTGGAATACCTATTTTTACACAGGAAGCTTCAGGATATTCGGCCTGTTCGTCGCCTTAAGTTTCATCCTGGCCTCGGTCATAACCTTGGTGAAATCCGATTTTTCTCAGATAGGCAAGAAAATTCTGACGTTTTCAAAGTTCGCCGCCCTTTTTATAGTCATATCCCTTGCTCTGGGCTTGGTCGGAATCGCCAAAGGCGACCTCTTCTCCGGGAGCAGAGAATTCTATCCATCCTATTCAGCCTTACATAAAGGGGATGTATATTTAGATACCATGTCAAGGGGAATATTTAAGTACAATTCCAAATCAGATAAAGTGGAAAGAATAGGGGGGAAATCTAAGTACACCATTACAAGATTTTCAATTAGTGGAGATAAAATAGCTTTCTTAAAGCTCGCCGCACTAGGTCGAAAAAGATGGCTCAGGAATCTCTGGCTTATCCGCACGGACGGCTCAGAAGAAAAAGCTTTGGCAGAAACCAATAATCCAGATTCACCTTTTTATAATCGTGACATTTGGGGAAACTGCGTGCTTTCTCCAGAAGGCGAGAAAGTCATCTTTATCACTGGTTTTAGGGATAGAAAAACAAGGACAAAAAAGATAACAGTATGGTGGATGAACACGGATGGTACGGGAATAGAGAAAAAAACTCTTGATTTCCCTCTAAATTATAATGATTTCCATCTCCTGGCCTGGCCTGTATATACCAATGACCTCATTCTGTTGATTGAGGAGAAGTCTCCGACGTTTAAGAAGGTTGCTGACAGGCTCGCATTGGTAGACCTCGAAAAAGAGCGATATAAAACCCTGGTGGATGATTTAAATTTCATATCTTATAGAAGAGCAACAGAAATCTCTCCCCGTTATGATTATTTAGCGGTGGTTTGGCAGGATCATTCAGAAACCAAGGAAAAACTCGTCCTTCTCAACCTGAAATCCCTTGAAAGAAAAGTCGTTTTTGAAGCGCAGTCGTTAAAACTCTGGGCCTTAAAATGGAGCCAGGATGGTAAAAAAATCGCTTTCTCCAGGGCAAATGAGCTATGGGTATATTTCTTAGATGAAGATAGGCTCCAAAAAATCAGCCATAGAAATTATGATTATGAAGTCGGGTTTGACTGGCTCGCTGATAATAAAAGAATCGTTCTGATGGTCCCTGTAGACGGGGAGTATCATTTGAGTGTTTTGGGCGAAAACTTCAAGGAAGAAAAGAGGATCAAAATTCCTTATCCGGTTGAAGGCCCCCTATTCGTTTGGGGCTTGAATAATAAGGTTCTCACGAAGTTTCGCAGGAGTCCGGTCTTCCGTCTCGACCTTGAAACCGAGGAATGGAAAAAAGTCTATTAAGTTAAGCAAGACTGAAAAGGGGGAAAAATGATAAAAAACAAAAGCCATCTCTCTTCATTGATCCTTTCTATAAATTTATTTTTATTGATCATCCTCTTTCCTACGGATGCACTAAACAAGACAAAAGCAAATAGTCAGCAAACCAGTGACGTTGAAATCGTTACTAATCCCAAGGCTCCAATAACTATAAATGGGCTCAAAATACGTATAGTCTTTGAGGAAGAGCTTTCCATCGGAGAAATTGAGGGAGATGAGAATGAGATGTTCGGCAACCGCGTCTATTTCAACACAGATGAAGACGGAAATATATACATAAACGACTGGGACAGGAAAAGAATCCAGAAGTTCGGTCCAAACGGGGATTATCTCCTTACCATCGGCAGAAAGGGCCGAGGTCCCGGAGAGTTTATTAATGCCTGGGTTCCCAGATTTGATAAAGATGGAAATATCTATGTGTATGATATGGCCAATCGCCGGATTTCTTTTTTCACAAAGCAGGGTGAATTTTTAAGACAAATCGCCCTTCAGCAGGGAATCTCTATCCATAATATCACTTCAAAAGGATTGTTATTTGGTTCCCAATCTAAAATTTTAAGTGATTCCGATGTTTTCAGCTACAGTGCAAGTTATGGTTTGTTTGATAGGGATTTGAACCTTGTCGTAGAGATTTACAGCAGAACAACTGAAAGAAAAAGAGATACGACGTCAAGAGCGCATTATCTTGCTGATATATACAGCGGCGATGCCTATGATCCTCAACTCACTTTTTCCATGGGTGAAAACGAGTTTATCTATTTGGGTTATCCGGAGAAGTATGAAATCAAGATCCTATCCCCAGAAGGAACGCTGGTGAAAATCGTTCAGAGAGAATATGACCCCATAAGGATTGGCAAGAAACACAAGGAAAAGTTCATCAATTATGTAGAAGATGAGTATCTGAGATTTTCCCGTGTAGATGAATCGTTAAAAAAGGAAATATTTCAATTGATCAAGTATCCCAAATATTTGCCCGCTTACGAGACTTTTACTCTAATGGAGAACGGATGGATTTTTGCAGTCGTGGATTCCAGCGAAGAAAACGCCAAACTCATCGATATCTTTGATAAGGACGGACGATACATAGCTCAATTTACAGCGTCGGTTGCTACAGAAGGGCTGATCTTTAAAAATGGAAAGGCCTATGCTCTGGCAATCGAGAATGACTATCGGTTTGTGAAAAGATACAGATACGAAATACAAGAATACAGAGATAACAAGTGGGTAAAAAAGAAATAATCAATTTCGCCTGAGCCATTGGCCGAAAAAGGCTTTTCAGTTAGTCAGTAGATAATAAACTTTAGAAGTAGAAAAGAGCCTTAAAAAATAATGAGGAAAACGGCATTATTTCTACCATTGCTCCTTCTGTTTTCGTGCAGCAAAAATCTAGAAACACAACGGCTGATTGTTGAAGAAGGGAAGAAATTTGAAAAACTGAATTTCACCAAGGTAGGGGAGATAGATCTCTGGAGCGGATGGTGCTTAGCCCTCCAGCAAGGTGTGATCTGTTCTGAACTTCAGGACAGGTCATGGAGGGAATCTCAATTAAAGTTATATGATTACTCGGGGAAGTTGAAAAAAGAGAGAAAATTGATCCATGGAGATGGACCTGATGAAATAAAAGTCTGGAATTTCGACTCTGTCTGGGTTTCGTCTTCTGGAAAGATCCTTTCTGAAGATAATAATTATCTTAAATCCCTTGATCCCAATACACTGGAGATAGAAACGATTACCAAGCTATCCAATGTGATTGAAGGATACGGAAGCAAATT
>Ga0209636_10004597_pt1 | contig 14079 bp, 15 predicted proteins | sample DeeMarSWOR152_54_FD_187464 | JGI IMG/M metagenome (GOLD analysis project Ga0209636, IMG submission 187464) | Marine sediment microbial communities from White Oak River estuary, North Carolina - WOR-1-52-54 (SPAdes) (version 2) | ecosystem: Environmental > Aquatic > Marine > Intertidal zone >...
TGATAAGAGGCTTGAATAAACTTAAAGATGTCTAATCCACCCGCCTTTACTCAAGAAGAAATAAAAATACTTAAGCGCATTCCTTTTGATATACTTCTTCTTTCTCTGGCAGGGGCTCTCATCGCCCTCTTTTTTTTCACGGCAATGACAGCTCTGTTTGTCTTGGCAGGAGGAATTTTTTCGGCAGCAAGTTTCCTCTGGCTTAAGAATTCTCTATCCAGGTTCTTGCTCCACTCCAACACAAAGAAAATGCTTCAATCTGTGCTCGGGAGCTATCTCCTTCGGCTTCTATTGATTATAGCTGTCTTTTCCATTATAATCATTTTCTTTACAAAGAAGATTTTCGCCTTTGTAGCTGGTTTCTCGACGATTATTTTGGTTATTTTGGCCGAAGCAATCATAGCCTTGCCTAAAATAAAAAAATGGAAGAACTAGAGCACAGTCTATTCTTGGTAGAACTCTTCAATAAAATCTTTGGCAAGCCTCTGGCTTCACTCCTGGCCCTGATAGGAATTGAAGTCAAAAATCCAAATCACTTCATCCCTGACCACGTCGTCATGAGCTTGATGGTGATGATTTTCCTCATCCTCTTTTTTGGATTATCATCGCGAAAACTCAAGGTCATTCCATCCAAATTGCAGAATGTTCTCGAACTCGTGATTCAACTCTTCGAAGGTCTTTTGAGAGATATCGTAGGTAAAGAAGGAAAAAAATATCTCCCCCTTGTTGGAACAATCGGTCTTTTCATCTTCTTCTGCAATATCCTTGGACTTGTTCCTGGCTTCATGTCACCCACCAGCAAGCTAAATGTGACTGTGGGGTGTGCTTTGGTCGTTTTTGTATACTACCATTGGCAAGGCATAAAATCTCAAGGTTTATTCAAATACCTAAGACAATTCGCTGGGCCAATTCCTCTTATAGCACCTCTCCTTCTGCCCATCGAAATCATCAGCCATTTCTCCCGTCCCCTCTCTTTATCTATCCGACTCTTCGGGAATATATTTGCTGAAGAACTGCTGATTGTCATCATTGCCTCTATAATTCCCTTCATCCTTCCTCTTCCATTCATGGCTGTGGCTATCTTCACCGCCATCATTCAAGCTTTTGTCTTTGTTCTACTCTCTTGTATCTACATAGGAGGAGCTGTAGCCCATGGTGAGGAACATTAATTTCAAAAGGAGAAAGGAATGAAAAATCGTCTCAAACCTCTTGGGCTTTTACTCTTTTTTCTCGTCTTGTTGAGCACACCTCTTATTGCTCAAGAAACTGCCCTTGATCCCGCCAGAACATCACTTTTCAAGTGGTCGCTTATCATCGGCGGAGCCATCATTACCCTGGCAGTCGCTGCTGGAGCTTTCTGCCAGGCCAAAGCCATAAGCAGTGCCTGTGAAGGGATTTCCAGAAATCCTGGATCTGGGCGCGATATCCGCTTCCTTCTCATCTTCGGTTTAGTCCTTATAGAAACACTAGTCATTTATGCCCTCCTGATTACGATTATTATCCTGATGGTGCAATGGGGTAAATATGCTTAAGGAAAACACTCTTGCAAAGCTGAATCATCAATGAAATTTCCTATCTTCAATATCTTAGGATCCACCTTCAAAAGATTCAACGAAGACAGGTGCGGAAACCTCGCCATTACCATCTCCTATTTTACTGTCCTCTGTTCCATTCCCTTAGTGGCTCTGTTCACGTTTCTGACCACAAAAATCCTGGGAAATTCAGAACTTGCCTTCAGAAGCCTCAATATCTTCTCTGACGAATTCTTCGTTCAATTAGATCCTGAATTTTTCGAAAGAGTCCAGTCCCTATCCCAAAGCATATCGAACTTAGGCTGGTTTGGACTGCTCGGCTCCTTTGTCGCTGGAAGTTTCCTGTTTTCCAATCTCATCTATGCCATTAATTTTATCTTCAAGGCAAACTACCAAAAATCTTTCTTCTACAACCGAATCATAGAATACCTCATCATGTTTATGATAGGCATCATCATGCTGGTTTCTCTGGCGATAACAGCTATCTGGACCGCTATTCACCGTAGCATCAAGGAAAGCACCGTGGTGGCCAATTACATCAACCCCAATACAGTCTCTCTGGTGAATAATTTCTTGATTCAATACTTCATTCCCTTTGCCCTGACTTTCCTTGTCTTCTTCTCCCTGTATAAATTTATTCCTGAAATTAAAGTTCACACCCGAGCCGCTGCTATGGCAGCTGTTATCAGCGCCTTGTTCTGGGAAGCTTTCAAAAGGCTCTTTGCCTTTTACGTTGCTCATATCTCGGCCATCGGGATTGTCCTCTCCAGATTTTTGCAGGGCACTCTAACCTCTATCATCTTCTTCCTCATCTGGATTTCCTTCTCCCTTGTCATCCTGCTCTGGGGAGCAGAACTGGCTGCTGTTTTAAACGAGCGGATCCATGAAAAAGCAACTTAAAGGCCATCCGCAGAGGATGACAGTTAAAGAATTAGCCCAGATTCTGAACTGCCCTTATGAAGGAGAGGGCAGCACAGAAATCTGGGGCTTCAGCAGCCTGGAAAAGGCCAAAAAAGGAGAGTTTTCTTTTCTTTCCCATCGTAAATATCGTCCCCTTTTGGAAAAAACCAAGGCTTCAGCCATTATCATTTCTGCTGGCGAAAAATTCGACAGAATCCCGGTCATTAGATCCGAGAATCCTTATTTGACTTTTATCAGGGCGGTTGAATTTTTCTACCAGCAGTATCTCCCTCAATCAGAAATCCACCCTGCAGCTCTTGTTCCTTCCTCAGCTAAAATAGGAAAAGGCGTTGCCATCGGCGCTTATTCCTATATAGGGGAGGAAGCAGAAATTGGCGCGGGTACGATCATTTTTCCCTTAGTCGCTATCTATCCCAAAGTAAAAATCGGAGAGCGAGCCATTATCCATTCTGGCGTTTCTATTCGAGAAGGAGTTCACATAGGAAATGATGTCATCATCCACAACGGAGCTGTCATCGGTTCTGACGGGTTTGGCTATCTTCAGGATAAAAACGGCTCCCCTATAAAGATTCCCCAAACAGGAACAGTCATTATCGAGGACGAAGTGGAAATCGGAGCCAATACAGCCATAGACCGGGCAGCTCTGGGAAAAACAATCATTAAAAAAGGCGCCAAGATCGATAACTTGGTCCAAGTCGCCCATAGTGTGGAAGTCGGAGAAAACAGTTTACTGGCTGGGCAGGCGGGAATTGCAGGCAGTTCAAAGCTGGGGAAAAAAGTCGTTATGGGAGGCCAAGCTGGAGTGGCAGATCATTTAAACATCGGAGACAATGTCCAGATGGCGGCCCAGACTGGGGTTATGAAAGACCTTCCGGCCAACTCCATAGTGGCCGGAACACCTCAGATGGATATCAAAAAATTCATGAAAACAATAGCTTCTCTGCCACAAATTCCTGAGCTACTCAAAACAGTGAGATCCCTGAAGGCAAAGATAGAAGAACTGGAAAAGAAAATGAAGCCTGAATAATCCTGTTTACTGCTCGAGATGACTTATATATTCATCCACGGCTAAGGCAGCAATCACTCCACTTCCAACAGCTATAGCCATCTGTTCCGGGCAGGCATTAGTCACATCTCCGGCAGCAAAAATTCCTGGCTGAGAAGTTGTCATTGAAGGCCCAACTTTAATCTTGCCTCTCTCATCTAAGTCCAGAAATCCTGTCACAAAATCAGTATTAGGATCAGTTCCGATAGAAATAAAAAGCCCGTCAAACTTCAGCTGGGAAATCTTATTTGTCTTGACATTCTTGACCAAAATGGATTCAAACCTCTCCCCTCCCTGAATCTCCTGGACAATAGTGTCCCATAAAATTTCTATTTTTTCGTTGGCTACAGCCCTTTCCTGGAGTATCTTCTCGGCCCGAAAATGATCACGGCGGTGAATAATGGTAACTTTCTTGCAAAATTTTGTCAGGAATAGCGCTTCGGTAAGTGCATTGTCTCCGCCGCCCACAACTCCAACCTCTTTCTCCTTGAAGAAAGCCGCATCACAAGTGGCACAAAAGGAAACTCCCTTGCCTATCAGCTCTTCTTCCTTGGGCACACCCAGCTTGCTATAAGCTGATCCCGTAGCAACTATCACAGCTTTGGTCAAATATTCTCTTCTATTTCCCAGAATACTCCAAAGATTGTCCTTCTTGCGAATCTCTCTGACTTCATCTGTCCCGATTTCAGCTCCAAATTTTTCAGCATGTTTCCTGAAATTATCCATAAGCTCAAAAGGGATGGCCCCGTCAGGAAAGCCTGGATAATTCTCGACAAGGTCAGTCAGAAGAATCTGTCCGCCCGGCATTCCCTTTTCTAAGACAAGGGTATTCAGCTTTGCCCGTCCCGTATAGACTGCGGCTGCCAGCCCAGCCGGACCAGCTCCGATGATGATGACACCGTATGTCTCACTCACAGATGTTTACTTATAGCCTCCTCGATTTTATCTGGGGAATGGACACCAAGCAAAGTCTCCTTCAATTGTCCGTCCTTGAAGAGAAGGAGTGTTGGAATGCTTGTTACCCTAAACTTTGATGGCGTCTTCATGTTTTCATCAACATTGAGTTTCACAATCTTCATTTTATCCTTGTATTTCTGGATTAAATTTTCCAAGGCGGGAACGATCACATAGCAAGGAGCGCACCAAACAGCCCAAAAATCCACCAGGACAGGAAGCCCGGCTTTAAGGACTTCCTTGTCAAAAGTGTCATCAGTAACAGATGAAATATCTTCAGCCAATTTGACCTCCTCTTTTTACTTCCAAAGCTCTTTGGTAAAGCCTGACATATTTGCGGGCCGCCTTCTCCCAGGAAAAATTTTCTCTAAGGCCGGTCTCCATGACTTTCTTCCAATGGTCAGGACGCCGATAGCAGTTCAAAGCAGCCTTCAATGTTTCCAACAAAGCTTGAGAGGAATACTCCTTGAAAACAAAACCATTTCCTCTCATTGTTTTGAAATTGAAAGGCCTCACGGTTTCCGTTAAACCACCTGTTGCTCTAACTACGGGCACAGTCCCGTATCGAAAACTATACATTTGCTGTAGACCGCAAGGTTCGTAGAGGGAAGGAACAAGGAGGATGTCCGCTCCTGCTGCTATCTTATGAGCCAAGGCAGGATTCATTTCCAGCTTAAGCCCTACTTTTTGGGGATATCGCCTCATGATTTCTGTGAATTCTTTTTCATATTTCTCATTCCCTCTTCCAAGAATCAGGAGACCAACATTCATTTTCATCAAGTTATCTATAACATTGATTAATAAATCAAGGCCTTTATGGTAGGTGAGATAAGATATGATTCCAACCAGAGGAGTCCTGGGAGAAAGGGAAAGATCAAACTCTTTGAGAAGGTCTTGCTTGCACTTTTTCTTAGGCTTCAGATTGGCTGGAGTGTAATTGGCAACAATATAAGGATCTGTCTCTGGATTCCATATTTCACAATCCACGCCATTCCGAATGCTGAAAAAGTCATCTCTCCGTCTTTCCAGTAATCCTTCCAGTCCAAAGCCATGTCTTTTGGTCTGAATTTCCCTTTTGTAAGTCGAACTCACTGTGTTGAGGACATCTGAAAAAATGATTCCAGCTTTCAGAAAATTAAACTTTCCCCCAAAGGAGAGTTGTTGGGGATTAAAATAGTTCCAATTCAACCCTGTCAGAGAGAGGGTTTCAGGAGGGAATTCTCCCTGATAAAAAACATTATGCAGGGTCAAGACTGTCGCCACATTTTTAAAAATAGTTCTATGGGCGTAATGCGTTCTTAGAAAAAGAGGAATTAGAGCCGTCGGCCAGTTATTGCAGTGAATAAGGTCAACCTGCGTCTTGCTCTTCAGCAAGAATTCCAAAACAGCACGGCTGAAAAAAATAAACCGTTCGTCATTATCAAGATAATCCCCCTTTTCAGTTCCATAGATATTCTCTCTCCAGAAATACTGGGGATTATCGATAAAATAGATATCATACTTTCCCAGCTCGCTCTTATAGACAGTCGTCTTAACCTTCTTCTCGCCCAAGGGAACCAAGAGTTCACTCAACACGACCTCTTTGGTTAAAGAATCGATCTCTGGGAACCTGTACTTGGGCATGATGAGGGAAACTTCTACTCCCAGAGAAGAAAGATACTTTGGCAAAGAAGAAGCCACATCTGCCAATTCACCGGATTTGGCAAAAGGAGAAACTTCAGCCGAAACGTAAATCAATCTGAGGTTCTGGTTCATGGCAGGAAATTATGATAATATCGGGTCTTGAAAATGTCAAATAAGCCCCGAAAACGTAAACTTTAATAAATCTATGGTGGAAAAGGTTTTTGGGAGTGGAGGAAGCGACCTTTGAAGATTTAGCCTTCGGATTTCGGTCTTGGAGGGAAGTCGACAGAGTCGACCTGCGAGTATGTTTGAGCGGAGCGAGTTATGCAGTAGCCGAGAAGACCGAAAGTAGAATGGCGTTAAAAATCTGAACGGGAGCGAAGCCACTCCCAAAAACCTATTTTTGTCCCCAGCCCAATTTTTCCTTCAAAAGATCAAAATAGTTTCTCTTCGGAGAAGAAATCAATTGAAGCTCAAAAGGAGCTTGTTCGATATTCACCACATCATTCTTCACCAGTAAATCCCCCCTCTGACCATCAAGAGTTAAATAGACCTCTTCTCCTGCTGTAAGAAGTTTGACTTTTATCCTAGAATCTGAAGAGATGAGCATCGGCCGGAAGGAAAGGGTATGAGGACAGATAGGGGCAAGGATGATGGCTGGAATGCAGGGTTTGATGATGGGACCTCCTGCCGCAAGAGAATAGGCTGTTGAGCCCGTCGGAGTCGAGACAATCATCCCATCAGCCCTCAAAATTGCAATCTCTTTATCATCGATCCAAATAATAAATTGAATCATTCGAGCCAAAGCACCTTTGTTGATGACAACATCATTCAGAGAATAATAGGTTTTTCCTTTGGCTTCGGTTTTTAACAACCGCCTGGGACTTAGGATTTCCTTGTTTCCCTCAAAGAAAGAATCCAGGGTTAAAAACATTTCGCTTAAGGGCACCTCAGTCAAAAAGCCCAGGCTCCCCAAATTCACTCCGAGAACCGGTATGTTCTTCTGAGCAGCCAGATGAGCTATACTCAGGAGAGTTCCGTCGCCTCCGAGGACAACGACAAGATCAACTTTTCCTGGGAGATCTTCTCTTCTAATTCCTTTTGTCTTCTTGAGCTTTTGGGAAGTCAGCTCCTCTAAAACACATTCCATCCCTTTTCTCTCCAAATAGTGGATGAGTTCTTGTAGAATGTTTTCAATATCAGGTGCATGGGGTTTTATGACCAGTCCGACCCGTTCAATCTTTTTCATTCCAGACAGCCTCCTTGATTAATCTCTGCACCTCTCCAGGGGGTATTGATTTCCCTCCTAAAGACCATAGGACAAAAAATTCTCTATTCCCTTTCAGGCCGTGAGTCGAACTCCTCATCAAATTTTGGACCTTGAATCCTATCTTCAGGGCTTCTCCAAGAATCTTGTCCAAGACCTCTTGGTGCAGATGGGGATCTCTGACAATCCCTTTCCTGCCTACCTGGCCTTTACCAACCTCAAATTGAGGCTTCAGGAGGGAGAGAAGTTTGCCCTGGCCCAGGAATTCCTTTACAGCAGCCACGACCTTCAGCACCGAAATAAAAGATAAATCCAGGGTGACAATATCCAGCTCTTCTCCAAAGTCATCCTTTTTTAAATAGCGGGCATTCTTCTCGATGAGGATGACCCGACTGTCTTCTCTCAAACGCCTATCAATTTGTCGGATATCGACATCAACAGCGTAGACTCTACTCACCCCTCGCTGAAGGAGGCAATCGGTAAAACCTCCCGTTGAAGCCCCTAAATCTGCTGCTGTTTTTCCTTTGACCGGAATATTGAAGACATCTAGGGCTTCGGCAAGTTTTAGCCCCCCACGGCTGACATAAGGCATTTTCTCTTTGACGAGAATCTCCTGATCATTGTCTATTCTTTGACCTGGCTTTTCGATTCGTTGTCCCTCGGAAAAAACTAATCCGGCCATGATAAGAGCTTGAGCTTGTTGACGGCTTTCAGCCAGACCGCGGCTGAAAATGATTTTATCTGCTCTCTCTTTTCTCATTGTGACGGGCCTCATTGCTCACTCTGCTGCATGGTGAGAAGGCTTCCATCGCCCTTTGAATTAAGGATGATATCCTATCGCAAAAAAAGACCTTCTGCTTGTCAACATCTCGCTTTTCTTCAGTGCTTCCCAAGAAGTTAATATTTTTATCTGTGTTTTACTTTTCCTCTTCATAGAATTCTCGAATCTGCTGAACAAGGCCCTCCTCATCCAGAAGGTACTGTTTTTTTATCTGATTAACTTTTGCCATAGGATAGACTTCTAAGGGAAGGCCAATACTATTGAATCGAAGCGAAAAGCGTTTCTCTCTATCCAAAAACTCTCGAACTGCGCTCCCGAAACCACCTGCTTTAACACCTTCTTCGACGGTGATAATCACTCTCCCAGGCTGAGCAAAGCGAAGGATCATCTTCTCGTCCAGAGGTTTAGCAAACCTGGCATTCAACACCGCGAGGCTTATCCCCTCTTTCTCCAGCCTCTGGGCTGCTTCCAAAGATGGATAGACCATGCTTCCAAAGGCTATGAGCAAGTCCTTACCCTCCTTGAGCAGCTCGCTCTGACCAAGAGGAATCTCCTTTAGGACCTCATCTATGGGCAGGCCTAAAACTTTTCCCTTAGGAAAACGGACAGAGGTAGGATGAGAATACGAAAGTGCAGATTTTATCATGTGCTGCAACTCGTTCTCATCCTTGGGAGCCATGACGATCATGTTGGGCATATGCCTCAGGTAAATGATGTCATTGATTCCCTGGTGGGTAGGACCATCATCCGGCACAACACCTGCCCTATCCAGAGCAAATACTACAGGAATATTCATCAAGCAGACATCATGGTAGAGCTGGTCATAGGCTCTCTGAAGAAAAGTAGAATAGATCGCTACCACGGGTTTATAACCGCTGAGCGCTAAACCGGTGGCGAAATCTACAGCATGCTGCTCAGCTATACCCACATCGAAAAATCTTTCAGGAAACTGCTGGGCAAAAGATTTCAAACCAGTTCCATCAGGCATGGCAGCCGTAATAGCCACCAGTTTCTCATCTTCTTTGGCTATATTGACAACTGTGCGCCCAAAGATGGAAGAATAGGTCGGCCTTTCATCCTTGTTCACAGGCTCTCCTGAATGAATATCAAAGGGGCTAGCACTGTGAAACCTCTCGGGATTTTTTTTCGCCGGAAGGTAACCTTTTCCTTTCTGAGTGACACAGTGAATCAGGACAGGACCATTGCAAGCTTTGGCATCTTCAAAGACTTCGATCAAGGATCCGAGCGAGTGTCCCTGGACAGGACCGATGTACCGCACACCCAGTTCTTCAAAAACCAGCCCGGGAAAAAAGATTTTCTTGATCGCCTCCTCCGTAGCACGAGCCACTCTAATCACAGGCCAGCCTACAGCAGGAATGGATTTCAGGATAGATTTGACATGGTCCTTTATCCTCAAGTAGTACTGTCCAGTAACAATATAGGAGAGATACTTGGACATGGCACCAACATTTTGAGAAATGGACATTTCATTGTAGTTGAGAATAATAATCACTTTTTCCCGATGATGGCCAATCTGGTTTAAAGCTTCCCAAGCAACCCCTCCGGTCAAACTTCCATCTCCAACAACGGCCACCACATGATAGTTTTCATTTTTCTTGTCGCGAGCAACAGCCATTCCCAGGGCGGCAGAAAGAGCTGTTGAGGCATGTCCGGTGTTGTAAACATCGTACTCGCTTTCTTCACGAGCTGGGAATCCGCATAAACCTTGATACTGACGAAGTGCCCGGAATTTCTCCTTTCTCCCTGTCAGAATCTTGTGGGGGTAGCATTGATGACCCACATCCCAGATGATCTTGTCTCGCGGAGCATCAAAGACATAGTGGAGGGCAATCGTTAAGTCCACCACCCCCAAATTCGATGAGAGGTGGCCTCCGCTTTTAGAGACAACCTCGATGATTAAGGTTCTTATCTCTTTGGCTAATTGAGAAAGTTTCTTCTTCGTAAGCTTCTTTAAGTCCGCAGGACTTTCGATCGTATCAAGAATTTTGCTCATTTTCTTTCCTGTTTATGTCTAAAAGTCTGAGTGCCAGATAGCGAAGCTCCTCTGACTCAAGAGAAGTATTATCAAAGGCTCTTATCCCTTCCTCGACAAATCTTTTCAATCTTTTTTTGGCCTCGGCAAGCCCGTAAAGAGAGACATGGCTCGGCCGGGGGATAGGCTCGTTTTTTTTCTCGTTAGTCAAATCGAGAATATCATCCCTGATTTGAAAGGCAATTCCTATGTTTCGGCCATATTCGACCACGGCTTCGAGCTGCACCGTTGAGGCTTCTCCCAGAATGGCTCCTGTTCTTACCGAAGCAATGATCAAAGCTCCTGTCTTTTTGAGGACGAGCTCCTGAAGTTCTTCTTCAGATATCTTTTCAGAAGAAAGGGTTATATCCATAAGCTGTCCTCCGACCATCCCTCTGGCCCCTGCAAAATGGCTGATCTCTTCGATAACCTGTCCTTTTCTCGGAACAAGCTTCTCATCCACAGGAGCCTGGGCCAGAATCTCAAAGGCTAAGGTCAAGAGGCTATCGCCGGCTAAAAGAGCAATATCCTCACCAAAGGCTTTATGACAGGAAGGCTTTCCTCTTCGAAAATCATCGTTATCCATCAAAGGCAAATCATCATGGATAAGCGAATAATTATGGATCAACTCCAGACTGCAGGCAAAGGGAAGAAGCACGTCTTCTCCGAGGCCAAAACACTCTCCTGAAGAGATGGTAAGCAAAGGTCTGAATCTCTTTCCTCCGGAGAGCACCGCATGCCTCATGGCCTGGAAAAGCAGGGAATCTTCCTGAGACAATAGGCGTGTCAATTCTTTATCTATGAGCTTTTTTTTCTGGCCGAGTCTATCTTGGACTTTCATGGACACCTAAAAAGGAAGGTCCTCATCCTTCCCAGGATCAGACGACTCTTCTTTATCTGAAGAAGCTTTCTCTTCCTGAGCAAGGTCAAAGGGCTCTTCCTTGATTTCTCCTTTTTCATCCTTGAGAAGAATCTCAACCTTCTTTTCTGCTTTCTCCAGTTCATCCCTCAAATACCTTGCTAATTTGACTCCTTTCTCAAAAAGAGACAAAGATTCATTCAAAGAAAGCCCCCCTTTTTCTAACTTCTCGACAATATTCTCCAAGTCTTCTAAGGCTTTTTCAAAGCTCATACTTGTCATTTTTTCTCCTCTAACACTCGGGATTCAATGAGTTTGGTTCTATCGACTTTTTTAACCAGACAGCTGAATTCTCCTTTATAGAAAGAAACTGTGACTTCCTTGTCTTTTTCGACCTCTTCTATCTTACGGATAAGACGCTGCGTGGCCTCTGTCCAGCAAAGAGCATAGCCTTTTTTCAGTATATTCAGGGGGCTCAAGTTATGCAACTCAGCAGAAAGTTTTTCCCACTTTGCCTGAAAATTCTGGAGCATTCTTCTCAATACATTCCTCATCTTCTCTTCCAAAAAAACAGCCCGGGATTTTCCTTCTGCGATTTGCTGCTGCATGTTTTTGATGGAATTCCAGGCTTTCATCTCCAGCGCGTCAATCTTTTGCTCGAGATTCAAAAGTCTGAGCTTCATATTCTGGAATACTCGATGATGAGTAAGACTGAAAACTATCTGCCTCTGTTCCTGCAAGAGATATCTCTGGTGATGGGCCAATCTTTTTTCTAAATTCTCGATTGTCTCCCTGAAGGATTCCTCTTTCTCGATCACCATCTCAGCAGCCACCGAAGGGGTCGAGGCCCGAATATCTGCCACAAAGTCAGAGATGGTGAAATCTATCTCATGGCCCACAGCAGAGATGACTGGCATCGGACAGCGAAAAATCGCCCGGGCTACGCTTTCTTCATTGAAAGCCCATAAATCTTCAATAGAGCCGCCTCCTCGCCCCACAATGATGACATCTATATCGGCAAGACATCCCAAATAATCTATCCCTTCCACGATCTCTTCGGCAGCTCCTTCACCTTGGACTTTGGCAGGATAAATGAGGATATGAAGGCGGGCAAACCTTCTCTCCAGAGTTCTGATAATATCGACGATGGCTGCTCCGCGAGGAGAAGTAACGACTCCTATTTTTTTGGGGAGCAGAGGAAGCTTTTTCTTGAATTTAGAGTCAAAAAGGCCCTCCTTCTTTAATTTTTCTTTCAGCTGCTCGAAAGCCAATTGAAGAGCGCCTTTTCCTTTTGGCTCCACCAGTTCGACCACAAGTTGGTACTCTCCTCTCGGTTCATAAACATTAATGTGACCTCGGCAAACGACCTGAAGGCCGTCCTTCATCTCGAAAGGAACCTTCTGGGCTTCGGAGCGGAACATGACTGTCCGCAATTGGCACGCTTCATCTTTCAAGGTAAAATAGAGATGACCAGAGCTGTGGCGGTGAAAATTGGAAATCTCTCCTTCTACCCATAATAAAGGGAAAGCCTCTTCCAGCTTGAGCTTAATCAGGCGGGTAATTTCAGAAATAGTATAAACTTTCTCAGAGGCAAAAGTATTTTCAATCCTCAATTTTTTCCTCAGCTATGAATTCTCTCTGAATCTTCAAGGCTCTTCCATTCTCGCTTTTTATTTCCACCAAGACAGCTGAAAAGACAAGGCCATCCTTGCCCGGTTCAAAACGTTGGGGGCGAGAGGTTAAAAATCTTTTTAAGGCTTGATCCTTGCGGATACCGATAACAGAATTGTAACCACCTACCATACCCACATCAGAGATATAGGCTGTTCCCTGGGGTAGAATGCGATTATCAGCCGTAGGAACATGAGTATGCGTCCCAATCACGGCCGAGGCTCTGCCGTCCAAATACCAGCCAAGAGCCTGCTTTTCAGAAGTGGCTTCAGCATGGAAATCAACAACTATGATGGGTGTCATCAAACTTAGCTTCTTGAGTTCCTCGTCGGCTATCCTGAATGGACAGTCAATAGGTTCCATAAAGACTCTTCCTTGAAGATTTAAAATACCAATTTTAACTCCATCATCTGCTTCAAAGAGATAACTTCCTCTCCCCGGATTATCGGGCGGATAATTGGCAGGGCGAAGCAACCTTTCCTCTTTTTCTAAAAAGGGAAGCCCCTCTCTTTTATCCCAAATATGATTACCAGAAGTCAGAACATGGAACTGGTCTAAAAGCTCTCGCCCAACTTCCTCGGTAATGCCTATGCCTCCCGCAGCATTCTCAGCATTCGCTACTAGAAGAGTAGGAGAGTATTTTTTGATTAAAGAGGGGAGGTGCCTTCTTACAGCCCTCCTCCCAGGGCGGCCGATGATATCCCCCAAAAAAAGAACACTTATCTTATCTGGCATACTCAACAGCTCTCATTTCGCGAATGACGGTCACCTTGATTTGCCCCGGATACTTCAGCTCCTCTTTTATCTTTTCGGCTATTTCTTTGGCGGCCAAGGCGGCTTCCTCATCAGAAATTTTCTGGCTTTCGACGATTATCCTGATTTCTCTTCCAGCTTGTAAGGCAAAAGACTTATAGACTCCTTCGTAGGAATTGGCTATCTCCTCTAATTTTTCCAATCTCTTGATATAGGCTTCCAAGAGTTCGCGCCGTGCCCCTGGCCTGGCAGCGGAGAGAGTATCGGCTGCTTGGACTAAAACAGCTTCAACGGAAGGAAAATCGACATCGCGGTGATGAGAAGCTATGGCTTGGACAACAGCTTCTGATTCTCCATATTTCTTGGCCAGCTCGACACTCAATTCAGTATGTGTTCCTTCGATTTCCTTGTCCACAGCTTTCCCGATATCGTGCAAAAGGCCTGCTCTCAGGGCAACTTGAGAATCGACCCCCAGTTCCTTAGCCATTAAACTGGCCAGATAGGCCACTTCCTTGGCATGTTGCAGCACGTTCTGTCCGTAACTCGTTCGGAAATGGAGCTTACCCAAAATTTTGATTAATTCAGGATGAACATCCTGGAGTCTTAACTCCAGAACGACCGATTCTCCTTCCTGCTTGATT
>Ga0209636_10004598_pt1 | contig 14077 bp, 14 predicted proteins | sample DeeMarSWOR152_54_FD_187464 | JGI IMG/M metagenome (GOLD analysis project Ga0209636, IMG submission 187464) | Marine sediment microbial communities from White Oak River estuary, North Carolina - WOR-1-52-54 (SPAdes) (version 2) | ecosystem: Environmental > Aquatic > Marine > Intertidal zone >...
CCTGCCTGGTCATACACCAGTTGTGGTGGATCACGCTCCTGCCACAGAGGCCGTATTTCCACTTTCCCTTCGCTGGATAGTCATCGTTGATACACGGGGGTTTGATGACTCCCTCGATCCTCAAGAAGAACTCTAGATCCTCGGCGATCCCCACCGGAGGGTAATCCTCATCGAAAAAACCGATCTGTCGCACCATGGCAGGCCGTATCATGAAACACACCGCGGAGCGCATTCTCTGGATAAAGAGAGGAAGGCCGCTGTCCTTCACTAGCCTGCAGAAGGACTCATGCCCGCCCCATTTCTCGTAGACCCTGTTCACGCTCTCTAGGATATTCTCCAAGGAATAGGGTTTATTGGGATCGATTCGGTATTTCTTTGTATTGGAATGGGCCTCGATCAATTCCTCCATTACGGGCGACCCGTTCTCCAGGGTTGCTACCCAGCCAATGTGCTCATCGCCCTCCATTACCTCGACCATGGGCTGGAGCCAATCCGGTCCGAACAGGATATCGTTATTAGAGATCACGTAGTAGTCGTAGCAAAGGGACGAGTCTGTTACGGCGCCTGGAGCAAATCGCAGTATTTGATTCCACGCTATCGCAACCCCTAAATTTCTTGGGTTCCTCACATAAAAGGTGGGAAACCTCGCCTCGCTGAAATCTTTCTTGATAAGGCCGGCAATATCATGGCTGGAGCCGTTATCGATAATCACCACGGATACATCGAGATCCATTCTATCCGAATAAGTGAATCGATAGAGGCTTTGCACGCAGGCTCGGGTCATCTCAATATTGTCCAGCACTGGTATCCCAACCAAAATCTTGATCATATCCCCTCTTAGGCTCAATGATAGCGTTTCCGGCTATGGAATATAGGGGAACCGAGGTTGTATGTCAACTCGTACGGGAGGAATCGCAGGGCAAACAAGGTCCATCAATGATAATGAAAATCAACAGATTATGGTTCATTGTGGGTTGGCCGTGGTTGGGATCAGACGTAAACACATTCGGTCTTAGACGCTATTGACCCCACCTGTGGACTTCATTATAATCGTTAAGCCGTATCGGAGCGATGGCAACGCGAAGGGCCGTAATAGCTCATCACTTAAGTATCGGGGACACTATGGAGAATGCGCCGGGGTCCTGTATTTTGTGCGGCACCCGCGAGAGGGAGCTTTTGATCGAAAGGGATCCATGGAAGATCTACAGGTGCACTTCATGCAGTTTGGGGGTCTTGGACCCTCGTCCCACGGGGGAGGAACTGACAGCGCTCTATACTAGGGAATACTTTGTCTCTCAGTACGATGAGGGGGCCAAGCCCGGCTCTCCAGAGTTCAAGAAATGGCTCTCCCTTCTGGATCATAGGGTTCAGTTTTTCAAGCCCAAGAAGGCAAAGGGCAGGCTTTTGGATATTGGATGCGGCAACGGGTATTTCCTGGCGCTATGCCGCAGTAAGGGATATGAGGTGCAGGGAATCGATATATCCGAGTGGGCGGCCAAATATGCGACCGAAACGCTCGGGTTACCGGTACGTGTCGGTCAGATAGATGACATGGAGTTGCCCGGTCGGCATTTCGACATTATTACCTTGTGGCATTCGCTCGAACATACACGAAATCCCCGATATGCCATAGAAAGGGCCAAGGATTGGCTGAAAGCGAATGGCATCCTGGTGATAGAGGTGCCGAATTATGAAGGCAGAGACGCACGAAGCTATGGTGAGGATTGGATTGGGTAGCAATTCCCATTCCATTTTTTCCACTTTACACCTCAAAGCTTAAAGAGGCTTCTTACGGAATGTGGATTTCGTGTGGTAAAGGCAAAAGACTACCATTCCGAAACGGTGAAGCAGGCGTTGAAGCGGATTCCTTTAGTCAGCATATTCGCGAGGCGTATCGCGAAGCTCTATTCAGGCCACAGCATAGCCGTTCTCGCTGAACTTCAGGAAGATTCGGGGCGTTAATCATCATCACCCATCTGGTAAATCAATTCATATGAGCTCAAAAAGGATCATTTTTCCCGTATCGGGATGACTCCAGCGGCCTAACTCCAGAAAATCCCTCTGAGTATGCTCTTCAATAAGATCGAAGCTTCCCTTCGGCCAACGCTTCTCTTCCCACAAGAAATATTTGATGCGTTTCTTCCTGAGATTCTCAACGAATTCCACATAGCTAGTACCAATAGTACTTGTTATATAATCATTCTCATGAGGGCATGGTGCACCCTTGAATTCCAGATTAGCATAGAAGGAAACCCAACCTGAGACAGTCAATGTAACGGCGGCTATGGATATTACCCGGTTGTTTCCATCCCTCTCAGCGAGTAACTCCCCTATTTCCTTAAAGACGATCTTATCAGTTTCACGGGATTTTAAATTCTTCGGTAGCGAACTAGCCAGAATCAGCGCACATAAAATTGAAATGATGGCCGGTTCCCGAAGATTCAGCCTTGCCTTGAGAAATGATGTTATCTTTCTTATGCCAAAGCCCATTATTATAAAAGAGGGCAGTATAAAGACAGCCCAAAATCGGTTAAACATCATCCATTTGTGAAACGTATGGGTAAGTAACAGGACCAGCGCCAAAATGGAGAGAGCAGAGAGATACTGCAAACGGGTATCCCCCCTTATTCTTCTCCATATGCCTCCAAGCCCGATTAAAAATATAAGGAAAAAGGGATAAAAAAAGGCCCTCACCATATATGTGAGAACGGTTCCAATGGCAATCAACCAAACTAGGTTCCTTGCCTTGTGAAGGAAAGCTGGCAGATTTCCCTCCAAGGGTTGGTGCATGAGCTCTGTTAAATTCGCCCTTAGCCTTTTATATTCAATCATGGGCCCCGTAATCTTAGTTGTTACCTCATACGTTCTGTGCAAATTTTTTACCGGTATACCTGAGATCATGAGCCCAAGGGTGCCAGCCAGCACCAACAAAGCAAGAGGCATTGCAAATACAGAAAGCCTCTTTATCCTTCCTTTCCCCCCTATGAACGGGATAAATCCCAAGGAGGCCAAGAGAAAGAGTATTGCCTCAATCCTGGCCCAGGCCGCCATGAGAAAGGAAAGGTTGCTTACTATAAGAAGAAGATAATCTTTTCTCTCGATCTGGTGTACGAAAAGATAAAGACCAAGGCTCAAGAAAAACCAGTATACTGGATCCCTTACCACATCAACACTCCTGTCAACGAGAACAGGTATGAGGGAAAATATCAGTATCGCTAATTGTGCTATTTGGCGTTCGAGGAATTTCCTCAAAAGCAAATATAGGGGGATTAACGTGAGAGTCCCAAATAAAATAGATACTGATCGAGCGGCAATTACCCAATCGCCGAATATCTTATACGCGGCGACGATTAGTATTGGGTAATTTGATAAAAAGCTCAGTGAACACCCTAAAACAGAGTCCTTTAGGCCATAATAAATGGCACGTGCTTGATGAATATAGAGGACTCCATCAGGGTTGATGATATAGGTATAGTGGAAGGAGAATAATCGGATTGAAAAACCTAAGAGGATTATAAGAACAGCGATTCTGAGATGGGAGTATTTCTCATCGCAAAAAAGATCCTTAAGTACAGATTTCATCATAAAGAGTATCCGGGGTAATCACTGCTTGGATGGAGTCTCCATCTGGCGGATATTCGCGTCAACTACAGGGATGAGCTCATCTATGCTCAATTCCTCAAGGCATCTGCTCACCCCGCTGTGGTTGCACCCCTTCTGCCTGCACGGCACACAGGGCAGGTCCTTGAAGATAACCTCGTGTTGCTCCCCTCTGGGGGCCCAGTTTACCGGGGCGGAGGGCCCGAAGATGGAGACCGTGGGCGTGCCAACGGCTGCGGCGATATGGATCGCGGCGCTATCGATGCCGATTACTAAACCGCATTTCTTGAGCACACCTGCCAAATCACCGATCGTGGTCTTCCCCGCCAGGTTATATGCCTCTGCCCTGGTCTCTTTCACCAAATCAGCTGCCCTCCCCCTGTCATCGGCTGACCCTGTTATTGCAATATGGAGCGGGTATCTCGAGCCTATATAATCGATCAGGTCGATGCACTTTTCTATCGGCCATTCCTTGTAGCGCCACCGGGAAAATGGATGGAGGGCAATGAGGGATCTGTCAGAAACGAGCCCCTCTTCTCGAAGTATGCGTTCCACGCGCATTTCCCTCTCTCTGGTGACGGTGAGCTCCGGATCGGTATCACGGGCACCTACCTCGAAAGGGGCCACTATATTCAGGCTGTGAAGTGAGCAATACTGCTCCATTTCATTCTCTGGCTCGACGAGGTGCGTGAAAAGCCTGTTTCTCCACAACCGACCATCATACGCGTATCTCCCGATCCTCAACTGTGCTCCGCTCAAATATGATAAGACGGCACCCCTTGTTCCGGTTCTCAGGTCGATGGCCGCTTCGAATTTCTTTCCCCGTAGGGTTTGAAGAAAGCCTTTTTGGTAGAAAAGCTTCTCCCGGAGATTCCCTTGCCTCTTTTCCAAAGATAGCACGCCATCAACCCATGGACAGTCCTCGAGCAATTCACTCGCATGTTCCCTCACCATAACATACAAGGTAATCAATGGTCGGTTCTCCCGTATGGCCTTGATCGTGGGGGTAGTGAGCACCACGTCTCCTATATCGCCAAGCTGTATGAGCAACACCCGTTCGATGCCATCCAGTGAGATCTGTTCTCCCTTAACCAACATACGTTAACCCTTCAGCTCAGGGCATCGGCGAAGATGCCACAGGATGAGTCTGATGTAGATCACGAATCTCCCCTTTATCGAGTCCTCGAGACCAAGGGTCAACATTAGTCCGGCCAGGGAGAGAAAGGCATTGATCAGCAATCTCAAGAAGATAATCGCATAGAACAGGGAAAAGGAGTTGTGGTGCCACTTTCTAAGGAAGAGATATCTTGATCTGTAGAACATGATCCTCGAGCCTGCACCGCTTCCCACCGTCTTTCCCTGGGCGTGAATTATCTCCGCCGCTGGCACGAAGTAGACCCCCCAGCCGCCACGCCTCATCCTGTAGGCCAAGTCCGTCTCCTCAAAAAAGAAGAAATACCTCTCGTCGAATACCCCTACCTCATCCATGGACTTTTTTCGAACCATTACACATGCGCCTATACACGATTCTACCTCTATGGGGGAGCGATACTGCCTTCTCTTGCTGGGAAACCTTTTCGGCCATAGCACCCGTAACACGGTCTCGTTGCAGAGCAGCGTCAAGGGCGTTGGAAAATTGGCAATGGAATTCTGCTTAGAGCCGTCCTGATTCAACAACTGCCCACATGCCATGCCCGCCTCAGGATTGGCTTCCATAAAACCATAGAGCTCTTTTACAGCTCCATTGGTCAAGACAGAATCGGTATTCAGCAATAAGGCATACCGTCCATTCATCTGCCTGAAGGCCTGGTTATTTGCTGCGGCAAAACCTAAATTTTCCCCATTTTCAATCGTATTCACGGCGGGATACCACTCCCTTATGGCCTTCAGTGTTCCATCAGTGGAGTTATTGTCCACAACCCACACCTCAAAGGATATCTCTTTGATCGTTTCAAATATGGAGGCCAGACAATCAAGTACCAGCCTTTTTGTGTTAAAGGTAACAACAATGATAGAGATGTCCAATTAATCCTCTTCTATCTTCTTTGCCTCATCTATAAGCATAATGGGTATATCATCCTTTATCTCATATAAGAGCTTACATGTATCACATATGAGCCCATCCTCTGATGCGTTCAGGTGGATGTCCCCTTTACACTTTGGGCATACCAAGATGTCCAGCAGTTCCTTGCTGATAGCCATATCCCTACCCTCCTGAAGTTTAAAGTGAGCTAAAGTTTGATTGCAAACGCCTCCCTCGTTTTTTCAACTTTCTTTGCGAATTATCTATTATACATCATACATCTGTTAACCCTTTAACTTTAGGCACCTAAAACTTCCCTAACTGCCTCGAAGACCATTTCTACTGTTATCTTCTTCATACATGACATATCCCCACATCTCCTTCTAAAGCACGGGCTACATTCTAGGCCAGCCCTGATCACCCGATGCTTTGCTCCATAGGGCCCGGTTCTTAAGGGAGAGGTAGGGCCAAAAAGACCCACCACCACAGGCAAACCCATAGCTGCAGCAACATGCATGGGACCGGTATCAGTGGAGATAACAATAGCACACTTCTGATACAGGTGGGCCAGTTGCTTAAGGGTGGTCCTTCCGGCCAAGTTGAGTGCCCCGGTTTTCATCCCTGATAAGATATCCTCTATTGCTGTTTTGTCAGCCTCACTTCCAGTGAAAACCACCTCTGCTCCCAATTCTTCTCTCATGATATCCGCAAGGGAGGAAAAACGATGTGAATCCCAGAGCTTGCTCTCCCATTTGGCCATGGGAGTAACCGCTACCAGAGTACTGCTGCCTATTTCCCTTAAGAGATAGTTCACGTGTTCTTTATCAGTATCATTAATGGGAATCTGACCATCCCAGACAGGGTTATTTGCCCCCAAGTATCTAGCAATACAAAGGTATCTTTCAAGGGCATGTATATCCGGATCGGGAATGGCAACCTTCTCGTTTGTGAAGATGAAACTGCCCTCCCTGCCACCATTGAGTGCAATCTTCCTTTTCCCATTGGCAAGGAAGGTCAGTATTCCACTTTTGAAAAGCCCTTGGAGATCAACTACAATATCGTACCTTCTGCTCTTAAGATCTCTGAGGAATCCACTCACCTCTTTTCTAACCCCTGTATATTCACCTTTCTTCATAAATCTCTTGAGCCAGCTCCTTCGAGGAAAGATGATGAGTCGATCCAGGTCAGGATGACCCTCCAGTATGCCTGATGCGTCCTCCTCAACTACCCATTCAATCATTGCAGAAGGGAATCTGTCCCTTAGGACCTCCAGAAAGGGCAGGCTGTGAACAACATCACCCACTGCGCTCAATTTTATTATCAAAATATTCGGTTTCCTATTCTTCACGGTGCCTGTCCTGTTTTAAGATCCATTTCACAGCCCTCAGTAAATCCTCGGCCACGAAGGTGGGTTTTATGTGTTTATGGGGCACAATGTACTCAAAATCTCCCCGACCGTAACCGGTCAATACCAGGATACCGGGTAGCTCTGCATTATGGGCAAATTCTATATCAAGCCAACGGTCCCCGATCACGTATGATCTTCTCATATCTATATCTAACTCGGATCTGGCCTTTTCTATAAGACCTGTATGCGGTTTTCTACAGGTGCACTCCTTGCTATAGTCAGGCACCACCCCATCTGGATGGTGTGGGCAGAAGTAAATTCCATCCGTATAGGCGCCGTCCTTGGCCAATTCCCTCTTCATCAACTCGTTTGTCTCTTCTACCAGTTCTATCGGGAAGTAGCCCCTGGCCACACCTGACTGATTGGAGGTCACTACCACAATATGGTTATTCTTGTTTAAAAGGGATATAGCCTTCCCCACGCCAGGCAAAAGCATAAAGCGGCTGATGTGATTTACGTAGCCCAGTTGTTCGTTGATGGTTCCGTCTCTATCCAGGAATACTGCCGGTCTCACCCCATAACCTCTCCCTTTAGGCCTTCCATCTCCTCCCAAACCTCTTCCGGTTCAATGGATAACATGCACCGGTGATCAGTTGGACACGCCTCTTTTAGACAAGGACTGCAATGCATGGTATGTCTCACTACCCTCGTATTTCTGCTAACCGGACCGGTTGCAACAGGATCAGTTGAACCAAAAATAGCCACGATGGGTACACCAAAGGCAGCTGCCACATGCATGAGCCCGGTATCATTTGTCAGGAAGAGGTTACATCTCTTGATCAATGCCATGGCCTGACCCAGCGTGGTTCGCCCACAGAGATTAACTGGATTGGTATGCATATGATGAGATACGCTAGCGGCTATCTCCTTCTCGGAGGGCGAGCCAAACAGCACTACCTTGGCACCCCACCTCTCGGCGGCCCAGTCACCGAGGACAGCAAATCTATCCTCTGGCCATCTCTTGGCTGATCCATACACGGCACCTGGATTAAGTCCCACAACAAAAAAACTGTCCTCTACACCCATTGCGGACAACATGAGCGAGGCTGACTTGATATCCTCGTCACGAACGTATAAGGTCGGCCCCCCCTGTTCAACCTCCCAACCCATCGCCGCTATAAGTCCCAGAAAGTATTGAGCCTGGTGAACTGAGAGAATATCTGGATCCCTTATGACCTTATGGGTGAGAAACATTCCTCTACCGTCTGTATCGTAACCGACAATATATCTAACCCTGCCCATATAAGCCAGAAAAGCCGCCTCAAATGCGTTTTGAAAGAGAATAGCCAGGTCAAACCTTTCACCCCTCAGCCAAGATACAATCCTTGCCAGTTCTTTAAAGGATGCAGTGAGACCTGTGCCCTTTTCCATAATCATTGTCCTATCTAAAGCGGGATGATTCTCCAGGAGCGGAATGACCCAGGGGGTAGCCAGGACTGTTATGTGGGCATGGGGAAAAGACTTTCTAATTGCAGCCAAGGAAGGGATCATCATCACGGTATCACCTACCCAATTCGTCGACCTGACCAGTATCTTTCTAATAGCCTCCGGTGAAATTTTATGCCTGGATCTGACCTTCAATTTTTTCAAATTAGACTGTTACTATTCCGCCACTAAGGCACGGAGTCACCAAGATTATAGGGTAAGTCATTTCTTTTGTGTCTTGGTGACTTAGTGGCTGAATGTTTAATAGATTTAGTAATGCCGTGCCTGATAATATCAAAAAAGGTATCTCCGCCTGAAAGGAGCCCTGTCCTTATGGTTAAGATAGCAACATCCAGATCAGCACCGACTTTGCCATGTGTCCTGACCCAGTCTTTCTCCGTTGTCAAGAGAAAATCGCCATCTGATTTCTTCTTCCAGGAGGCAAGCTCTTCAATCTCATCCCTGGTAAAAGGGTGATGGTCGGAAAAGGCCCTGAAGTGGATGACATGGGCACCGAGACCCTTCACCATTTCCAAAAAATCATCTGGATCAGCCAACCCTGCAAAGGCAACCACCTTTTTCCCTGACAGAAAGCCAGGTGAATAGACTTTGCCAGCAAGAGGAAATATAACCTGATCAGGAAAATGTCCAGATCGAAAGATCGGCCTCCCAGGGTACTTTCGTTGCAGGAAATCAAAAAGGTCATCTCCCGGATGCTCATCCGTGCATTTGGTGATAATAATGAGATCCGCTCTTCTTGCCTGCTCAGGTGGCTCCCTTAAAGGACCGAGGGGCAATAACGATCTATTTCCGAATTGCCTTTTAGCATCCAACAGAAGTATGTTCAAATCCCTGTTCATAGATAAATGCTGATATCCATCATCTAATAACAGTAATTCCGAATTGAATAGCCTTAAGGCCAGATGTCCGACCCTGTATCTCTTTTTCGACACTAATACAGGAACGGAGGGTAGTTTCTTGGCTAATAGAAATGGCTCATCCCCTGCCTCATCGACAGATGCCAAAACCCTTCTTCCATCAGAGACAACAAGGGTTTTCCGGCTTCTCTTTCTTTTGTAACCCCTAGAAAGGATACCCACCCGAAATCCATTTCTATCTGCCCACTCGGCAAGCATTGCAACCAATGGCGTTTTACCGGTACCCCCTGTCGTAATATTTCCAATGCTAACAACATAAGCGGGAAGGGATTTGACACCGAAAAGACCAACCTTATAGGCAGTAAGTCTCAGCCGGATAGCGAGCCCATAAATAAGGGCAATGGGCCGCAGGAAAAACGCAACAACATTCCCTTGTCTCTTTGCGTGAATAGCTGACCAATTAACCGTATTCATATGTTTTTCTGCCTTTTGCGTTTGCTCTGTTGTTCACGCTAGGCACTTCGATGTATGGTTTAAGAATTTCCATTACCCTATCAACGGCTCCCTGATTTTGCTTCACAAATTCCTCAGCCCTTTTCCCTATTTGCTCTCTTTTGCTTTTCTGGCCTAAGAGCTCTGCCATACTATGGAATAATTCGGATTCATCGGCAACCATTTTACCTCCCCCGTGCTTGACCAGTAAGTGGGACATGGCGGCAAAATTATAGGTATAAGGACCAAAAAGAACAGGTATACCGAAAAAAGCCGGTTCCAAGAGATTATGACCTCCTATTGAAGCAAGGCTTCCGCCCACAAAGGCAACATCGGCCAATCCATAGACCCTTCCCAATTCGCCAAGTGTATTGAGAATAAAAACATTGTTCGCTGGTGTAGCAGGGGGGTATGAAGGCAGTTCAGTTTTTCTAATAGCCCTGAATCCAAGATCTCTGGCAAGATAGTAGACCTCATCAAACCTACGGGCATCTCTCGGGCCAATGATAAGGGAAAGATCTGGAAACGATTCAAGGAGCCGACCAAATACATTGAATATGATCCTTTCTTCGGGATGATGGGTGCTTCCTGCTACCCAGATGAGTCCATTTTTTAGGCTTAAAAGCCGAAGCCATCTATGGCGCTCCGTATCCGTAAGAGGCCTCCATTTCCTGTCAAACTTGATGTTTCCAGTAACCCTTACCTTCTCTGGAGAAACTCCTCCCCTCATAATACGAGATTTATCGAGTTCTGTTTGCATCAAAAACAGCTCTAATGTCCTGAGCACTCTCTTGATTAGAAATCGCCACCTTACATAGGATTTCCCAGTGCGGGGTGAAACCCTACCGTTCACCAGGATTGTCTTAACCCCCCCCTTTTTTAAGGATGAAATTAAGCCTGGCCAGATATCCGTCTCCACCAGGATAAACGTAGTCGGCTGAATGCATTTTATAACCCTCCTTACTGACCACCAGAAATCAAGAGGCATTGGCACGAGGTAGTCCGCCATACCTTTGAGTCTGTCCCTTGCTACCTCTAGACCGGTTGCTGTTTTAACAGAAAGGACGATCTCCCTTGATGGATATCTCCTTTTTAAGGCCTCCAGCAGAGGAATGGCAGACAGGAATTCTCCGACCGAAAGAGCATGGACCCAAAGCCTGCCTGCAACGCTCTCGCTTGCGAGGCGGGCGGGCCTACCAACTCTTGATGCTCCGAGATTTGGAAGGTTCAGGCCTAACCTTTCTTTAAAACGACCTTTATTCTCTAACAGATAAAGAAAGGGGGAGAAAAAGATAAGGATAAGGGTAGCCAGAACATGGTAGAAGATAAACATTGCTCGTTACTCGTCGCTCGTTCCTCGCTAACTAGAGACCGGTAACCAGCAACGAGTTTAAACCCTCACTGGTAACTCGATGATAAACTTTGTACCCTTCGGCTTGTTATCCTCAACCCTGATAAATCCATTATGCTCACTGATTATCCTGCTGACAATGGCAAGGCCCAAGCCTGTGCCAGATTTCTTTGTAGAAAAATATGGTTCAAAAAGGTGCTCTTTATCCTCATTGGGTATACCGGTACCGGTATCAGCAACTTCGATCCTGACAATCTTCGATCCCTTATCATAGAAAAGCTTCGTGCTGATCTCTCCCTTACCGGAGATAGCTGCCACAGCATTATCGAAAAGGTTTATCATTACCCTTTTTACCTGTTCCTTATCAAGTCTAAGTATAGGAATATCATCATTCTGGATAAACTCGAAGGTTATGTTTTTGTGCGCATCCCTATACAATAGAATTGCATCCTGAATGATCTGTCTTATGTTATCTCGCACCGGGGTAGAGGCTGGCATACGGGCAAAATTGGAGAATTCATTCACCAATACCTTCAGCTCTTCAACGTTGTCTATTATCAACCGCGTACACTCGTCAAAGACGGTTCCATCCTCCTTTGCTAAACGTTCACCATACTTTTTTCTCAACCGTTGTGCTGAAAGCTGGATTGGGGTTAATGGATTCTTTACCTCATGGGCGATACGTCTGGCAACCTCTCTCCATGCGGCCATCCTCTGCGCCCTTTCTAACTCAGTCAGATCCTCAAATACCGCAACTAATCCAAGATAATTGTCTTGAGCATCCCTCAGGACATTCAACGAGACCAGCAATTTTAGGGAACGCCCCCCTATGGAGATACCAATCTCTCTCTGGATAGGCCCCTTCTTAAAGAGATTTTTGTCAGCTACAAATCCGTTGATAATTGACCGATATTTACGGCCCAAAACATTCTTGTAATTCTGTCCTATGATTTTCCGAGATGATATATTAAGCATCTTTTCCGCAGACTTATTTATGGTTGTAATCACACCTTGAGAATCCGCGGATATAACACCAGCAGCCACATTTTCTAAGACAGTTTCCATGTACAGGCGACGCCGATCTAATTCCATATTGCTCGTGGTCAAGTCCCTATTAACTGAGTCAAATTTCCTCGTCCCTTCCCTAAGATCCTTTGTCATCCTGTTGAATGAATCTACAAGAACGCCCATCTCATCCTTGGATTCAAGATTAATATGAAAGCTGTAATCACCAGAGGCAATCCTGTTGGTAGCTTTAGCCAGTTCCTCTATGGGGACTGTAATCCCTTTTGACAGATAGAAGCCAAACCAAATGGCGGAAAAGATCACGAGCAGTGTAACAATGGACAGGGTGATCAAATGGCTTAATTTGATAGGTCCCTTGAGCATTTTTAGTTGTTTATAGCCTTCCAGACCTTTGGTAATAGTTGTCAGCCGATGCAAGATCACTCCTGGAATAAATTTGGAAACAACAATCGCTCCTACCTGGGCCTTGGTCTCGGTTCGCGAAAATATGGGTACAATGCCCCTGACCAAATCTCCGAGTGGGGATCTTTGAGTATCGGTCATATCAGTCGAATCCTTGAAACTCTTGCGCAGAACATCAACGCTCAGGTCTTTAAAAGGCTTGAGATCAACCCTGCTGTCATGAGTGACTGCCCTTGGAAGCAACTGTGATGAAAAGATCTGAATAGCGGCCAGTTTGTATTCCTTCCTTTTCTCCTCTATGAATGCCTGCAATTCATCCTTCTTTGCCACTAACATGTACCCTTCATGGGTAATTATGGAGGTCAAGGTATTGCCAAAGCCCAGAACCTCATCTCCGATTCTGTTATAGTAGTCCTGCCCTACCTCTAAAGACTTTTGAAGAGACTGTTCAATCTGAAGATTGAACCAATAGTCGATGGAGAGAAAAATAAACTGCACTGAAACAAAGAAGATGATTACAGTGGGCAAAAGAGAGAGGATTACGAATGCAAAAACGAGTTTAGCCCTAAGACCAGAGCCCATGAACTTCCTTTTTCTCTCAAAGACCAGCTTGACCAGATTTCTCATGGTCAAATAGAGGAGAAGAAGCACTAAGATTACATTAATATTTATCAAGGCAAAAATCAGGATGCTGTCTGCGATCGGTAATTCAATACCAAGATGAAAGACCTTTGTTCCCAAATAGGTAAGAAGGATAATAGTTGGCAGTATAATGCCTATGATGAGTATCTCTCGTTTACGCCTCTTTAGATCTGCCTTTTTTGCATCCAAATGCTTTTTCATGAGCTTTAATACCTAAATATAACGGAATACCAGTCTGTCTCAAAATCCCATAAGAATAGAAAAAAGAGGACATAGTCCAAATAAAAAGGCAATTCAATCTTGTCAAGCTCCGCCTTCATTCGCAACTGATAATAGAGTCCTCTCTTAAGCTTTTTAAGCTTTGCCACCTTTAAGGCAACTACCTCTGCCATTAGTTTTTTTGCCTCATCAAAATCCTTAGTTTTTACCGTTTTCTTGTTATGTTCTGGCAAAAAAAGGTCAAATTCGTTTTTCAAGGTATTGTACTCTATGTGGTGTGTTAACGTAATATCCGCTACCTTGCGATCAAACCATGCATTCCTGACCTCGTATAACTTGACGATAAAGGTAAACTTGGTTGAAATCCCATTCAAGATAGCCTTGTTCATATCTGCAGTAAAACAATCCTCTACATTAAAGTAAACAAGGAGGTGCTCCCGGGTGTTAGTGACAATTATATCAGATAAGCGGGCTTCCTTTGCTAAAGAAGGCTTAGGACAGATACAGAAAAGAAGAAAGATACAAAAAGCATAACGAAAATCCTTGCTAATCATGATCATATAAATCAAATTCTATGCTGATACCGTGAAGGGAGAACCGTTCTTCACCTT
>Ga0209636_10004599_pt1 | contig 14074 bp, 12 predicted proteins | sample DeeMarSWOR152_54_FD_187464 | JGI IMG/M metagenome (GOLD analysis project Ga0209636, IMG submission 187464) | Marine sediment microbial communities from White Oak River estuary, North Carolina - WOR-1-52-54 (SPAdes) (version 2) | ecosystem: Environmental > Aquatic > Marine > Intertidal zone >...
GTATCTTACCGCTGCTCCCAAAGGTGTACCCGAGCTCTATGATGAAAAAGAAAACCAGCACAATACCTATGGTTATACTGAAGCTTATGACCAGCACATTTCTGAAGGGCATGCTTCCAAGACTCAAGCCGATGACAATGACAAGAAAAAGGGTCACGGAATTCGCAATTTTCCGGTGAAACTTTGTAAGACTTCCCTTATAACTAAGCCCCATCTTTCTCATCATGCGCACATAACTCAATCCTTCACTGAAGGTCAGATCCTCTATATTCCTTGTGTCCTTCCCGAAGTAGCGGGGATTATCCTTTATATCAGTGGTAAGGCCGGAAAAAATCTCTTGCTCTGTTACAGCACCATTTTTATTAAAATATTGCACGATACCGTTATAAAATTCCCAGCTCGCTCCATTCCACTTCGCCTGCTCTGCGTCGATTCTGTACACCACATGCCCTTCTCTATCTTTTGAAAGGAGAAGCACCCCTCGCATTTCTTTCGATCGCGCAAGATAGGTATCGATTTTGTATATTATTCCTTTTTCACCGAAAACCATGAGGTCACGTCGATCCCTGTAATATTCCTTTGGTTTTACTCCTTTGAACTGAGTAGAGTAGCGGTCTTTTATTAATTTGCTCGGTATAACGACATAATTTTCAAAAAAAAGAGAACCCACACAGAGGATGAATCCAAGAATTATGAGTGGAGAAATCAACCTGTACACGCTCACACCACAACTCCGGAGTGCGAGTATTTCACGGTTTTTTGAGAGATTGCTCATAGTGTATACAGATGCAAACATGCAGGATGCTAAGAGGGCCTCCCGTGAAATTATTACCGGTGCTTCGAGTAATCTCAGAGTGACAGTCTGTAATAAACTAAACTCTTTCCAGCCTTCACCCGCCTGTAACGTTCTCACAATATATGAAAGTCCGACTATAAAGATAATTGAGGTAAAAAATACCTTGAGGAACTCCTCTATGAGAAAAATTGTATAGGTCTTTCCAGGAATGAGCTTCATACCTTACCTTTTCTCAAAAGATTAAGGATTCCAGCGAGAAAAAACAAAATATTCGGAAGCCACATGGCAAGTGCAGGATCGAGCTTTCCATACTTTCCCACTCGTTCAAGAGTCAGGAGGAAAATATAATAAAAAAATATGATCAAAACCCCAATACCAAGACCGAGACCCTTTCCACTACGACCACGAGTAATGGCAAAAGGAGTGCCGAGAAATATAAAAAGCACACAGGCGAAGGGAATGGCGATCTTTTTATGATACTCCATGAGATAGATATTATGGCTTCGAGAGCCCTTCTCAAGCTCTCGCATCCCGGCCCTCAGCTCCTTCATGCTCATGTCGCTTGAGGTTTTGACGATTTTTCCCATTTCCTTGTGCTCAAGAGGGATATTGAAATCCATTGTCTGAAATATTGTACTGTCGAACTGTTCCCCCGTTTTATCTTTTGAATCAATGATCGTGCCATTCGTAAGTCTGAGCTGAATATAAGGAACCTCCTCGCTTTTAGTGAGAAACCATCCTTTTTTTGCGGTTATCGTCTTAATAGATTCATCCCCTCTTTTCTCAAAGAGAGTGACATTAAGCAGATCTCCGGTTTTATCATCAACTTCCTCTACGAGCAGTGTAATCTCACCGGACAATTTGTTAATACTGTGAACCTCTATCTGTAAGTCAGGGCGTGCAATGATAAGCTTCTCGTAAAGTGCCCTGAACTTGATATTTCCCAGAGGAACAAAATGATCAGTAAAGTAAAAGCTCAACCCTCCAATGAATATTCCCACAATATAAAGGGAGATAAAGATTGAGCTCAACCTTATTCCACTTGCTCTCATTGCGGTAATCTCACTGTCATGGGAGAGCCTCCCCACGGAGATGAGAGCCCCCATAATAGTTGACATGGGCATCGTCAGTGCAAGGGTAGGAGGAATTGAATAAAAAATAAGTACGAGCAAATCAAAGACTGTCGCATATCCACGGGCCACGAGCCTCACAAAACTCAATACCCTTTCGAGCAGGAGGAGCATCGTAAAAAATGCCATGCTCCCTAAATAGGGAGGCAAAAATTCTTTTAGAATGTAAAGTTTTAATATTTTCATCGTTTCCTTTAGAAAATTACGAGGAAATACTGAAAAGTCAATAGTATCAATTTTGTCTTTTTAAAATGCACTTTCCATTATTATATTCCATTGAATATTATAATCCACAAGGGGAAAGAATGATAGAAAATGCTGTCATACTTGCAGCGGGAACTGGGACCCGGCTTAAGCCGCTCACTGATCATGCCCCAAAGTGTTTGACTGAAATCAACGGAAAACCCATACTCATAAACGCTCTTCAGAATCTCGATGCGGTCGGGGTTAAGAGCTGCACAATTGTGGGCGGCCACTTTTCAGAGAAAATAAAAAGTACAATTGGCTCAAGGTTCAGTAGAATGGATGTAAATTATCTTTTAAATACACACTATGCAGTCACAAATGATATGTACTCTTTATGGCTGGCACGACACATTTTATCAAGGGGAACCATCCTTCTTGAGGGAGATATTTTTTTCAGGGCAGCCATACTTAAGAGGACTATCGAGCAAGTCGAAAATAAATCATATTACATTGCGGGAAAATACAATGGAAAAATGAATGAAATTCTCATTACTGTTGATTCTGTAGATAAAGTTCGCTCCATTGAAGTGCTGAGAGGAAAATCAGGGCCAGTACATCCCAGTCATTACATGTCAACCGGAATGCTTATAATCCAGGATACCTATGGTCCGTATTTTTCAAGGTGGCTCACAGAGGAGGTGCGAGATAACAATGTGAATGTCCTCTTTGATGACATACTGAGTACTCATATCTCAGAAGCCGACCTTTACGTGTATGAAATTCGGCAAAATGATTGGGTTGAAGTAGATACAATCGAGGATGTCAGGGAAGCGGAGAATGTTTTCTCCTGACAAATTGACTATTTTGCTATATCCTTGATAATATCCTTTATAGAATCACAGATCCTGCTTGGCTGATAGGGATAATTCGCTACATCTGACAGTTTTGTAACTCCTGTGAGTACAAGAATGGTCTCGAGCCCTGTCTCAATCCCCGCGACGATGTCCGTATCCATCCTATCACCGATAATGACTGTGTTCTCTGAGTGAGAGTTCAGGCGTCTCAGCGCGGTTCTCATCATCAGCGGATTCGGCTTTCCAATGAAGTACGGTTTTACACCGGTTGCCCGTTCTATTGGCGCCGTAAGCGCCCCTACAGCAGGGACGATACCGAAATCTGCAGGTCCTGTCAGATCCGGATGTGTACCGATAAACCGCGCTCCTTCTGATATGAACTTACAAGCTTTTTCGATCATTTCATATGAGTATGTTCTGGTTTCCCCAACCACCACATAATCAGGATCAAACTCAGTTATATGGTAACCCACATCGTGGAGCGCATTGTAGAGCCCAGGATCACCTATCACATATGTGCTCCCATTTTTCTTCTGCTTGTTGAGAAAGGAAGCGGTGGCAATTGCCGATGTAAATATTTCATTTGGGGAAACCTCAATTCCCAGATTCGCAAGCTTCTTGCTGAGCTCAAGAGGAGTCTGGCTGGAGTTATTTGTAAGAAAAAGATACTTGCTTCCGTTCTTGTTCAGTGTTTCGATGAACTCTTTTGCTCCTTCGATAATCCTGTTCCCGAAATAAATGACTCCATCCATGTCCATGATAAAACTTTTTTTTGCATATCCCATTAGGGATCCCTCAATTCAATCGAACTGTTATACCACCTATAAGGTAATATAAAAAAGTAAAATGTATAAGAAATGTTTGTTATTTAAGAAATTCCTCGGTTGAAATCAGATACGGTAAAATAGTTGGAAACGATATTCTGAGAGGGCTGATTAAACCATTATGCGGCAGCGCGTTCTCTGTGTCCTTCAACGATATAAACTTCGCCATTATCCATGAGATTCAAAACAATCTTATCTTCGAGCTCAGTCCCCTTTTCGTCATAGCATACCTGGATATTTGGCCTTACAATACCTTCATTTTGCTCGAGAACCCGAGCCACGTATCCATTATTAAGCCTTACAAGAGAGCCCACAGGATAAATACCGATGGAACGCTGAAACAGGCTCGCCAGCTCCATATTAAAGTACTTACCACTCTCAGAAACGATAATGGACATCGCACTGTTTGCATCAATTGCCTTCTTGTAAACCCGGTCAGACGTAAGGGCGTCGTATACATCGGCAATTGCAGCCATCTGAGCACTAAGGGGGAACCCCTCAATGGTTCGCCCGCTTGGATAACCACTCCCATTACACCGTTCATGGTGTCCATGTGCAAGCTGCGCAATCTCCTCGTTGATCCCATTCGTAATGAGAATATTATACCCTTTTTCTGAGTGTGTCTTGACTTCACTAAATTCTTCGTCGGTGAGCTTGCCCGGTTTGTTCAGTATCTTTGGGTCAATGAGCATTTTACCTACATCATGGAGAAATGCACCGATACATACTGTCTCCAGCCCTTTTCCTTCATATCCGTATTCTCGGGCAATTATTGTTGTATAAGCCGCAACATTCACTGAATGTACGAAGGTATATTCATCGATCATGCGTATCTCGGCTACATTCAAAAACGCGCTCTTGTTCAATGAAATTGCGTATATCAGTTGATTTGCTGTTTCTTCCGCAACCTGAACATCGAGCCTACCACCCTTAGTTATATCCTGAAGGATTTTACGGGCAGTATTCACTGCTTTTTTCTTTGTAGATTCTATCACAGGATCGTCGATTTTAAGAATGACCTTGCCCTGATAATCCAGAAATATTCTCTCCTCGAGAGACTCTGGATAGGTAAAAGGTATTCCTTCTTTTCTCTTTGCATCAGGGGGAAGAGGAAGCCGTATCGAAGTATGGGCGATTTTATCTTTTTCCTCTACCAATACAGCAGATATATCCCTCTTTTTAAGTCCATATATCAGTTCCTCTGAGAGAACGGTTCCTTTTTTTATAAGAAGGCTCCTCTGATCGGGCCAGTATATATTTACGGCCAGTTTCATCCCTGGCTTCAAATTATCTGTAATCAGTTTAGTCGTCTTCATGTAAAAACCTCGTTATATTAAGAAATAATGAAAGAGCAGACATTGATGCCCGAATGTCGGTAAGACCTTCAATATTAAGTTTAGTATATGAAAAACGGAATTTCAATTTTATTGATTAATCCTTGGATAACAGATTTTGCAGCATATAACCTCTGGGCCGAACCCCTCGGGCTTTATTACATTGCCTCCATCCTCAGGGAAGCCGGTGCCAGGGTAAACTATATCAACTGCCTTGTAAGCAGTCATAATAAAAACCCCAGGCCAAAAGAGAACGGCTGCTCAAAATACATTCGAAGGGTTATAGAGAAACCTGACTGCCTTTTATCAATCCCCAGGCACTTTGCCATTTATGGAATGGGCGATGAGGAGTTTATTTTAAAACTCAGGTCAGCCGAACTCCCTGATGCCGTCTTGATTACATCTCTCATGACCTACTGGTATCCGGGAGCTTTCCGGGTAATAAAGCTGGTAAGGAGTGTCCTTGGCGGGGGGATTCCCATCATTCTAGGAGGGATATACACAAAACTTTGTAAAGCACACGCCTACCGCCGCGCAAAGGCGGACTTTATTTATACAGAAGATGATCCATTCTCACTCCTTGTGCTGATTGAAAGAATATCGGGAAAAGAGTTCGGTAAATATCCTTGTTTACACTCTTTTGCCGAATATCCACTCCCCATGCACGAGCTCCATAAAGGTATGAACTTTTTTGCCCTGCTTACCAGAAGGGGGTGTCCTTACAGGTGCAGTTATTGTGCTTCACCGATTCTCTGCTCCGAGTTTACCGGTAGAATCAAGTCCAATGTAATCTCAGAGATTGTTAAATACACGAAATATCTTGCCACAAAGAACATTGCATTTTACGATGATGCACTACTTGTTGGCCCCGAGCATCATATCGTACCGATACTGGAAGAAATAAGTGAAAGCTTCCGTGGACTTTCCTTTTACCTTCCAAACGGAGTTCATGCGAGTCTTATCACACCAAGAATAGCTCAACTTTTCTCCTTAGCGGGAATCAAAACAGTACGCATCGGTCTGGAAACGGCAAATGAAAACCTTCAGGACAAAATGGGAAAAAAAACTACAAACATAGAGTATGTTAAAGCAGTGCATTATCTGCGGGAGGCTGGGTACCAAAGAAAGGACCTTGGAACGTACATTATGGCTGGTCTTCCAGGACAGACTGCTGATGATGTTGATGCATCAATTGATTTTGTGTATCGGGCCGGTGGTAGTCCATACCTCTCCTACTTTTCACCAATTCCAGGAACAAAAATCTGGAAGGAGGCTACACGCACCTCTCCCTTCCCTATCGAGAGAGAGCCTCTGTTTCAGAATAATACAGTGTACATTCTAGGCAATACTCATTTCTCAGAAGGAAGCTTGAGATATTTGAAAGACAAGACGGTCGAGTTGAGAAAAGCGCTATAGTCCTTTCATAGGCCTTCAAGGAGAGTTTTTCTTCTCTCTCGTCCATTCTCTTTACTCTGACCCTTGAAATCAGTAACCTCCAGAAACTCCTTTAGAGCGATGTACTTTACCACCGCCGGTTTTTCCACCTTGATTTCAACTTCCCCAACTAACCACTTTCTCCATCGAGGTGTAAGCTCAGTAATCTCACCATATTTGCGAGCAAGAGTATCGATCAATGTGAAATAATCCATATAGTGTTCATTAAATATAACTGTTATTGCGTATAGTTTGTCATTATAAAACTGCAAGTACATATGGGGTACTTCCGGTTCTATGGACAGTGCAAGAATCTTCCTATCCTCTACTGGGAAAAACTCTACATCCCTGTTTTTAGGAACGTGCAGGAGATCATGAGCATCTGCGAAGCTCAGCACCTCATCCCTGCTCATTCCTATATTGATACCCATGAAACCAACCTCCTGCGGATAGGAATTGAGAGCCATTAAGAGAAATAAAAGAATGAATAAAATGCGTTTCATGGGAGAGTCTTATTCTTAATATTATAATCTAAATAGTATATCGGTATGTTTTTTGTCCTGTAAAGACGATTTAATATCACGGTTAATTAATTCTTGAAAAATTCCTTTAGTAGAGTTAAAATTCTATCGATTAAAGATAAAAAATGGAAAAAGATTATTACAGTATACTTGGTGTTTCAAAGGGCGCAAAAAAGGAGGAAATCACCAGGGCTTACAGAAAACTAGCCGCAAAATATCATCCCGACAAACACCAGGGCAATCCCCTTGCAGATCTCGCAGAGGAGAAATTCAAGGAGATCAATGAAGCCTACCACACCCTTGTGGGGGACGATTATACCTATACCGTCCCGTCTAAATCATCTTCTAAGAAAAAACCTTATGAAGACATCTCTGCCGATGCTAAGGACTCTCTCTATAAAGGAATAAATTACTTCAACGAAGGGAACTTCCAGAAAGCAATCAAGCACTTTAATGAGGCTCTCAAATACTCAAAAACATCAACACTGTATAATTTACTCGGTCTTGCCTACTGTGAGACCCACGAGTACCGTAAGGCCCTCCAGCCGCTTGTAAGGGCAACAGAGCTGGACAATACAAACGGGAAATATTTCTTCGACGCAGGGTATGCCTACTATCAGCTTAAAATATGGGATTCTGCTATCAACTACCTGCTCGAAGCGTATAACTTGCTTGAAGATGAGTCCAGGCTCGCAATTACCTGCGTCTATCTTGCAATTTGTAACTACAATATCGGTAAAACAGCCAGAGCCGAGTTTTTCCTGGAGGAAGCTGTAACATATGATCCTGAAAACACAAGCTATCAGATACTTCTTGATGAGTTCAGGAGCACGCAGGAAGGTGATCATCATCCGAAATGGAAATCAGCTCAAAAAATCGACCGTTTTTCCTTCACTTCTCGACTCGAAGAGTCCCTCGGAAATCTTTTTCATACCCTCTTTTCAAAGTAGCATACAATCATTTACGCAAATTATTCACTCTTAGGTGTATTTTTATTTCATCTTTCCGCCGATATTTACGAGTAAGAGATTACAATTTTTGAAAAAACGTCCCACCCGGTGTATACTTGAAAATAAGAACGAGGTGGTACTATGAATCGAGTAACCCACATCAAGTTGATTTTGATCTCCTTGCTGCTGCTTTCCCCTTTTTTATCTGGTGTAATCACAGCATACGGGGCAAATGTATTCGTGACGACAATGGATGTAACCTCTCGAATTAACCTTGAGGCTGAGGTAGAGACAAGGGGACAATTTCAAATATCCTTTGATGGTGGCTACAAATATCAGGGAAAACTCGCATTTCAGTACTACAATCTTGATCTCGAAAATGACACTTATCCGGTTCTTAAATTTGATGGGGCTCAGGCTTCTGTGAATGATGTCTTTCACTTTCTTGATATAACCTACTATACTGGATTTTATGGAATATTGGGAGAAGGAAAACATTACAAAGGACACCTGTACCATAGAGACCCTGGATTTGATTATGATGGCTATCTCCCAATACTCGGTACCGGTCTTATCTTTGGTATGAACTATTACGACATGTACAGCGGACAGCTATTTGTGTACCAACGTTATGGAAGCGATTATATAAACTCATTGGATATCGGCTTCGGTCTCGATAAAGACCCTTTTATTTTTTCTCTCTTCCTCGGTATTTCTGACCAGATATACCGGGCTGGTTCACAGATTAAATACCTTGGAGATGAAGTAGAGCTTTATCTCACAGTAGGAAATCCCACTATTGAGCTGGGTAACCCCATCGAATTCGATGATTTCTATTTTTTAATGGAAGAATGGTTTAAATTAAAGAATTGGAACCTTATTCTCTCTGTATTTACAAGGCCAAAAAATCATTATAATTACATTTCGCGGGCTTATGTGGATACAAATGAACGGAATGACATCGATTTTAATTTCGATCTAAACTATGCGCCGGCTGCCAAGTATTTTTCAGCAGGAGGGGAGCTCAACATTCAGACAAATAAACTAGAAACTCTGGGTGTTTCTTTCTCCCCATACATCAGCATCCATACTGCTGGGATAATCTGGAAAGTAAAAGTAGATTTTAATGTTCTCTCGGAGTCCAGAGATCTTTTTACTGCCTATCTGAATATCAGGGCCTCTTTTTGAGATACTAATTAGTACCTGATCTATACGGGAATTGTAATAAAGAGTTGGATAATATACCTTTCAAGGAAGAATAGATTAGGAAAAACGTGTATGAGAATTTTTAAAAGTAAACCGCTATTCCTGTGTGTTCTCTTCCTTCTTGTCGCAGTACCAGCTCTGTCTGAAATTGCAATCGAAACTGCTGTGAGGTACGGAAACTGGAGTTTTAAAAATTCGAGAACTGAAACGGATACTGATATAGATAAAATTAACATCGAGGAACTGACTCTCCTCCTCACATTTCCATTTATCAAAGGAACCCACCTAATCAGCGGATACAGGTATAGCTACCTTTGGGAGTCACAGACATTCCTTCACCTGCTCTACAGTAAAAATAACCTAAGCATTGAAAGTGGATTCTCTTTGGGTTTCCAAAATGATCTTCCGGTTCATTTAGTACCGGGAGCCTACGGAAAGATTGACATTGTGTTGAAGAAGCATGTTGTGCTCTCAGCCTATGGGCACACTTCTTTTTTCTTGAATCCCCTCGTTTCGCTCACCTCCCACGACTATAAGTTTGATCAGAATCTATTTGGACTTTCCAATTCATTCATTATCAAGGAAGCGTGGTTGACGTTCTCCTATAGAAATGAGAACATCGTAATAAACACCTCTCCTGGAGTATCGAAAAAAAATATAAAGAAAACTTATGAAATAAGTATTTCCACCGATTTAAAGGATTTCTGGATAAACTCCCGTACTGCTCTTGGAGGGGAAATTACTGACTTTGAAATAGGGTCTACAAAGCACAGGCTAGCAGGCATTTACATCGAAGAAACGGTTACATTTACAGTAAAACGATTCGACATCAGCACAGGAGTAAAAGCCACCATTTCTCACACGCTGTTGAAGGACATAAGTTCAGTATCGCCACCTACAACACCTTCCTTCGGCTTATATGCGAAAATAAAGTGGAAAAAATAATCTACTTGTGAAGCACGAGATCGAATCCCATGTCGAAGGCCCTGTAGTTTATGTCAAGGTACTTCAAATTTCTTTTTGAGATCACCTCAGACAGAGAATTCTTCACACCATCTTTGGAAGCAACACCCGTTACTGCAATGAATGCTCCGATCATCGCCAGATTGGCAGCTCTTCCACTGCCCGCCTCTTCTGCTATATTATTTGCAGGTACATAATAGACGTTCACATCGCTTCGTTCAACTTTTCTATCTATAAGAGACTTATTTATAAAAATGTTGCCCCCCGGTACGACCATGCCTTCAAATTTATCCAGGGAGGGCTGGTTCATTGCAATCAGTGTTGTAGGATGTGGCACCAGGGGGGATGCAACTTCGGTGTCAGATACAATAACAGAACAGTTGGCAGTCCCTCCTCTCATTTCAACCCCGTAGGAGGGGATATGGGAGACAAACTTTCCTTCGAGCATGCCTGCATAGGCAATAAGCTTTCCAGCCATGATGACTCCCTGGCCGCCAAAACCGGCTATAATAATTTTTTCTCTCACTTCGAATCCTCCGATACACCATGATTCCTGAAAACTCCCAGAGGATAATATTCTGTCATATGTTCTTTAACCCAACTTGCCGCATTCACCGGAGATACACCCCAGTTAGTGGGACACATGGAGAGAACCTCGATGAAGCTGTATCCAAGACCTTTCATCTGATAATTTATCGCTTTTTTAATCGCCTTTTTTGTCTTTATGACGTTCTTTACATCGTATATAGAGACCCTTTCAATGTATGAAGGTGCTTCAAGCTGGCTCAACAATTCGCACATGCGAAGGGGGTATCCAGCGATCTTTGGGTCTCTTCCAAAGGGAGACGTTTTGGTTTTCTGACCGATAAGTGTGGTAGGGGCCATCTGGCCTCCCGTCATTCCATAAATCGCATTGTTGACGAAAATAACGGTAAAGTTTTCACCACGGTTTGCAGCATGTATGGTCTCGGATGTTCCTATGGCCGCAAGGTCACCGTCTCCCTGATAGCAGACCACAACCCTATCAGGAAGCGCACGTTTCAATCCCGTTGAAACCGCCTCAGCCCTTCCGTGAGCTGATTCAGTGCCATCGCAGTCAAGATAGTTATAGATCAAAACCGAACATCCCACAGGACCAACAATAACCGTGTTCTCCCGTATGCCGAGCTCATCGATTACCGATGCAAGCAACTTATGAATAATACTATGCCCGCATCCGGGACAGTAATGCATTCTTCTTTTTTTCAAAGATTCAGGCCTTTTGTAAACAACATTCATTGACAACCTCCATAATCTTGTCTAAAAGCTCATTTTCATCCGGAAGCATCCCCCCTGTTCGACCATAATAATATACCTCTTTCTCACCTTTCACCGCGAGCTTTACATCTTCAATCATCTGTCCCAGATTCATCTCTACATCAAGAAAAGCCTTTACCTTATGTGTTTTAGAAAGATCGGAAACGATTTCGTATGGAAAAGGCCAGAGAGTCATCGGCCGAATCATACCAACCTTTATTCCCCTCTCGCGGGCCATCTGGATTGAAGACTTACACACTCGAGATGAAGTCCCAAAAGAAACAATGACGATCTCAGCATCATCTATTAGGTAATCTTCATAACGAACTTCCTTGCGTATAATTTCATCGTACTTTTTTTGCAGTTTTCGATTGTGCTGCTCCAATGCTTCCGGAGGAGAAAGCCGCAAACTCATAATGATTCGCGATTCTCTGTTTTTTGCTCCGACAAGAATATAGTCCTTCGGTGGTATCACCCTGTTCGAAGGCTCAGGAAGAACAAGAGGCTCAGTCATCTGACCGAGTATACCATCTCCAAGTACGATAACTGGAGTTCGGTATATATCTGCAAGATCAAATGCATCGACCATCATATGGGTCAATTCCTCAACAGAAGCAGGAGCAAGAACCGGTGTATGATAATCGCCATGACCGCCACCGCGGGTTGCCTGAAAATAGTCGGATTGTGCTGGGGCAATGTTTCCCAGTCCCGGGCCACCCCGTACCATGTTTACAACTACGGCTGGAAGTTCCGCACCTGCGAGATAGGATATCCCCTCCTGCATCAGACTGATTCCTGGTGAAGAAGATGAAGTCATTGCTCGTTTCCCTGCGCATGCAGCACCCCAGATCATATTGATCGAGGCAATTTCACTCTCTGCCTGAATAAAGCAACCTCCAACTTCAGGTAGGCGTTTTGACATATACGCGGGGACCTCATTCTGAGGGGTGATCGGATAGCCAAAATAATATCTACAACCTGCAATTATGGCGCCCTCGCAGAGAGCTTCGTTCCCTCTCATGAGTATCCTTTTACCCATTTTTCATCCCCTTTTGTATATACATTTATATTTTACACTCCTGATCATTTATATACTTCAATACACACATCAGGACATATTATGGCACAGAAAGTACAGCTATTGCAGCTCTCTTTTCTTTTAAAAACACTGTAATGATAGCCTGATTTATTGAACTCATCGGACATAATAAGAACAGACTTGGGACATGCCGTGATACAGAGTTCACATCCTTTACAACACTCAATGTCGATTTGTACCCGTTCCAAAAAATCCTCCGCAATTTTTATCGCAAATCTCTGTGTTACCCCACTTCACGTGGCGTAAGATGCAATAAGAAGCAGAAACCCACACCATTTATTCTATTACGATATTTTACATGGTAACTATTTTTAAGAAAACCATTTTATCTTTTTTAAACCAGTACGATAAAAATAACAGTAGTAGTACTTTTTTGCAAGGGTAATTATACCATGAAAAAATTGGCACTGATTCTCATATTTATTTATTCCATAGTACCCCCTATTCTTTATTCACAGGATCTTACCGTGCTTCCGGGGGGAGTGCTTGAAAAAGGGGATAGCGCTCATGTAACAGGCGATTATGTACGGGTCAGAAGCGGCCCCTCTCTGCAGCACAGGATACTCCTAAAAGTCAACAGCGGAACTGCGGTGAGCGTCTTGCAAAGGGGTGGGACAGTAGAAAAAATCGGGAACATGGAAAACTACTGGTATCAGATCAAGATCGATGAATCAGGCACTGAAGGCTGGATGTATGGAGCCTTTCTCGAAAAAGATGAAAAAACGATTCCCACAACACCACCTGTAATAATTAATAAGCCCCAATTTGTTATAAATGACAAACCTCAAATCTCACTAAAAGAAATTGGTTCAATTGCTCAAAAAGGGATCCTTCATGTGGCCGCTGACCTGAATCAGAACGGAACTAAAGAGATACTTTTGTTACATAAAGAAGATAGAGAAAGATATTTAACCGCCTCTGGCTACGAATCCTCAACAGGCGGTTTTACTGAGAGTTACAAGTTCGGATTTCGAAACACATCGATTAACAACGTAACCGTTTTCGATTATCCTGATCGTCGAGAACCTATTATCGCTGCGTCTGGAGACAATTTTACATACTTCTACAACTTTGATATTAAAAGACTACTCCTTCGGCTTATATATAAACTCGATACACCCCAGGTGGGCTTCGGAATGCTAGACGGGAAAAATCCCTATATTGTGTATCTCAAAAAAAACAAGATCATCGATAACGACGGAACTCTAACCTACTACATTGTTGGCGAAAGAATTGAATACGTGAGAGGTAGATTGCGTTTCAGTAATAAAGTGGAATATGAGAAGCCACTTCCCATAAAAAAGCTTGTCGTATTTGATCTGGATAATGATAAAAGAGCGGAAATAATATCAGAGATCGGTGGAAATGGGTCAGGCGGTGGAATAACCGTATTGCAGTATACTGAAACTGGCTTTAAAAGAATAGTAAATACAGGAATACCTACATACAATAACAGCACATTTATCCAGATGTGGGGCATT
>Ga0209636_10004600_pt1 | contig 14073 bp, 8 predicted proteins | sample DeeMarSWOR152_54_FD_187464 | JGI IMG/M metagenome (GOLD analysis project Ga0209636, IMG submission 187464) | Marine sediment microbial communities from White Oak River estuary, North Carolina - WOR-1-52-54 (SPAdes) (version 2) | ecosystem: Environmental > Aquatic > Marine > Intertidal zone >...
AGAGTTTATACGTATAAATACAATGATTGTGGCTTTTTTGTTCGATTTGTAGAACCGGGGTAAAAATGACAACATCGTCCAAACGCGCTGAACATGTAGCCTCAGTATCTTTGATTTTGAGCGTGGTATTTTTCGGCATTGCGTTTTTCTTAGGGCGGTGGAGTGGTTTCTTTGCGGTTTCTGCGGTCGGTTGGCTTATGCTCTCGGCGGCTTTGATTTGGCTCGTCTTATGTTTGCAGTTCCATCAACGAGCCCTGGCTGAGCAGGAAAAGCTTGATATGAGCCAGTTGGCCAAGGATGAGCAAGCTTCCACAATTTTTCAAGCCAAAGGTGAACGTGCCAGTCTATTTGCCGCCGCTCAACGCCGTCTCGAAATACTGGAGAAATGGTTCATTCCTATATTTTCGGTACTAATTGCTGCTTATCAAACTGGTATCGGACTGTACTTGTTGAAGGCCGCTCAGGCTGGGACTGAGGTCATAAAAGCTGTTCAAGCTGGGGCCGAGGCTGAGGTAAAACCACCGTTGCTTTGTGCGATTATTATGACGGCCATAGCATTCGTCAGCTTCTTAATTTCCCGCTACGCCACCGGTATGTCAGCCCAACTGCAGTGGAAGCCTTTAAGGGCCGGCGGCAGTTTCCTGCTCGCGATAGGTGTCCTGTGCTTTGCTCTGGCGATAGGGTTGGCACTGGCACAATTCGAGATCGACATCGTGGTGAATGTAATCGCCATTGGTGTTCCGATCCTGCTGGTTGTCCTTGGTGTCGAAACCGCTCTAAATATTGTCTTGGACATATATCGTCCAAAGCTGAAAGACCGATACAGCAGAAGCGCCTTTGACAGCAGACTCTTGGGGATTATAAATGAGCCGGGCGGAATATTCCGCAGCGCTGCAAGTGCCATTGATTATCAGTTCGGCTTCAAAGTCTCTCAAACGTGGTTTTACAAACTCCTCGAAAAAGCAATTGTGCCTCTGGTTTTATTCGGCGCCATTACGCTGTACTTGTTAAGCTGTGTGGTTATAGTAGCCCCCAATGAGGAGGCGATAATAGAGCGCTTAGGCAATCCAGTTAACAGTGCTAACGAAATCAGGCTCATTGGACCTGGATTGGCTTTGAAGTGGCCCTGGCCGATTGATATCGCTTATAAATATCCCACGAAGAAGGTTATGGAACTTAATATCGGCTTTGTTCCCAAGACCGATCCAAAGACGGGAGAAGTAATACGGGAAAAGAACTTACTGTGGGGTCAAACGCATTTTGAAGAAGAACACAGCGTGCTTGTCGCAAGTGAATATACCGGGGCAGAATTAACTGAGGGGGCGGTTCCGGTAAGTCTTGTCAAGGCAAATGTTCCTGTTCAATACAGAATAAAGGATTTGAATAGTTATATATATAACCATAGTGATCCGCGGCAATTGCTGGAGGCCATTTGTTATCACGAGCTTGCCAAGTTTGCCGCCAGTGCCAGGGTCGAGGTTGACGAAGCAAATCCAGATGGAACGAACCTGAGGGAGAGCCTGCTTGGAGCAGGCAGGGACCAGGCCAAGAAGGCTTTAACTACTAATATTCAGCAAGCTGCTGATGAAGCCGGCCTGGGTGTTGAAATTGTGTTCTTGGGTTTGCAGGGCGTTCATCCACCGCCTGAGGTTGCAGCAGATTATCAAAAGGTTATCGGCGCCGTTCAAAAGAAGCAGGCAGCTATTCTTAAAGCCGAGGCAGAGCAAAACAAGACCTTGAGCACACTGGTAGGTTCCGTAGAAGACGCCGACGAGCTTTATCGTCTTGCGGCCAAATACCAACAGGCCGAAGACGCAAACCAACCGGAGGATATAGCAAAACTTGGCAATGAGCTAGATATGGCCTTTGAAAAAGCCAAAGGTGATATCTTTAAGGCCCTGAGAGAATCACAAAGTTATGCCTTTGAAAAAGCAACACTTGCCGAGGCAACCGGCTGGCGTTTTGCCGGCCAGCTCCAGGCCTACAGAGCGGCAGCCGAAATTTACCAACGTGAGCAACGATTAATGGCCTTCGAAGAGTCCCTGGAGAAGGCACGAAAATATGTCGTGGTTGCTGATCCGAACGATACGCAGATTTCCATATTCAATTTTGAGGAAAAATTAACACCGAGCATATATGACCTGGAGGTACCCGGTCTTGAGGAGAGCAGCAAAAAATGAAAAACATAGCTATTACAATTTTCATCGTATTAGTAGTTATAGTTATGGGTCTGTATCTTTTCTCGTTCCAGGTAAGGGAGACAGAAACCGCCCTGGTAACGACCTTCGGCAAGGCCACCAGCGAAGATGAAATCACCAAGCCCGGCTGGTATTTCAAGTGGCCGGCTCCGATTCAGCGAGTTTATAAATTTGACTCGCGAATGAGAGTTTTCGAGGGCGACCTCATCGAGACAACGACCAAAGGTGCTGTGCCTATCATCGTAAATACTTACGTGGTTTGGAAGATTGCCGAGCCATTGCAATTTTTTAACGCTGTGGGGACAGTCAGGGAGGCTCAAAGCAAATTGCTGAGCCATATTAGCGATACTCAAAATAGAGTAATCGGCCAGCATTCCTTCGGTGAATTTGTAAATAGCGACCCGAACAAGATAAAATTTGAAGATATACAAGGTGCGATGCTGAAGGACCTTAGACAAACTGTAATGGATGACTACGGCATTGAAATCAAAACATTAGGTATAAAGCAGTTGAAGATCAGCGAAGATGTAAGCAAAGAAGTTTTTGAACGAATGAGGGCTGAACGAAATCGCAGGACCGAGACCACTATCGCCCAGGGAAACGCAGAGGCGACCAAAATAAAAACGGATGCTGATTCGAAAACGAAGGAGTTGCTGGCTGCTGCGGAAGCAAGGGCCAAGGCGATACGGGGCCAGGGTGACGCCGAAGCTGCGAAATATTACAAAATGCTGGAAGAAGACCCCGAGCTGGCGATGTTTCTGCGGGACCTTGAAGCCCTCAAGAAAATATTAGAGGAGAATGCGACGGTTGTTTTCAGCAGTAAAACAGCACCTTTCAGATTATTAGAGGAAATGCCTAACATTAAACCCAGAGAACCCAAAGAACCCGGAGAACCCAACGAACCGGGAAAATAACTTGGAATCATTGGTATTATGACAGCACAAAATAGCGAAACTAACAGGGATTTGCGTTCCCCAGTGCCAGAAAAATCTGGTCGTGGCGAGCTTGATGCGGCAGGTAAGAGCCTTTCCGAGGCATTGAAAACCAGCTTTATTATCTTAAAGATAATAATGATTGTGCTGGTAATTGCCTTTCTGGCTTCGGGCTTTAAAACGGTTGGTTCTGATGAGCAGGCCCTTGTTTTGCGGCTTGGAAAGATTCGAGGTGTAGCAGAAGAAAGACTTCTCGGTCCCGGGCTGCATTGGATATTCCCATATCCCGTAGATGAAATTGTGAAGATTCCTGTAGCTAAAAAGGTAAATTTAGCTATCAACTCATTCTGGTACTTCCAGACGAAACCAGAGATGCTTTCAGGGGGAAAAGGCAGAATCCGTCCGGACGACCCGCTAAAGCCTATACAGGACGGGTATTGCCTGACTCGTGGTGAAAAACAAAACGAGACTGTAGCCGGCTCTGACGGCAGCGACTATAACATCGTCCATTCCAAGTGGCAGCTAACCTACCAGATCGCTGACCCTGAACGCTTCTTTAAAAATGTTTATATTGAAGATATAGAACCAGGTGAAATTTACTTTGACGTTATAACAAGAAGCATAAGGCCAATTTTGGAAGACATCATTGAAGATGCAGTGGTAACCGCAATGGTCGATTATACCATCGATGAGGCTATTGAAAGCCAGGATAGAATTCCGAAACACGTGAAAGGATTGATGCAGGAAAAGCTCGACCAGATAGAAAGCGGCCTAAGAGTTGTATCGGTATATCTAATCGACATAACCTGGCCGCGACAGGTTGATGAAGCGTTCCAGGCTTCGATTGAGGCCAGTCAGAAAAGTCAGAAGGCAATCAGCGAAGCGAGAACCTACGCTGAAAACACCCTGAGCGAGGCGGGCGGTCCGGTGGCCCTTGAACTTCTCTCGCTTCAGGCCGACAAAACTGTCCAGGACCTTACGGAAGCGCAAAAGAAACTGTTGTGGTCTCAATTGGCCGGTACAGCTCAGGAGAAAATCGCCAATGCGCGAGCCTATCGAACGACGGTTGTGGAAACTGCCAAAGCAAATGCCGATTATTTGCGTGAGATATTACCCGAATATCGTAAACGCCCCGAACTTGTCATTCAGGAAATCTATCAGGCCGCTATAGAATACGTCCTTAACAATACGGATGAGAAATTTATTATTCAATCTACCGAAGGCACCAAAGGACGTGAAGTGTGGATTAAGTTTAGCAGGAACCCCGAATTAAAACCAAAATCTGGTAGTAAGAAATGACATAGAAAGATTGAAAAATTGGAGATTAACTACACATTATCTGCAAAAGGGGATACGAAACACGAGATGTAACATTATGGCTCACGAACATTTACATTTTAAGGATGACATTGCTGCTGAACACACTTATGGCAAGCAGATTCGTGTAAGTATGGCCCTGCTGGGGACTTTAGCCGGCGGAATCCTGCTGATAAACAGCGGTATCGCGAAGTTCATCTATGGCAGCGGCAGTTTCAACACTGAATTTTTTGCAATGGCCGGAGCAATATTGCTCGGTGCACCTATTGTTCTGCACGCTATCAAGAGCCTTATACAAAAACAGATGCATATGGATGAGCTGGTGGCTCTGGCAATAATCGCCGCCTTTGCCACGCAAAAATATGCCACCGCAGGTATCGTCGCATTCTTCATGCTCTTGAGCGAGCTTATCGAAACGCGTACCGCCCTTGGTGCTCGTGCCTCAATCGAATCGCTGATAAAGCTGACGCCTACAAAGGCAAATCTTGTCGAACAGGACGGTTCTGAAAAAGAAGTGAACGTCAGCAGCCTCAAGCCCGGTGATTGTGTCCGTGTCCGTCCCGGCGATAATGTACCAGCCGACGGCGAAGTGGCAAAGGGTCTCAGTTCTATAAATGAAGCAACGATAACAGGCGAATCTCTGCCCGTAGATAAGGTGCCGGGAATGCAGGTCTTCGCCGGCACAAGCAATCTTACCGGTGTACTTGACATTATTGTGACCAAAGCTGGCAAGGATACAACACTCGGCAAGGTCCAGTCGTTGATTATACAAGCCGAGCAGACAAAGATACCGATTATGCGGATAATCGACCGTTATGTTAAGTGGTACACGCCGACAATTTTGATGATTGCCGGGATAGTGCTGTTTTTTACTCGTGACGTCGACAGGGCGATTACAATACTTGTTGTCTCATGTCCCTGTGCGCTAATTCTGGCCACGCCGACGGCGATGGTTGCAGCGATTTCGGCCTCTGCTCGCCTTGGCATCCTGATAAAGAATGTCGCCGACCTTGAGATTGCCGGTAAGATAACGGCGATGGTATTTGACAAGACAGGGACGGTTACTACCGGCCGGTTGTATGTAACAAAACTCACACCTGCCCAGAGCGTTGAGCCGGCTGAATTATTAACCGTCGCTGCCTCTGCTGAGCAGATGAGTAAACATCCGGCCGCAAGAGCGCTGCAGGAAGTGGCCAAAGAAGCAAACCTTTCTTTGCCCGGGACGGATAGTTTTCAAGAAACGCCGGGTAAAGGGGTGACTGCGGTGGTCGATTCAGCAAAAATCATGGTAGGAAGAGACACCTTCCTCAAAGAAAACAATGTAGATATAAGCAACGTTTCTGACCCGGCTCTTCACGAGGAGCAGGGCTTCAGCACCCTTTATGTGGCCAAGGACGTAAAGTGCATCGGCTGGATCGGTTTGCAGGACAAGACCAGACCTGAAGCCCGACAAGCGGTCAGGGAACTGCTTGACCTCGGGATAAAGAGAGTAACTATGCTTACCGGTGACCGCGATGAGGTAGCCAACCGTGTTGCCGCCGAGTTAAGCTGTACCGATTTCAAGGCCCAGTGTTTGCCTCAGGACAAATTGTCGATTGTCGAGCAGATTCGGAAAGCCGGCCATACGGTTGTAGTTGTCGGTGACGGTATAAACGATGCGCCTGCCTTGGCAGCGGGTGACCTGGGTATCGCCATGGGTGCTGCCGGCAGTGACGTAGCCATAAATTCCGCCTCCATTGCCCTGATGAGCGACGATTTGAAGCGGCTGCCTTTCCTTGTCCGACTTTCAAGAAAAACCAGAAGAGTTATTAATCAGAATCTTGGCTTTGGGATAATGTTTATCATTCTTGGTGTTGCTGCAGGCGCAGCAGCATGGCTGCCGGCCGGTTACGCCGCGATTTTGCATTTTGTAGGCTCATTGATTGTCATTTTTAATAGTGCTCGACTTGTCCGCTACGGCGAGGAACTCGAATTGCAACCACAATTATGAAAAGCAAGCTATGAGCAACGAGTCATCAAATATGGAATACGCTGTTGAAACTTTTTCTTTGACCAAGATTTTTTCCGACTGGTGGGGTCGGGCCAAGGTTTATGCTGTCGAAGACCTGAATTTGCAGGTCCGGTACAATGAGGTGTTTGGCCTTTTAGGGCCCAACGGCTCAGGCAAAACAACCACATTAAAGCTGCTGCTGGGCTTGCTTTACCCGACGAAGGGAAGGGCCTTGTGTCTCGGCGGCGACGGTGCCGATCCTAAAATCAGCGCCCGAATCGGCTTTTTGCCCGAAGAGTCCTATCTCTACATGTACTTGAACGCCCGCGAAACCCTGGATTTCTACGGCAGATTATTCGGCCTTTCCGCCAAAGTGCGGAAAATGCGCATTGAAGCTCTGCTTGATATGGTCGGGCTAAAGGCCGTTGCAAACAGACCTGTTGGGACATTTTCGAAAGGTATGGCACGCAGAATCGGCCTGGCACAAGCGCTGATAAACGACCCCGACTTACTTGTATTGGATGAGCCAACAACCGGACTTGACCCCATCGGAACAAGGCAGATAAAGGATTTAATCTTGAAGCTTGCAAAAAGAGGCAAGACAGTTTTGCTTTGCAGCCACTTGCTCGCGGATGTCGAAGATGTATGCGATAGAATTGCAATTCTCTACGGCGGTAAAATCCAGGCTGAAGGCCAGGTTAGAAACCTTTTACAGCAGACAAACAGGAGGCAAATTACCACCGGTGCTATAAGCGATACTGCAATGGAGAAGATAAAACAAATTGCTCAGAACGAAAATGCCGACTTCGAAGTAACTTCTCCCATGGATAAGCTCGAAACATTTTTTATTAAAACGGTTGCAACGGCCCAGCTACAGGCCCAGCCCACGAGTGGTGCAGTCAGTACTACTAAAATTGGCGGTTTTCTCGTGCCGGAGACCGCTGCGGAAAATATCCTGGACAAGCTTGTCTCTGCACCGGTATCGCCAGATACCGCCTGGGAGACTCCGGCGACAGAGCAGGTCGTCCCCGTGGAAAGTTCCGAGCCCAAGCCTGATGAAGAGTTGCTGAGCAAACTAACCGAGCCGGTCAAACCGTCCCAGTCCGAACCTGTCATTAGAAAAGTTGAAGCGGAACCGGTTGAATCGCAAGAACCACAGCAGGAGCAAATCAAAAAAAATATTTTAGACCAACTCACAGGTCGTTCAACCCATCAAAGCGAGGATACAGAACAAACTGATAAATCGCAGGCAGGAGACTCCAGCGATGCGTAGTATCTGGGCTGTCGCCACAAATACTATAAAGCAGGTCTTGCGAATGAAAGTAGCCCTTGTTTTTATAATCCTGCTGATGGTTCTGCTTCCTGTTATGGGTGTTTCGATGACAGGCGACGGGACCTTGAAAGGCAGACTGCAAACGTTTGTAAGCTACGGTCTTTCACTTACGAGTCTTTTGCTTTGTTTGCTGACAATCATAATTTCAATTTATTCACTAACCAGCGATATTGACCAAAGACAAATATACACTGTCGTCACCAAGCCCATTCGTCGTTTTCAGATTCTTTTAGGCAAGCTGCTCGGCGTAATATTATTGGATGTGGCTCTGCTCGTACTGTTTTCGGCTGTAATATATGCCATTACCATTTACACTCCGGAATTTTCCAACGCACCTGAAGCTGAGCGTATCCAGGTTGCCAACGAGTTTTATACCGCTCGGGCCGGCTTAACCCCTGCCGAAGTCGATGTTTCTCAGGAAGTAAATGATAAATATACGGAGCTTGAGGAAAGCGGACAATTAGACCAGGTGTTTCAAGGTATGTCACGAGGAGAAATCATTGCGCAGCTTACCAACCAGAGAAAACTTGCGAAGCGTGCCGCCGGGGTTGGTTACCAGTTGCTTTGGGAATTCGATAACGTTAAACCTCTCGATCCAAACGAGAATTTGTTTATAAGGTTCAAGTACGATGTTGCGGTAAATCCCCCGGATTTGCAGGTCTACAGCCGATGGCTCGCAGGAGACTATCGGCAGATTAAGTATGGTACGAAAATTGAAACACGCATATACTCTTTTGATCGCAAGGATCCCGTTCGGACATTTCGTGAGATAGAGGTCCCCGCCGACGCAGTGGCGAAAGATGGTTATCTGGCTGTTGGATTCTTAAACGTTCACCTAAACAATACCGCCGTAATCTTTCCGCTTGAGGACGGTCTGGAGGTCCTTTATAGAGCCGATACCTTCACCGGTAACTTCATAAGGGCTGTTCTTTTAATCTTGTTCCGTTTGATTTTTCTGGCTTGTTTGGGACTATTAGCTTCGACTTTTCTCTCGTTCCCTGTGGCTATATTGCTTTGTCTTGTGCTTTTCTTTACTGCGAGTTTGAGTGGTTTTGTTTCCGAATCTTTTAACTATCTAAGTGCAAACCTTAGTGTGCTCTATTCTTACACCATCAAATTGATTATTCGGCTCTTGCCGCAGTTCGATAAATTTAATCCTACGAAATTTCTGGTTCCTGCGCGATTATTGAGCTGGTATTTTTTAGCCGAGTGCGCCGCTTTTATGGTTTGTATTAAAGCGCTTTTACTTTTGTTTGTTGCATTACTGATTTTCAGTTATCGAGAAATTGCGAAAATTATAATTTAGTCCACAGTTCTTTACCGGTAGTTCATAGTCTGTCAACTGCCAGTTATGAGTTCTGAGGTTTTTTATTTTCTTATGCGTTTGCGCGACAGGATAATCTGCTTTATTTGTATTGTTGTTGCGGCGGCTTTGCTTATTATCGCTGGTACGCAGCTCGATTCCATAAATCGCCAGCGTCAGGATATGGACCTGATAATCGACAAGCCTGAAAATATTCCTCCTTCGCTGGCATTTGCAACCGTCGCAACAGGAGCTTTTCGCGGCCTAGTCGTGGATGCCTTATGGATGAGGGCAGACAGGCTGAAAGAAGAGGGCCAGTTCTTTGACGCAAGACAGCTTGCGGAATGGATAACCACCTTGCAGCCCCGTTTCGCATCGGTCTGGGAGTTCCAAGCTTGGAATATGGCTTATAATATTTCCGTAGCCATACCTGCGAACCAGCCGGACCAGCGATGGCGCTGGGTTAGGAACGGCTACGAGCTGCTTCGCGACGAGGCCATTGATAAACTGAAACTCAAAAACATCTCACTTTATCGCGAGCTTGCAAGAATATTCCAGCACAAAATAGGTGGTGTATCAGACGATGCACATAAATATTACAAGCTTCAACTGGCTTTGGCGATGGAGCCGCTGCTCCATTCGGAAGACAACCAGCTCGATTGGCAGGATAGCCGCTACTTCGACGCTCTTGCCAAAGAAGCCGGTAACAAATGGGAGCAAATTATCGCTGATGCCAATGTGGCGCCGCTGATTACGGCTCTGAAGTCTGCCGATAGTGCATTTGCCGACGATAAAGAATTCGTCAGCAATTATCTGTCCTTGAGGCAGAATCCCGACAGGTTCAATCGCGCCGCCTTTGAGACAATAGATAATTTTAGAGGCACAGAAGCCCTCAAAAGGTTTGATATTTTTGCCAAAGCGTACCAGTTGCGTAAAACCTGGAAGCTTGACTCTCTCTTGATGCGCGAATTGAATGAAACCTATGGTCCTATTGACTTCCGTGACCCCAACAAACACTTTCCCTTGGATTGGCGGCATCCCGACAGTCACGCAATATACTGGGGTGTTAAAGGTCTGCAAATAGCCGCTAAAGAGGCTGACCGTCAGACTGATATGACCGAGACTAACACCGATCGAATCGTCGGTCATAGTTTACAAAACCTTTTCCGTAATGGGAAGATATTTATCTATGATGTACCGGTTCAGGTACCCTCACAGGACCCTTCGCAACCGCCACAGACGCAGGTATTGAAGGAAGTATTTATGCGGCCGGATTTGAGAATGTTTGATGCATACAATAAATCCAGGCTGGCGGTTCTCGAAAAATACAAGAACATCGAAGGAAAAGGCACCTATGAATCCCTCCAGCATGGTCACCGGAATATGCTCAAGAACGCTGTGTTTTCGTTCTATCAGGCCGGGCACAGACGCCAGGCACAAAGTATTTATAATCAATTAAGAGAGCTGTATCCATTGCCTGAATTTCAAGACTCCGTTGTCGAAAGTTATGTAGGAAAGCGATTCCGTGAGGAGCTGGAAAGCATAGGCTTAAACGACGCAAAAGAAACTGTAGTACTGATGCTCAGAGAAAGCTATTTTAGATATGCAATGCGTGATGACGATGAGGCATTCGGCAGAGAGAGCCTGGCAAAAGAAGTTTGGAATCATTACCAGTCAATATATAGCGATGAAAACAGGATTGACCTGCCCGCCCTTGGCCTATTAAGATATTTTGCGCTTCTCGACTTTCTTAATGACGAGCAATATCCTCCTAATTTGAGAAGCAATTTGCTTGGCCGTATAAAAATTGAAAGGCCGGAGCTTTTTAAGCTATTAGAGGCCGAAGAGGAAAAACTTAGGAGAGAGTCAGAACAATCAAAATGACCTCGCACCTATTAGGCGTGAGCCCCGTTAGAAACCGGAGCTGAAAGCCCCACAGTCCGCTATGGAAAGTAATTTCTAACTTGGCGAGCCTGTGCTCAATAGGTGTGGGGCAGCCGGCTTCGGTTATGGACAACATACTTTCGCGACAACTGACCCCTTCGCAAAGAAAAGCTGTCTTTCACGTTAATGGGCCTTTGCTCGTTATTGCCGGCCCCGGCAGCGGTAAAACCCGCGTAATCACATATCGAATCACAGCACTTATTGATTCAGGCATCCAGCCATACAATATTTGCGCAATAACTTTTACTAACAAGGCCGCTGAGGAGATGCGCCAAAGAGCGGTTGCTCTTGGTGCTTGTGCCGAGGGACCCCGCTTTGCGGGAAACCAACCGCACATCAGCACATTTCACTCTCTATGTGTCAGAATTCTTCGATGGTATGCGGACAAGGCAGGTGTAAGACCCAACTTTAGTGTCTATGACCAGTCTGACCAGGCCAGATGTATCAAGCAGGCCGTTAAAGACTGCGAAATTGATGCAACAAATTTCCCGCCCGCTCGAATGCTTGAAGCAATATCCGCTCTGAAAAACAGGCTCATAGATGCCGAATCTTTCAAAAGCAAAGCTGACAATTTTTTTTTCAAAACATTAGCCAAGATATATCTTCGCTATCAGAGTATCCTGAGCGAGCGAAACGGCCTGGATTTTGATGATTTACTGATGAAGACCGCCTTTCTGTTGCAAGGCTGTCCGGATGTCTGTCGTGAGCTTGGCAATCGTTTCCAATTCCTGCTCATCGACGAATATCAGGACACCAATCACGCCCAGTATAGAATCGCCAAAGCACTTGTTTCACAGCACAACAATATCTGTGCAACTGGCGACCCGGACCAGTCCATCTACCGTTGGCGTGGTGCCGACATCCGCAACATATTGGCCTTTGAAAGCGATTGGCCTGATGCCACTGTCGTTAAGCTGGAAGAAAATTTTCGCAGCACCCCTGATATTCTCGAAAGGGCGGATAAATTGATTTCATACAATCGAAATCGTAAAGAAAAAAAGCTTGTCCCCACAAAGCCCCGCGTCAAGGATGTTGCTGCAAGTGTTTTCGAGGACGAGGTTGCAGAGGCCGAGGCTATTGCCCTGCGGGTAAACGAATTAGCGGGCGAAGGTGCCTCTCTCAAAGACATAGCCGTGTTCTATCGTGTCAATGCTATGAGCAGGGTGCTGGAAGAAGCGTTTATCCAGAACAAAATACCGTATCAGGTCGTTCGCGGCGTAGAATTCTACAACAGAAAGGAAATCCGAGACCTGCTCGCTTATTTGAAAGTTCTTGTCAATCCCGGCGATGAGATTGCTCTTTTGCGTATAATTAATACACCTGCCCGTGGTATAGGAAAAGTAACGATTGACAGGGTCCGTGCCTATGCTACCCGGAATAACATCAATTTTTTTGAGGCCCTGAAGAAGTCAGAGCATATCGATTCTCTTTCCAATGCTCCAAAAGCCAAGCTCGCTTCTTTTGTCAATATGCTCGAACAGTTCAAGAAGGATATTGCCGGCCAGGTCGCACCGCTCGCCGAGCGTGTCTCTGAAGAATCGGGGCTGGCTGAGGCTCTACGGGCCGCCGGCCCTCAGGGCGAAGATGCGCTGGAAAATATCAACGAGCTGATAAATACCGCTGTCAGTTATGACCAGCAGACAGAGCAGCCCTCGCTGGTTGATTATCTTCAGCAGATATCACTCTTCAGCGATGCCGATGCGTATGACGCCTCCAGCGACCGTGTTGCTTTGATGACCCTCCACGCCGCAAAGGGGCTTGAATTTGAGAATGTCTTTATAATCGGGGTCGAAGACGGCTTACTGCCCCACGAAAAAAGCAACACTAACAAAGATGAAGATGAGCTGGAAGAGGAACGCAGACTCTTTTTTGTCGGCATAACCCGCGCAAAAACCGGCTTGCATATAAGTTATGCCCGATACCGCACAGTACGAGGCCAGATGCTGCGAACAATACCCTCACAGTTTCTTTTTGAGCTTGGCAGCGACCTCATTGAACAGGCTGAAGAAAATGGACATTATGATGATAATGGCAGTATCAGCCAAACTCATTTTGAGGCAGGCCAGTTAGTCCGGCATAAAACTTTCGGCCCTGGCAGGGTCGAAGAGTTTATCGATATGGGCGAAAACAGCGTCGTCGTAGTCGAATTCAGCTCTGGACAGACCAAGTCGCTGATGGTAAAATACGCAGGTCTTTCAAAAACATGAAGCTTTACAAAAACTAAAAAAAGGAGTTCACGATGAAAAAGGAAATTAATCGAAGAAAGTTTCTGCAAATGACAGCGGCCGGAAGTGCGCTATGCCTCAGCGGTTCGGGCATTTTAGCATTCGGTGCAAATCCAAAAGGGTCGATGCTTATAAGCCCAGGCTGCAGAAAAACAAAAGTCAAGGTTGCCAGGATCTATATGGGAACTTCGCACGGCCTCTGGCCCAAGCCGGAATTGGATTTGAAAAACGAAGTTCGATTCTATGAATCCCAGTTTGCAAAATTGGCGGGCGAATTGTCTGATGTGGACTTCGCTATCGATGCGCTGGTTACTTCACGCGAGCAGGCAAGCGAACTCAAGAATATGCTCAAAGGTGTTGACGGTATCCTGGCCATTCACTTCAACATTGGGGTAATGCCGATTCTCGATGAAATTCTCACCGTGGGTAAGCCCACAATTGTCTTCGCTGTTCCATATTCCGGGCATGGATGGACCGGATTCGGCAGCCTGCAAAAGCAACCGTTGGGAGCCAAAATGGAATGCATCCTCACCAGTGATTATAAGCAACTGGCAGCAGCAATAAGGCCATTTCGTGCGATTCACCATCTGAGAGAGGCTAAGATTCTTAACGTCACGACCGGCTCGATTGCTGGGTATGCTGACGCTATAAAAGATAAGTTTGGCACCGAGATTAAGAAAGTCGAGCTCAAACGAGTGCTCGATGCTTGTAACGACGTTAGCGATAAGGAAGCAAAAGCCGAGGCCGACCGATGGATTAAAGGTGCTGTTAAAGTTGTAGAACCCTCCGGAGAAGAAATATTCAAGTCCTGCAAGCTGGCACTCGCTTTTC
>Ga0209636_10004601_pt1 | contig 14073 bp, 9 predicted proteins | sample DeeMarSWOR152_54_FD_187464 | JGI IMG/M metagenome (GOLD analysis project Ga0209636, IMG submission 187464) | Marine sediment microbial communities from White Oak River estuary, North Carolina - WOR-1-52-54 (SPAdes) (version 2) | ecosystem: Environmental > Aquatic > Marine > Intertidal zone >...
GGCAAATCAGGTCTTTACATTGGATGGTTGGTTCAATGTTTTTTGGTTGCAATCTTTCATGATGTTCGGGGTTCTGTTGGCAACTTTGAGACATCGCAATTTTTTTTGGTTATTCGCTGGTTTCATTTCTGTACTAGTGGGACTTTCTCAAATTCATAGTGTGGATTATGGCAATAGAAACGTGGAGTTTTGGTTCCTAAATGTTGGCGTAATTTCCTTGATACTATTTGCTGCTTCCAAGGTAAGAGTTGATGTGTTGGAAAGAACTCTTGGTTATTTTGGTAGACACTCGTTGTTTTTTTACTTTTTTCATTACGCTATTTTTAGGAGACTTTTGCTGTCGTTGGGATTATTGAAGAGCTTTGAGCTCATAGAAAGTATCGCTTTAACTATCATCAGCGTCACAATTCTCTTGATGTTTCAGCAGTGTTACAGCCTTGTAAGAAAACGACTAGACCTTGGTTTTGTGTTGAAGCGTATGCGGGCGCGAATATATAAAAAAAAATAAAAAAAGGGGTTGTGGCGATTTAAGGACAGTCGTGTTGTGGTTTCTCGCTTATTGTTCCGAGTTTTTCGCGGATGGTAACTACTGGTGGACACCTTGGGTCTCCGTCGCTGTACTTGTACTCGATTCTCAGTATTAGGTCTGTGACGTGTAGGTTTATGTGTTGTAGTTCGTATTTGTGTTCGTCGAACCATTTGCATGCGTAGTAGGTGTCTTGTCCATTGAATCCATAGATTTGGAAGAGTACTGTTCCGTTCTTGTCTTTGTACGTGGAGATGACTGCGTAACCGTAGCGATCTGTGACTGCACCACCAGCATAGAAGGCATAGTCGGTCATGGCTTTGTCCCAGCAGGTCACACCATAGAATCCGACTCCTACATTGGTGAAAGCCATTGCTTGTACATAGTCGTTAAGATAGTTAGTTACCATGTTCGGGACTGGCCCGCCCACCGTGATTATGTTGGAACTCGCTATTGGCCATGAAGTGGTCAAGCCAACTCCAGTGCGTGAGTAGCACCAGTCGTCGTGTAGATGGTACCTTCCACGGGCGTCGGGACTGATGTCTTCACGTATCAACCAGGGAACTGTAGGTCCAAAGGTTACATCTTCTACGTCTAAGCCGCTGAGTCCAAATTCCATTAGTTTGTTCTTGAAGGCTGCAACGGTCATTACTGCACCGGCTACGTCTACAGATGCAGCTGGTTCTCCAACGACGGCCCATTCGTAACGGCCGCTTGGAACTTTGAAGACAATTTTGAGTTCAGAGTCAGCCTGTACTAAGAAGTCATCGTCAATGACCAGTTCGTCACATGTGGAGAAGTAGTCTCCAACTGGTGATTCACGGATTATCCAATCCTCCCTCACCAACAGTGTATCTGTGCATAACCATTCCCATTCCTCAACGCCGCTGAACACGATGTGAGTTGCTGCCTCGTATGTGCCAAGGCCACCACTTGCATTATAGTAAGAGTCGCCTGCAGGAACTTCCACACAATCCGTCCACTCTGTATATCCAACAGGTGGAGTGTCATCCACACCTTCAGCAATTACATGTTCTACTATCGTAGTGTTGTAGACAGCAGTGAGACCAGCGGACTCAGGCAGGATCGATAAATCAAAGGCTGTCGTCTTTCCGTCACCGTGGAAGAACTCTATGTAACTAGAATTGTCAATACCGTCGTACTCGACCCAGAGCCAATGACAAGCAGGCACTGGATCTTGTAGGTATATGGTTCCAGTTGAGTTGTCGTAAACGTAGTCTCCGCCCACTAATGCGGTGACAACTCCAGCGTCGTCTATATAGAATACTTCGGTGTAAGGTTTGTACTTGTCCAATATGTCATGGTGTAGTGGGAAGCGCTGCGTTAGTGGGAATGGGTAGAGCAAGTCCATTTCATCCCATTGCTCAGCAGTTGTTGCATGGTGTTCACTTGACCAGAGAACTTTTACAACGGAGTCTTCAGGCAAGTACCACGGTACATAGGCAGTGGTATATTCGTAAAAGCTTATCAGTCCTGTGTTTGGGTTAATCGTGTAGTAGGGGCTATCTTCGTCTTCATTTGGGATTGGATCAGTGTTTTGGTAGCCCAACGGATAAATCAGCTCGTATCCGTCCCCTGTGTCTACGAGAACTCTCTCACTGAAGGTGCAGTAAGCATCCCAGTAACCGTAGCTGACTACGGGTAAGCTGGGAATCAAGTCGCCAGATTCTATCTCTCTATAGGCGTCAAGCATGATTTGGTAGGTAGTGGTACCATCCCAAGGTTCTTCCTCAATGTCTTCTTCGAAGAATTGGACCCATCTCTTCGTGTTCTTGTGCATAGCATCATAGATGTCCCAGGGGTCGAAAATTTCGTCGAGTTGGTACTGGATTTCTCTATCGATCACGTCCAAACCGTTAGACCAAGTTTCCTCATTTCCAGGATCATCAGCGTCTGCATCGTCTGCATCGTGCCAATCAGTTAGCGCGTAAACTGACACTATCCTGTATTGAGGGATCATAGAAGTCAGTTTGAAGTCGTGTTCGTAGATTATGAATGGAATGATGGGTTCTATTGTTGTGCCGTCTGGGTTTCTGATGTCGTCTGCTTTAACCCATATGTCGTCTCTGTCAGGAAGATCGTCGTCTAAATCTTGATTCGGATCTTCATCAACAGTCCACTTGTGCCATTCAAGCATCCTTGAGATCGGAGCAAGCATAAGTGGTATGCTAGCTGGATTGTTACCCCCCTGTGATGGTTTGGTATATGCTGGTGGGAAGAAAGTGTTTGCGGCACTCCAGAACTCGGGGTGAGGCCAAACGGCTAGGGCGCCTACATAGTCACCTGCACCGCTTATCACCTGAGCCACAGCGTACGAGTGCTCTTTTATTGTTTTGTCCATGTGCCATTCGCGACCGTAGCAAGTTGGCTGAGTCTGTAACCATGTGGCAGGGAAGCCTGGTTCCTCAGCATCCTTGAATTCGTTATATACACTAGTTGGTCTATCAGCCTCGGGTACATCGTCCCACCACTTCTTTGGAGCCTTGTTGACTACCATATAATCTTTGAAGAAGTCGAAAGAAGTCACGGCTTCAGTTTTGTTAAGTGTTCCATCTTCGTCCATGTCCCAATATTGGACAGGTTGATCAGTGTACCAGTGTGTATAAGAGTCTGTGTCGCCGGCCATGCCGAGGTCCCATTCGCCGCGGTTGCCGAACTGAACGTTCATAGGTTGTTTGGTGTACAACCTCTTGACGTCCTTCAGTATTATGACATTCTTCTCTGCCTTGTTGAAGATGAAGGTGAAGGTAATGTCGACAAGGTCTGTGCCGCCACCTACATCACTGACTGTTGTCTTGGTAAGCGCAATGAATTTTCTCGGTCCATTATAGATAATCTCTATGGGCTGTGTCTCGCAGTATCCATTGGTCTTCCTTCCACCTTTATCAGGCAGAGGAGTTATGACACCCGCATACTGGTCGGAATCAGGATTGGCATATGGTGGATGCTCTTGCCACAAGGGCCTAGCCGCAGAGATCGCTGCCACAGAAGGCATAACTATCCAGTCGCCTCCATGTTGTACCCCATCACTGAACAGTGCCATAGCCCAGATCTCCCTATCCGCACCAGCTGGTGTTCTATACTTTATATCGATGAACCATCCGTTCATCCACCAGTCGATACCGATGTATTCGTTGCAGAACGGGTCAACGGATGTGTCAATGGTCTGATCGTAAGTGCCGTCAGGTGCCAGGTCGTCATCTGCTGCACCTTCGTATCCTGGATATTGCAGTCCGACTCCTATTTCTGTGTCTTCGTTGTAGCCTATCATTTCACCATACTTGGAGAACCCTATATCCATGCTTTCTTCGGCGTACGGATATAAAGCGTAAGTGTCATCGTGAAGTACTCCTTCAATCCAACAGTAATCATCCACATCAATGAACTCTGTAGAAACAACAATTGGTCCAAAAACAGCAAACATAGCTAAGAACGTAGTCAGAACTAATGTTATCGCCAACAATTTTTTCTTTGAGATTTCCATTTCTTATTTCCTCTTTTTAACGAATCGTATATAACTCGCAAATCATAGGATTCAAAAATTGCGTTTAAAAGTTTTTCCATATTAGCTATGTTCAAATCTAGATTCAGAATAAAATTATAGAAGTAAAAACCATAAAAAACCTCTATCCACCCCTATATCTCACACAGCGCATTTTCAAATCTGTACGCGTGCATAGTAATCTATAAATACGCTTATATAACAAATCTGAAGAAATACGTAAATTCAAATTGTAAATAGGTAGGTGGAACCTTTAATCCAAGTGAGAAAAGTGCAGAAGATTGCATGTGCATGTTACCTATTTAATTTCAATATCTAAAAATGATCAAGATGGACGCGCTAACAATAATAATCCCAGCACACAACGAGGCACAACGTCTCGAGAAAAACATTTTGAATATCGTGAGTTATTTCAATCGATTAAAGGTTTCCTACAATGTGATAATAGTTGAAGACGGCAGTAATGATGGCACGCACAAAATCGCAAGCAAAATATCATCAAAGACGCCATATGTAAAGACCATTCATATAAAAAAACGTATCGGCAAGGGAACTGCTATTAATAAGGCATTGAAACACGTTAAGCAAGGTCTTGTAGTGATTATGGATGCTGATTTAGCGGCAAATCTCAAATGCCTACCTGAACTGATCAGAACTGCAAGAGATAGTGGTAGTGTAGCTTTAGGCTCGAGATTTATTGCAGGGGCTAACACTAAAAGGCCCCTGAGAAGAACTTTTGCCAGCAGAATCTTCAATCTCATCGTGAACTTACTCTTCAGAACAAATGTCAGAGATCACCAATGTGGTTTTAAGGCGTTCGGTAAGAATATTTTAGATAAAACATTGCCTAATATGCGTAATTCATACTGGATTTGGGATGCGGAATTTGTCATCAGGGCGAAGAGAGCGGGATACCGAACTGTAGAAATACCTATAGTTTGGCGAGAACCAAGACATGAATCTCCACTTTCGCGTATAGTCCCACGCATGATCATGGAACTCTTTGCGACGTTCATTAATTTGGGGCCAAGCATAAAGGCTGTGAAAGCGTAAAGGTCAAAGGCTATAAAGTTCCTATCGCTGATTCATTGGTAGATTTGGGAAAACCACTTAAAATCTTATGAACGCATCTATTACGTACACAGGGGGCATCTTCTTATTCCATAGAAATTTAAATATTTGTGATTTACCCCAACGTGTTGTCTGAGTAAGATTATAAGCAAATACCGTTTGGGTTGTGATTATCATCAGTCTCATTAATAATATACATGCTGTAAGAACATCCGAAATATGCATTGAGGAAGGTATGTTAAGTGATTGATTCCAAGAAGAGTAACAGAAACCGATTCTACTCCTCTTTGAATAGATCAAACGTATCTAAGATGTACTTTGTTACGCATCGTCCTATGGGTGTGGAGCAGCGTAGATTTATTTCGTCCTTAAGCAAAGTGAATGATGTGAGGGTTATTAAGCCGTGGTTCTACTCTGATTATTCTGTTTATTTAATATCATTGAAACGAGACACCAAAAGTTTGCTGACACTTGCATCTCTAGCCTTGCAAACACTGCCGACGCGTAATCCAATATTTCTTGATAGTATCGATGTTTTTGTTTTTTCTTGTCTCACAAAAAGAGTGATACTCGAATTCAGTACACCGCTTCATGTAGAGATGGAATGGTTGGGTTACAAAACAATGTGCAGACTTGCGCATAAAATGCTGGATGTGATCATCAAGAAATCCATATTGGTAATATGTGCAAATGAAGTGATGAGAGATTATTGTGTTGATCTTGGGAACAAAGAAACTTGCATAATACCCAACTATCCGAGAAGAGATTTCAAGGCAACTACCGACGCCGAAACTTGGAGAACCCTCCACGGGATTTCCTTAGATTCCAAAGTCGCGATTTTTGTCAGCGGAGGAAGAATGCGTGAAATTTATGGTTTAGATTTATTGTTGCAGAGTTGGAAACTGGTTGAAAAACGTAAAGAAAATGTCATGCTCATTGTTATTGGCCCTACGCCTTTTGATTGGTTGCGAAATCAGGTTAAAAGGCTAGGACTTAATGGTATTCATACTGTGGGAGTGCAGAATTATGAAACTATTCCTAATTGGATAAACGCCTCTGATGTTTGTTTGGCGCCACGTACACCTGGTTTTCCGTCGGACTGGTATAATGATAAAGATTCAACAAAAATATCGGAATATGCTGCTTTAGAGAAACCGATAGTTGCTGCTGGCTATCTGCCTTCAAGCCAGTATCTTCTTGTTGATCGCACTTCTGAAGAATTTGCTGAAGGAATACTTACGGCTTTTGATGGAAAGGTTAAGCCATCTAAGCCACGCTTTTGGGAAGACAACGAGGATAGGTTACTTAAATCTGTTAGTTATGCAATGAATAAGAAATAAGTGGACAATGAGCTATGATGGAGTCAACTTTAGTTATTTTCATTAACCTTTTATTGTTTATGCTTAGCTTAGCGGTGATTGGAGAACCTCTGAGGTTTCTATTGCGCCGCATTTCAAGGTTCTTTAAGAATTTGGACATTTTGCAGGTTTTGGTGCTTGACCTCTACCTCGGCGGGCTTATTCTCTATGTTATCGCAATGATACCGCTTCATTTATTTAATTTTGCTACAATATGGTTGGTTCTATTGTTCTCGGTATTTTTTGTAATAGTAGAGTTAGTTGTCAAGCAACATAGATTGCCTAAGAAATGCGATGCTGTACGATATGTTGTTGTTTTGGGTATGTTTCTTGTCTCTCTCTGGATTCTGCTAATGGCCATCTCGGATCTTGTCTTTGGAAGCATCCATGATACGTCTCTTCATTCTCTGTTTGTTCAACTCTTGTTGGAGAATGGGCAGGCGCCAGTGACACTTCAACCTTATGCGGCTGAGGGAATAGTTTATCCTCAGGTGTTTCACCCCATAGTGGCTTTTATGGTGTGCATCTCGAACTGTTTGGTGCCGAGGGCTGTCCTGCTTGTTACATCCTTTTTTAGCGCGACATCTGTACTAGGTGCATATTATTTAGGAAAGGCATCGTCTTCAAGATGGCATTTCAGTGTTGCCTTAGCGTTTGTGTTCACCTTCATCGCCTCATACCCAAAGTATATTACTTGGGGAAGCAACGCCCTTGTCGCTAGCATTCCACTTTATTTTATTTGTCTAAGTTTTATACCATCACTTCTAAAAAAGGGTGCGAAAGTTAATGCATATGATATAATTTCCATCGGAATTCCGTTTGGATACCTAGCCGCAATGCATCCTCAGCCGTTTGAAGTACTAGCTGCATCTATAATCCTTTTGTGGTTTGTTGGCTTTATAAAAAGAAAACGAAGTGTTCTTTCACAGTTAAGGTATATCTTGCCTATTCTCTTCTTAAGTATGATTCCTGTGAGTCCATTTTTTTATAGGTGGTTAATCTGGTACTCGTATCCTTACCATAACATTGGTCTTCCTGAAGACTTAGAATACCCCATGTATCTCTATGAACCCTATTCACTTTCAAATTTTCCGGATATCCCCAACGCTATTCTCAGTAGCATCTACTATCTTTGGGATCACTTGAGCCCATACATTGTATTGAGAGGGATATACCTTATACTCGCCTTTCTGGCCATTGTGACTATCGCTAAAAGCCGAAACGGTACACTTGATAACACAATCGTTCAGGTATCTTTGAGTGCCATTGGAGGACAGATGTTGATTATGTTGCTAGCAATAAGTTTTCCAAGCTCGGTATTTAGTCCTCAACCAATTCTACTCTACTTGTCATTTGACATATTTATTGGAGTTTTTGCTGTATGGCTCTGTCGCAATGTTCTATTGCGGTTATCGAAAATGACTGGTACGAAAGTCAATCATTGTCAATCTAAGTTTGGTTTCACCAAAAACTCAAAAATTTTGAAAGTAGGGCTTTTAGCAGGCATATTGATGTATTCTTCATTTGTTTATTGCACTGTCCTTCATGACCCACAGGAGATTAGGGGAGCCTACGGAGTGTGGGCACTGACAACTACAGATGATCTTGAACTTATGTTGTGGATGAAAGATAACTTGCCACGTGACTATGTTATACTGGTGAATCAATATGAGAGTGGACTATTCATACCCAGCATCTCTCATCACAAAATAATATTCCCTCGCACCGCAAGCTCTTTTTCACGTTCATACCAAACACTCAGCACTTTGCTAGAGAATAGGAATCTCAATGCGACAACATGTAACCTAATGAAGCATTTTAACATAACTCATGTTTTTATAGGATGTTATACGAGTATTTTTGAGATGTACAAACATAAGTGGGATCCTCAACCATTTCTTCAAAATCCGAACTTTGACCTTGTTAGGAAAGTGGGTAACGCCTACCTCTTTGCTTTCTCGTACAAGTATCCAGAAGTTGCTTTCCAAGATGACTTTGAGTACGAGAGTCCGGCAGAAGCTGGATGGGAGTTCTACGTAGCCAAGGAGTCCGAAGGAATAGGCTTCGGTGAGGCGACAATAAGTTCAAATCATGCTTATCATGGAAGAAAAAGTCTTATGATAACTGCAAAAAGGGACAAAGAAGGATACTATTTCTGCTGGGCTTACAAACAAGTGTGTGTCTGGGATACTAGTAATGTGACTTTATCATTCTACTTGAATGCGACGAGTGGTTTCAACAATGATCTCGACCATTCGGCAGTAATAGTTGCTGATACTTCATGGCAACGTGAAATAACAATATCAACGCCATACGCCAATATCAGTTCAGAGTACATGAAGCTGCCTGACCTACAAGGCTTTTTCGAATTTAACTTAAGCGAAATATGGTATCAAAGATATAACTCCACATTACCAAACGACTTTTGTATATGCCTACAAAACTTCGATGGCGATGGAATTGAAAATATAGTCTTCTTAGATTACATCACAATGGTGTGCAACGATAAGTGACAGAATGCGCGTGTTTACGAGTTTTTCTCATTATCAATTCGGCTCAATTCTCGACTTGAGTTGCAGCAGTGCTTGCTTTTTCTCTGCTTATCTAACGACTATGTGGCGAGCGTGCATGAAACACGCATATACTGAAAATGCGCCTCAGATTTTGCATAACAAGTTTGAGCCTAAGCCCAGGACTTCCTGTTTCGCACGCACGCGTTGTACAAAAGTCTTTTTATGAAGTCATAATTAACAACAAGTTATGCTGGATGAAATCTTCATAACAAGCATAAAAACTATCTAGATGATTAGCATGCGAACAGACAAAGAAATGTTCAGAGACTGCTTCGTCGAAAAAACTACGGAAATTATCAGAAGAAATTTACGAGGACTTACCCTTGATTTAGGAAGTTTTGATGGTTTGGTTGTCGCACCCCATAAAAATGCGATTGGATTGGACATTAAACCCACAGAATCATATGTTCCACTTGTTGTAGGAGATATGCATAATTTGCCTTTCAAGAATGAAGTTTTCGACACCGTAAGTATTTGTCATGTACTTGAACATTCGGAAAAACCCGAGGCTGTGTTGGAAGAGATGAAACGAGTTTTAAAAAACAACAGAAAATGTATAATAGTTGTACCAAATGCTAAGGCGCCCCTTGCCACACTCGCCAGACTAGTCATTGGATATGACGGATATGCATACCCGCGTCCAAAAACTAAGGAGCATTGGGGACACAAGTCTTTTTTTGGATATGAAGATTTAAAGATGTTAGTGGAGAAAAGCGGGTTTAAGATTTCAAAAACTTATGGTAGTACGTCTCACTGTCCTATAATTGAGAAAATATTCAACTATGGTTTACTTAGAAAAGTTTATTGTGTGTTAGGAGATATTGATAAAAAAAGATCAAAAGATCTAATCTTTGTTTGCAGAAACCTAATGACGAAAAATGGGTAAGCGACAAGAAATAAGCTATTTCACGTGCTCTTAAACATGACTTGTCAAAAACCTCTTTTGAGCAATTATAAAGATATGCCAACTCCATCTTTTGTTGAATCTAACTAATATCTTTGGTATAAATTTATGAAAAATTTACGTAACCCGTTGCTTCGACTCTGAAGCCACAACTTGTTAAAAATCTTCTTAAGCATTTCAAGTCCCATAGATATTTATGACCGTGAGTATCTGATACCGATTTCAAGCCAAACGATTCATGAAATATGTAATGAATTGATGTTGGATTTGGAGTTGTCAAGATCAAACGTCCTTTAGGCGCGAGAACTCTCTTGGTTTCGTTAACAAACAGATATGGATCTATGAGATGCTCGATTAATTCTCCCACTATAATTGTGTCAAAAGTTTCATTTTTGAAGGGAAGATATTGGGCGTCTGCTACAACATCTACATTCTTGCTACGCACCACATCGACCCCCACGGAACCTGCAACATCAAATCGTTTTTCGGTACATCCAACATCCAGAACCTTTCCAAAAGAAAAGTATTTAACCAAACTATCTCTGTCTTCAAAATATGTCTTTAAAGCTCTATTCACTTAAACCACCGACTTACCCTTGACAACAGTGGCTATCTACGATTTCCTGGATTTTTACATCCCCACCATTTTCTTACTTGTTTCTAGGGTAATGAAACAAATATTTCTTTGCATGTGCATGCATGTCGGTGTTGTGGATGCTCAAGTGTTAGGCGATTATGTAAAACAGATTGGAGAGATTACAGAAATCAACTACTTGGCAAGGCTAAATAATCGTGTGAATGCATTAAAGCATACGTTATACTTGACCCTATTGTCAACTATTTGTATCTGCGAAGCTTTTGGGGGTCCTTCTTCCTGCATGCATGCATTATCTTTTTGTCCTGAAGTTAATCCCACGTTATTTCGTAGCTAACGGTTCCTTGGCCCTCAAAGTAATAGGTTGCGCCAATTTCCCCAATGTAATGGCCCCACGGGTTTCCAACATTAATAGTTTTGTAGACGTACATTCCACCGCCCAGATCCCAAGTCAAATCTATTGTCACGTTATAAGCGGTTTCCGTGCCAAAGTTTATTATGATCCCTTCTACGTCGTGTCTATCATCCCCAGGCGAAACACTGGTGAAGGTTATGGTAAGGAGGGCTGACACATCTGCTGCCATTTCCGTTCCCGGAGGTCCTTGTGGTCCAGTTTCTCCTTGTGGTCCCTGTAGACCAGTCTCTCCTGGAGACCCCTGGGAGCCCTCTGGTCCTTGAATCCCTTGTGGTCCCTGCGTTCCTTGTGGTCCAGCTACTCCCTGTAAACCCTGTGGTCCAGGGTCGCCTTTGGGTCCTTTAGCTAAGTCCGTTTGGGTAGTAACTAAAGTTGAGATACTGATAGAAACCAAGATTGCGATAACAAGCCCAACTATGAATGTCGTTCTCGATATTCCTGCAAGATTTTTTCCTTCAGACATTTTCTCATCACCGGCTCTAAGTTCTATGCTTTTAGCCTTAAATCATTTATGATATCCATACAGAACTCAGATAAGCATTAATCTACTTAACATGCACACATTACCCATGTGTCATCTAAGTAGTTTGGATTGGATGCACACCGAAGGTTTAACCCCTCATTTGATTGCTATCTTGTATGTAAGTAAAGATTTATTTGAAGTCAACTTGAAAGGAAACAAGGATAATGAAGCTTGTTAAAGCTAGTTGAGGCGGCCTCATGGAAATCCTCCATTTAATCGACGCCTTTGATGCGAGATTCGAGAGAGATCAAATAAAACTAGTAGAGTTACTAGAAAAGAAAGGATATCATAACACGGTAATTACTTCGAGATACTCTTCAGACTGGAGATTCACAAAAAAAGCAGAATTCAAGAGTTGGGAGAAAAGATTTTCACAAACAGAAATCATACACACCCCCAGTTTCAAAATTCCTACTCTATTTTCAAGTGACCCGGCGCACATCTATTTGCCTTCCAGACATATTCTACATAATTTCGACATTATTCACGCATACACTTTTGGTACATATTCGTCCCTATTAGGCGCCACCTCAAAGATAATAAAAAAATCCAAAGTTATCATGAGATCGGACTTATCATCTGCCATATACCACAAAGCCAAGAATGCTTCGTTCTATAGAAAGATGCTAATATACCCCTACAAAATTGCAGATGCGTCTTACACCTTTTCACGATTAGAAAAAAAGTATCTTGTCAATTTAGGTGCCAATGAAAACAAAATTCGAGTAATACCAGTTGGAATAGATTACAGAAAGTTTTCAGAGGCCACAATGAATGAAGATAGATTCGCCTCAATCGGATACGTGGGCAGACTCTGTCCACAGAAAGGAGTACACCGAATAACCGTTTCTCTACATAAAATACTAAGGGAAGAGAAAAACTCTTCGGTGACTTTCATAGGTGCAATAGAAGATGCAAAATACGCTAACGAAATATTGGCTTTTTTGAAAACGTACAGAAATTTCAAGTATCTGGGCTATCTGAGCAATGTTCTACCATTTTATAAGATGTGTAACATAATAATTGTACCTTCACTTTTAGAAACAGGGGCTATAACAGTTTTAGAAGCGATGGCTTCTGGCAAAGTTGTGATTGCCTCTAACATCAATCCCATCAATGAGTATATACAGCATGAACGCACTGGCTTTCTGTTCAACGAGTCAAAAGAAGTGTACCTGTACATAAAGAAACTAATAGAAAACCCAAACTTAATCAAAGAAATTGGAAGAAGAGCAAGAAAAGAAGCGGCAAAATACGACTGGAACCTCATAATACAGAAATATGAGGAGATGTACAGAAGTGTTCTAAAATGAAAATAGCCCAAGTCGTTTCATCCTTTTACCCAAATATCGGGGGAATAGAGAACGCCGTATATTTCCTCTCCAAAGAACTAGTTAAACTCGGACATGAAGTACACGTGATCACCCTCAATGGAAAAACCACGCACAAAACCTTCAATGGAATCCATGTGCACAGACTAAAGCACCTCATTCACCAACCGTTTCTGACTCAAAAGCAATTTGATATTGCGTGTATGTATGGATGCAAAAAATTTGATGTAATCCATATCCACAGCACAGAACCGATATGTCTTCAAGAATATTTGATCTCCAAATATTTAGAAGGCAAACCCACAGTTGTCACCCTATTTTCAATCGGAGGTTGGATACACCACCCACGTTTGCCAATACGGATAACGGCTGGCCCCTATGAAAGAATCGCTTTGAGACTCGTAAAGGGGGCTAATGTTTTTCACGTAAAAAATGAAAGAGACAAAGAAATACTGATAAAATTAGGTTTCGATGCAAGTCGAATACTTCTGATTCCTGATGGAGTCCCAAAATATGCTTTGGGTCATTTTAATGGAAACACATTCAGAAGAAAACACAGGTTAAAAAATAAAAAAATCGTGTTATACATAGGTAGATTACATCATGCTAAGGGCGTTCATATTCTTGTCAATGCTATGTCCAAAGTCGTCAAGTGCATACCAGACAGTGTGGCGGTAATAGTAGGCAAAGATGTGAATATGAAATCTAAGTTGATTTCCACAGCTAACTCATTGGGAATTCAAGATAACATAATAATCACAGGATATATTTCCGAAATAGAGAAATTTCAAGCCTATTCTGCTTGCGATGTCTTCGCGTTGCCAAGTCTTTACGACCTAGTTGAAGCTTACTCTATAGTTATGTCAGAGGCTTGGGCTCAGAGCAAACCAGTGGTAGCAAGTGCTATCGGAGCGATCCCCAAAAGAATCCAGCATCAAGTAGATGGTTTATTAGTTCCTGCCGGTAATTCAGTAATGCTTGCTGAGGCTATTATCGAAATACTGAGAAAACCGGAGAAGGGAAAGTCCATGGGAGAGAAAGGTCGCAAAAAAGTGACTCTATGGTTCGATGTCGCAAGAACAATTGAAAAAGTCTATAATAACGCAAAACGCAACTAACTATATTGTCACCAAAAGAAAGTATACTTATCTTTACTCAAGTACTATCTTTTGCCGTAAGCAATAGAATTGTTATAGAGCTTCTACAGCATACCTGCGGGTCCTATTCAAGTCGCTTTACCCTTATGGATTTTTC
>Ga0209636_10004602_pt1 | contig 14073 bp, 12 predicted proteins | sample DeeMarSWOR152_54_FD_187464 | JGI IMG/M metagenome (GOLD analysis project Ga0209636, IMG submission 187464) | Marine sediment microbial communities from White Oak River estuary, North Carolina - WOR-1-52-54 (SPAdes) (version 2) | ecosystem: Environmental > Aquatic > Marine > Intertidal zone >...
AATGGGCTTATTCTGACGAGCCGATGCACTCCGGTCTCGCACGACAGTTTCCCGTATGCAAAAGGTCCGCTGACTCGCAGTGTTATTGACCGAATTCCCACTTCTTCTCCCGGCGTAATATAGAGCTCCCGGAACTTGTATTTGTTTTTTTCAAAGTATCGGCTGTACATTCTAAGCAACATATTTGCCCAGTCGCAGCTTTCTGTCCCCCCTGCCCCCGCATGAATACTGAAAAAGCAGTTCTTCACATCCTCCGGCTTGGATAGCAGCCCGGCCAGTTCGATTTGCTCGCATTTTTTTACCAGATTTGCAAGGTCGTCTTCTAATTGTGTCAGCTCCTCCTTGTCCGAGTCAGCCGCCGCAAGTTCGAACAGTTCTCTTAGGTCTTCTGTCTCGCGATGGATTTCTTCGATCGGCTCAATCACTGATTTAAGTGCGCTTAGTTGCGAGACTACTGATTGGGCTGCTTCTGGGTTGTCCCAGAAACCCGCGCCGGACATCTTTTGTTCCAGTTTGCCGAGGGCGGTTTTTTTATTAGACAAGTCAAAGCCAGTCCCGGATTTTCTCGATCCGGGCCGTTAATGTTTTTATCGCCGTCTTGAATTCAACTACTTCCATCTTTATATTCCAAAACGTTAAATTTAAAATCTTTATATCATATTGTAACAACGATTTCAACACGTCATTTTGGGAGCATTTGTTTTGTTATTATGTTAGTCATATGTCGCATAGCAGCTTTTTAGAATAGGCAAATGATATATCATCTTTTCTAAATAAGTTACATTCCTGCATTCCCCGCTAACTTAGCCACTCTATTACATCAGTCAATTCATATCCTTGTTCGGTCTTCCTGATCTCAAGAACTTGCCCCATGCCGGCTATTCCGTGTTCCTTTGTGCCGGTTCTTACTTTTATGACTTCTCCTTCCTTTATAATTGTCATAATAGGGGTATCACGTTCAACAGGAAAGTACATTACGTTTGGTTTTGTGCTCAGTATCTTGGGTCCTGACCTTATAAAATCCACGATTTCAACAACCTCCTGGTCTGTAAAACTCTCCGAGACGGAAAACGGAAGCATTGAATTCTGTGGTGGTATTTCCACTTGAGCCGTAAATGGCTTGTCTTTAAGAGAAACCTGGATGTATTCCATGTACTCTGGTGGTTTTAGATCGTTTATCTTTAGGTCCAATAATGCGAGATCTACCAATCTGCAATAGATATATTTTCCTTTTCTTGTTCTCTTGGAAGTAGTTTCAGGCATAAAGTAAATTTTGGCTTTCAAGTGCCGGTTGCGATTGTAAAGCACTCGCACAAACCAAACATCTTTTTTATCCAATCTAACATTTTTAATGGATTTTGATAACATTCCAATTTGCCTTTTTGTGAGAGGGTCTGGTTTTAATCTCGTATGGTATATTATTTTTGATGAGCTTGTATAGCTATCTTCAGCTTTAAAGTTTTTTGTAAGAGCAGTTCCGTTATCAGGCTCAATATCTTGCTTGACATTTCTGTCCTGCGTCTTCTCGCTTGCACATGAGGCGATGACAAGCGGTACAAACCATAGAATTATGAATCTCCTGCTCATTTTTTATCCTCGCTTATTAATTTGCCGACAAACCAAACCCAATTGAAAATGAGTTTTTTCTTTGACATTCAATGAAGCAACCTCTGAAACCATGGAACTTGCCAACAGGAAGATGCCTGCCGACTTGTTTTACTGAATCGTATAATACTAAAGGATTATGTGATTGACAAGCGTTAGCTTGGCGGTTGAACATGTCTCACTTTAAAAGTATGTCTGATGGACAAATAAGCTGTTGTTCTTAAACCTTATGATGGGCGATTGTTTGGCTTTTAATTGATATGTTAGGTATATATCCAACTAACAATGCAGCAAAAAAGGTTTACCTGTTGTATGGCAGATTTGATTATTACCCCTCTTGGTATTTTTCTGTTGATTCTTCATCCTTACTCATAGCTACTTAATCCTTACTTCTTATTCCCTACTTTTTACTCCTTGCTTATGATTTCCTTTTATTGTTCCACGTGAAACATCAATGATCTATCAGCTCTTTTATACAAACAATGTGCTCAAAAGCAGATTATTTGCCACGATAATTGCCATCACTAAAAGTAAATTTCCGTTGGTTATAAACCGTGTCATGGGCGGCTACTGTCTTTGTCTTTCCACCTTCAGCGGATAATTTCATCTGCTATTTTATACCTGTAAAATTGCTTTGGATTGTTAAAATGGGATAATTAATGATATGTCATGCAATTTATCTTACATTATCATAAAGAAAGAATTTTCGTATTGAGATTGTTGGATTTAAATACTTAGAATATTTTCTTTTTACAAGAAAGTTTGATTTTGCAATGTTCTATGATTCCGAATAGCCCGTTTCGTTCTATCAAATATTGCAAAAATTTGCGATAAAGATTGAATATATTTTCATCTAAACAGAAATACTTATATGAGGATCGTAGTCGTAGATTGTAATTATTTCAATGTTTCACGTGAAACTTTTTTTATTAAAAAAATAGTTTTTGTTCTTTCAAAGTTGCAGAATTTTTCAGCAAAAATCCGAAATAATATTTAGATTGTTGGCTGAACGCCGAATCGAAGTAAGTATAAGACTGGCAATATTCGTATGGGAAGGCACTGTTTTGTGGCCCGACACTAAGTGAGCTGAACTTAACTGTAAGTTAACTGTAAGTTAACTGTTAGTCTTACCGAGTTCACGACTAATTGGTACGGAGCAGAATGGAAGACGTATTGTAAAGGAGTACTTATATGGCTATAAGAAAGAAAGAAAAGCAAAAACATCTCGGCAGGGGGCTCCAGTCACTTTTGAGTCCGATAACATCTAACCTTGGAGCAGAAACCGATCGGCTGCTGTCTAATCCCACAATAGATGATAACTTCCCGCCAGACAAAGAGTTGCAAAATTCGCTGCAGGAAATCGGCATCGACTCCATATCCCCGAATCCATATCAGGCACGAACTGTCTGGGACCAGCAGGAGTTGGAGGATTTAGCTGAATCTATAAAGACTAATGGTGTAATACAGCCGATTATCGTGCGGCCTGCGGATGGCGGATTCGAGTTAATTGCTGGTGAACGCAGATTCCGGGCCGCAAAATTAGCATCACTAACGACGATACCGGCCTTGGTACGTCGGGCGACAGACCAGCAATTGCTGGAATTGGCATTGATTGAGAACATTCACAGAACTGACCTCAATCCTGTCGAGCGTGCAAAGTGCTATCAAAGCTATCTAAGCACCTTCTCTTTAACACAGGCCGAGGCTGCACAACGGCTCGGAGAAGACCGCTCTGTTATCGCTAACTATTTACGCCTGCTTGACTTACCGAACGAAATCAAGCAAATGTTGGCCCACCGTCAATTAACTATGGGCCACGCTCGTGCTATAATTGCACTGCCTACGGACGAGCTTCGCCGAAAACTCGCAAATCGGGCAATGGCAGGTCGGCTCAGCGTCCGTGAAGTAGAAAGGTTGGTCAGAAGATATCTTACCGGCACAGGACGGGCACAAGCGACGCCGCGAGCAAAGCCCGCTCATATCCTGGATTTGGAGAGCAAACTATGTGCCCAGCTTGGCACAAGGGTGAACATTGAAACACGCAAAAATGGACAGAGAGGAAAGATAATCATTGAATTTCACTCCCTCGATGAGTTCGATAGAATCGCGGAAAAAATTGGCCTTGCATACGTAGAGCAGGTTTAAAAAATTACGCAAAAAACCAAATTTAGCCGTTTTTCGTGCCGTAGACTGGTCATTTTAGTGTATAATATATAGGTTAAATGACCGGTTAAAGGCACGATTGGCCTTTATTAACGCCAAAACGATTTTGGAGGATATATCGTGAAACGTATAGTTATGTTGTTTCCGGCTTTTCTGGCCGCTTTTTTCTGCGTCAACCAGGGTTTTGCTGCGATATATGTGCCGAGACCACTTGGTCCGCTACCCCAAAACGATGAAAAGATACAATATCAAATGCGATTTAAAGAGGGTGAAAAGTATTATCTTCGGTTCGTTACAGAGCAAAGAATTTCTCAGACTGTCAGCGGTCGGCAACAGTATACTGAGCAGACTATCGGTCTTGGATGTGACTTGGATGTTAAAAATGTAGACCCAGATGGAAATGCCTTGGTGAGCTATACTTACACGTGGGTAAACTTAATACAAACGGCGGCTGGGGGCAGGGTAGAATACGATTCATCTGATAAAGCTTCGCCGGTTCAACCTATGGCGCAAGGATTTGCTGTGCTTTTAGATGAGGGTTTTTCACTGAAAACAACTCCGCAGGGAAGGGTTGAAGAAGTAATGGGTTTACAGACGCTTCGCGACAACATCGAAAGGAAGCTCCCGGAAGGGCCAATGAAACAAGCTATGATGATGGGTATTAAGCAATTTATAAACGAGCAAGGTATAAAAGAAATGATGGAAAGCTCATTGGCGATATATCCGGAAAAACCTGTGGGTATCGGGGATTCCTGGAATAGAACGCTCACTTTGACTCAAGGTGCAGCAATGACGCTGGAAAATGAATGGATTTTGAAAGATCGCAAAGATGGGGTATCATTTATCGAGGTTAAGTCCAACATCAAATCAAATCCTGAAGCGGATCCTGTAGGAATTGGCTCCGCAAAGGTGAGCTATGAGCTGTCGGGAACACAGCAGGGGCAGATAGAGCTCGAAGAGTCAACGGGAAGACTAATCCGCAGCAGGATAAATCAGGATATATCGGGACAGATAAAGGTGGAGGTACCCGGCCAGCAGACACAGCAGCCGCCCATACCAGTGAGGATAAATGGCGTTGTGACTTGCGAGATGACTAAGCGAAGTGATGTAAAGCCGGTTCTTAATGCCAAAGAAGTTGTAATTACAGACACAAACGACCCAAATGCAATTATGGGCCGAATTAGGGCATTTGAAGGTCTGGAAGCGGAATTGCAAAACGTTGAACAGCAAAGCGAAAATGAGATAAACGAATGGATTAACGGCTTGGAGGATATCACGCCTGATATCGTAAAAGCAGTATATGAGCAAGTCGGTGCAGAGTATGAATTTGTAAGAAAACAGGCTGAAGAAGAAAAAGCGGATAAAACGACAACAGCGATAGATGGAATGATATTATACAGGAGTGTGCGGTTCGACAAAATTGTTGAAAAAATGCAGGAAGAACAAATGCGACGTGAGATCATGGAATCAAGGAGGGACAGCCGGACAAGAAGGGACACCCGCGGAAGAACGGGTATAAGGGACCGAGGTTATAATAATAGATTTAATGATACAAGAAGATATCAGGATACTACAGGGCGGAGCATCAGCAGAAGAAGTTCTCGGCGAGATTTGACCAGCAGGCCAACGCCACAAAAAGTTACCATAAACCTTCCGTTTAATGACCCGAACGAAGTCAAAGCCAGGCTAAAAACCTTTGAGGGCCTGGAAAAAGAATTAAAAACCATAGACAGGATGGGCATAAGGGAGATGCGGGGATGGACAAGTAGTCAGGCCGAAACCTCGCCGATTCTGGCAAAAGCCGCATATCAGCAGGTCGAAGCAGAGCTTAATTTCACCAGAAAGCTCGCCGTCGAAGAAGCTGCTGCAAAGACGACGGTAGCGATTGATGGCCTCCTGGTGACAAGGCAGGAGCGATTAGACAGACTCACCAAAAAAGTGATAGAGGAAAAGAAGAAGTTACGCAGCGCAGAGCGCCGCCCGGGCCGAATCGGGACCCGCCGATAGACGAATAAAGTCGGCCGAAGACCTGTGAAATATCACCAATCCCTGTCCGCATCGGGCAAAGAGGGTCTTTTACTTTTCAGAATTTTCCGTTATAATCCCTGCACAATTTCGGGAAGGACTTTAATATGGAAAAGCAATTACACGGGAAGGTCGCAATTGTAACGGGAGCCGGCAGAGGAATCGGCAGAGCTATCAGTATCGCGTTGGCAAAAGAGGCTGCAACGGTCGTTCTGGCTGCACGCGCAGTAGATAAACTCAGGGAAGCAGCTCGGCAGGTTACTGAAGTAGGTGGAAAAGCACACATCATCCCCGCAGAGCTGACCGATGAGCTCTCTATCAAAAATCTCGTCAGGGCTGCCAGCGAAAGGTTCGGCCGCCTCGACATACTCGTAAACAATGCGGGTATCACTCACTCGGCTAAGCTCGAAGAGACCTTGACCGAAGATTGGGACCGCTGCCATAAAGTAAATGCACGTGCACCGTTCATACTTTGCAGAGAAGCTCTGCCGCTGCTGAAAAAAGCTCAGGCCGCATACATTATCAACATCGCCTCTGTTGTAGGCGTCAAGGGTTATCCGCTTCAAAGCGCTTATACGTCTTCCAAGCATGCCCTTCGCGGGATGACGATATCGTTATCTGAGGAGCTCAAAGGTTCGAATGTCCGTGTGCATTTGCTCTGTCCCGGCGGAGTGGATACCGAGCTGGTGCAAAAAGTCCGGCCGGATATAAAAAAGGATGACCTTATGCACCCGGATGAAATCGCCGAATTGGTCCTGTACCTTGTCACCCACAAGGGAAATGCCGTCATTGACGAGTTGCACATCCGAAGGGCGGCCTCAACTCCATGGTTTTAGAATCCTTTCATATTGAATTTGAGGACTATTATGCGTTTTGTTTGTCAGCGGGTTTTGAAAGCTCAGGTTGAAGTTAATGGCCGAACAGTTGGCCGAATCGACAAAGGGCTCCTGGTTTATCTCAGTGTCGGAAAGCAAGACTCCGTCAAAGATGCCGAGTTTATGGCCGAAAAGCTCGTGAACCTGCGTATCTTCCCGGACGAGGCTGGCAAAATGAATCGAAGCATACTCGATGTCGGCGGCAAAATCTTACTAATCAGCAATTTCACACTTCACGGCGATTGCCGAAAGGGTCGTCGGCCCGGCTTCGACACCGCAGCCGAGCCGAAGTTAGCACAGCAGCTCTACGAAAAGGTAGCCGAGTTGATTGCCGAGCAGGGCGTGGCCGTTGAAAAGGGTGTCTTTGGCGAATATATGCACGTAAACAGCATCAATAACGGCCCGGTAACCTTTTTGCTCGATAGCTCCCGCCTGTTCTAACTCTTACTGGCGGCAAATTTGGCTTGACGATTAGCCGTAACGTTCTTACACTCATTTCTTTGTTTTATTACTGTTTTCGGGTGTTAAACAGGTGGAAGAAGCCATTGCAAAAGCTGGTGCACTTATTGAGGCGATGGAGTATATTCGCCGCTTCCGTGGACGAATAGTCGTCGTAAAGCTTGGCGGAAGCGTTCTCGAAGATGTCGCTCTACGAAAGAAGCTCCTGACCGACATCGCCTTTATGGCAACCGTAGGAATGCAGCCGATTATCGTACACGGAGGCGGAAAGGCCATCACAAAAGCGATGAGTCGGGCTGGTCTTGAGCCTCTCTGGATACAGGGCCGCCGATACACCGACCAGCGCACCCTCACGATTGCCGAGCATACTCTTGTGCACAAAATCAATACTCCTATTTGCGAGGCACTCACTGAGCTGGGCTGCAGCCCTATGGGCTTGCATTCCCTCAGCAGTTGTGTATTGTTTGCGGAACCTTTGAGACTGGCCGGCGAAGATGGACGAAAGCTTGACCTCGGATTGGTTGGGCACGTTGTTGATGTCAACGCCAAATTGTTAAAGACGCTCTGTGCCGATGGCACTATACCGGTCATCGCCTCCGTAGCAAAGGACAGGGCCGGTGGAAAGTTGAATGTCAACGCCGACAGCGCCGCCGGAAAGGTCGTCGCGGCAGTAGTGGCTGAAAAGCTCGTCGTCGTAAGTGACACACACGGAATACTGGCAGACCTCCAGGACCCCGAAAGCACGATCTCGACCGCCAACGAGAAGCAGGTTAAGGATATGATTGAATCTGGCATAATCACTGGTGCGATGATGCCGAAGGTTGAAGCCTGCCTTACGGCACTCGACGCTGGCGTCAAAAAAGCCCATATTATCGACGGCCGTATCGAGCATTCTCTGCTGCTCGAAATCTATACTGATAAGGGTATTGGAACCCAGATAGTCGCCAATTGACGACTCGCAGGCGGAAAGGAAGAAAAATGACAGGTGGAATTTTAGCCTACTTTATGCCGGGACCGTTAGAGTTGATAGTTATATTTGTTGTATTCTTTTTTGCCTGTGTGCTCCCCGCTGTTGTCTTGATTGCCCTCATTGTGGTGCTCCTTGTCCAAAAAGGCAAAGAAAGAAAAGAGTTGAGCAGAAAAGTGCAGGAGCTTACCGAAGAAGTTGAAAAGTTGAAGCACCTGAAAGAATAGTTCATTGCAGGAAAAAGGTTATGACTACAAAGGAGACAATCGGTTTGTTTGATAAATACGTTATAGGAAACTATCCTCGTCTGCCGCGGGTTATCGTCAAAGGCCAGGGCTGCTATATGTTCGATGCCGACGGCCGCAGGATACTGGATATGTTCCCCGGCTGGGCGGTCAGCGGAATAGGGCATTGCCATCCGAAGGTTGTCGAGGCCATCCGCAGGCAGGCCGGTGAGCTGCTCCACATTGATAATACCTTGTACTCCGAGCCCCAGGGCATATTGGCCAGGCTTTTGAGCGAGCGGGCCTTCGGCGGCAGGTCCTTCTTCTGCAACAGCGGCGCAGAGGCAAACGAAGCGGCTATGAAGCTGGCCCGCCTCCACACTCCCCAGCAAAAGTATAAATTCATCACCTGCGAGGGAAGCTTTCACGGCCGTACCTTTGCAACTATGACAGCAACTGCTCAGCCGAAGCACCACGAAGGTCTGCTGCCGTTACTGCCGGGTTTTATTTATGTCCCCTTTAATGATATTGCTGCGCTCAAGGCTGAATTCAACGATGAGGTTGCTGCCGTTATGGTCGAGCCAATCCAGGGTGAGGGCGGTATTAATATAGCCGACAAAGAGTATCTGCACACAATCCGCCGCCTCTGCGACGAAAACGGGGCGCTTCTGATTTTCGATGAGGTGACTACCGGTGTCGGCAGGACCGGAAAGTGGTTCGCATATCAGCATTACGATGTCACCCCCGATATTATGACTATGGCAAAGGCACTTGGCGGAGGCATCGCTATTGGCGCTATGATGGCAACGGAAGAGGTCGCCGCCTCCCTGCTCCCCGGAAAGCATGCTTCCACTTTCGGCGGAAATGCGCTGGCCTGTGCGGCTGCCGTCGCGGTTATTGAGGCCATAGAACAGGAAAATCTGCTGGAAAACGCCGTCAAAATGGGCCGATACATTAAGGAAAAGCTCAACCAGCTTAAGCAGAAGCATTCCATTATTGACCATGTCCGCGGTCTTGGCCTGATGATTGGCGTTCAGTTGACAAGTACCGGCTCACAGATTGTCGATAAATGCCTGGAGAATGGTCTGCGGATAAACTGCACACAGGGCAATGTCCTGCGTTTTATGCCCCCGATGATTGTGAACGAAAGCCAGATAGACCAGGCCGTCGATATACTTGATAATGTTTTGACGGAGGAAGCAAAGTGAAAGATTTTCTCTCTATTACTGATTATTCCGCCGAGATGCTGAAGGATTTGTTGCGCTCGAGCGCCAGACTCAAGAGTCTCTACAGCGTCGGCGGCACCGACTTGTGTCTTACCGGCAAAGTCCTCGCGATGCTTTTCGAAAAGCCCAGCCTGAGGACCAGAATTAGTTTCCACGTCGCTATGACCGAGCTCGACGGAAGTGCTATCTACGTCAAGCCCGAAGACATTGGCGGCATCGGCAAACGTGAGCCGATAAAGGACTTGGCCAGGGTATTGAGCCGATACGTTGACGGAATAATGGCGCGAACTTTCGAGCACTCTACCATCACAGAATTAGCTAAGTTTGCTGATGTGCCTGTAATAAATGCCCTCACCAACTGGCTGCACCCCTGTCAGGCGATGGCCGACGTCCTCACCGTTCAGGAGCACTGTGAAGACCTGGAAGACGTCAAAATCGCCTTCATTGGCGATGGCAACAACGTCGCTCGTTCTCTCGCCTTTGCCTGTGCCAAGCTGCGTATGAAAATGGTCGTCGCCTCGCCGCCCGGTTATCAGCTCGATGAAGAATCAATCCGCAAGGCAAATCAAATCTCCGCCGACACCGTCACCCAGACGAACGACCCCGCGAGGGCTGTTATTGATGCTGATATCGTTTATACCGACACCTGGGTCAGTATGGGCCAGGAGCAGGAAAAGCAGAAACGCTGTGCCGACTTTGCGGGCTTTCAGGTAAACGCCGGGCTGCTCAAATCCGCCCCTCCTGATGCAAAGATTATGCACTGTTTGCCGGCTTATCGCGGCCTCGAAATCACTGACGAAGTTTTCGAGTCTCCCAATTCGATTATCTTAGACCAGGCCGAGAACCGCCTCCATTTCCAGCGGGCCTTGTTAAAAAAACTACTGAGTTGACAATGACACATCATAAGATAATTATTGGCGATTCGAGATGCATGGCGGAAGTTGCTGATGAATCAGTCCATCTTATTATTACCTCTCCACCATATTGGCAGCTTAAGGATTATGGAAAAAGAGAGCAAATAGGTTTTGATAACAGTTTTGAAGACTATATCAATAACCTCAATATAGTTTGGAGCCAGTGCCACAGAGTCTTAAAGAATGGTTGTCGTTTATGTGTCAATATTGGCGATCAGTTTGCCCGCTCTGTTTATTATGGAAGGTACAAGGTTATTCCTATAAGAACTGAGATCATAAAGTTTTGTGAAACCATGGGTTTTGACTATATGGGAGCGGTTATCTGGCAAAAGGTTACGACCTGTAATACCACCGGCGGGGCAACAATAATGGGCTCATTTCCCTTTCCGAGAAATGGCATCCTCAAAATCGATTATGAATTTATTTTGATTTTCAAAAAGCATGGTACTGCACCGAAGACGAGCAGAGAAAATAAAGAAAAATCAAAAATGACAATAAAGGAATGGAACCGACTTTTTACCGGTCATTGGAATATTCCGGGAGAGAAGCAGGATAAGCATTTGGCGGTGTTTCCTGAAGAGATACCCCGACGGTTAATCAAAATGTTCAGTTTTGTCAATGATACTGTTCTTGATCCCTTTCTTGGTAGCGGTACGACCTCTTTGGCCGCCAGAAAACTTGAGAGAAACTCTGTCGGATATGAGATAAATCCCGAATTTTTGCCATTGATAAAAGAAAAGCTGAAGATAAATCAAAAGCTTAATTTTGAAGATGCTGATTTCCAGATAATCAGACAGAGTAAACAACATATAGATTATAGGGAGGTTGCCAAAAAACTGCCTTATATTTTCAAAGACCCTGTTAAGTTCGACAAAAAAGTTGATCCCCGCAAGTTTCAGTTTGGCTCAAAGATTACCAATCACAGCTCCAAAAGAGAAAAATATTATCCTGTAAAAGACGTAATTTCTCCGGAGCAATTGGTCGTTGGTGATGGGCTGAAAATAAGATTGCTCGGAGTACGGGAAAAGTCGGGAAAAAGTGATCAAGCCATTAAGTTTCTCAAAGAAAAAACCCGCGGACAAAAGGTTTTTATGAAGTTTGACACCGTAAAATATGACCATAACAATAACTTGCTATGTTACTTGTATCTTCAGAATAAAACTTTCCTTAACGCCCATCTGATAAAAAAGGGACTGGCTGATGTTGATACTTCGTTTGAATATAAACTCAAGGAGAAATTCTTAACGGCGGTGGGAAAAAATTAATGGAAAAAGAATGGATAACAGGTAGGGAGGGCAGAAATCTTAAGTTTAAAAGGGAAACCCTCTTAAATTATGCTATGAACCGCTGGGCACTCAATAAGGCACACAGTGTAGGTCCTACGTCTGAATTGATAAGGAAATGTTCGCCTAAATCATTTGAGCAATGGGAGGCTTTTTACTTCGACAACGCTGCTCAAAAGAAGAGAAATGGTGTTAAAATAACAAGAGAACACATCACAGATTTGGGACGAAGACTTTATGTGAAACTCTCTGAACTAGTTCAAAACGAATTGGAATCCATTGAGGAGCAGGAATGTATCGATTATGCCTATAATCTTGTTCTCAACAGAACATACGAAGGTTACATATCGGAAATCGATACAGTATATGGACAGTTAGAGGCACTTTTAGGAGTCAAAATTCACCCTGCTCCAGATGAATGGGATAGAACTTACAATGTGGATTTCTATATTAAGGTAGGTGAAAAATATATCGGGCTTCAAATTAAACCTATATCTTCCGGTCAGGCATTAGACCAATATCAGTGGGATAAGATGCATGAAGTCAATCATAAAAAATTTGAGGATAAATTTGGGGGCAAAGTTTTTTTCGTTTATTCCATCAAGTCCGGCAAAAAGAAGAAAATATATAACATGGATGTAATCGAAGACATTAAAAATGAAATTAAAAGATTAAAGAATTGACAAAATCAACCTTGGCTATAAAGAGAAAAATTCTCGTTTCTACTACTAATCCTGGCAAAGCCGCTGAATTGAAGTCAATGCTCGACCTCGACGTCAACTGGCTCGGTCTGTCCGATTTCCCCGATATTCCTGTAGTCAAAGAAGACGGCGCAACTTTCATCGAAAATGCCTGCAAAAAAGCCGTCGGCTATGCAAGAGCGACCGGCCTGTGGACCATCGCCGACGATTCCGGCCTGGTAATCGACGCCCTACAGGGCGGGCCAGGCATCGAATCAGCAAGGTTCAGTGGCCAAAAGGGCGGCGATAGAAAGCTGATAGACCATAAAAACAGCCAGAAGGTCTTAAAACTCTTAAAAGGCGTACCCACTAAAAAACGCACCGCAAGGTTCGTCTGCTCTCTGTGTCTGGCAAGTCCTGACCAAATCTTAATCGAAACTCAGGGGACGCTGGAGGGTCTTATAACCGAAAAAGAAATCGGAGAAAACGGCTTCGGCTACGACCCGATTTTCTTTGTCCCCCGCCTGAAAAAAACCGTCGCCCAACTGATCCGCGAGGAGAAAAACGCAATCTCGCACCGAGGCAACGCAGTACGAAAATTAAAACCACTTCTCGATAAGCTCCTGAATAAGTGAAATCGAGTGCGAAAAAACTCCGGAAATAAAGATTTGCAAGAGGAGATATTATGAGTGCTATGAATCGAAGAAGTTTCCTGAAAGGTTCTGTTGTGACGGCTGCATCGCTGGCTTTCGCTCAAGGTTGCAGCCGGGCCGGACGCCGGCCACGCCCAAATGTCGTGGTCATACTCACAGACGACCAGCGATGGGATTGCATGAGTTGCCAGGGGCATCCGTTTTTGAAGACCCCGAACATGGATCGCATCGCTGATGAAGGCGCACGCTTCGCCAATATGTTCGTTACCACCTCGCTCTGCTCTCCCAGCCGGGCGTCGTTCTTGTCCGGCCTTTATGCCCACGCCCACAAGGTGACCAATAACTTCACCGATTATCCCGCCGACCTGGCCGGTTTCCCTCTGCGTCTGCAGCAGGCCGGTTACGAGACGGCCTACATAGGAAAGTGGCACATGGGCGAGCAGAGCGACGAGCGAAGGCCCGGTTTCGACTTTTGGATTACCCATAAAGGCCAGGGAAAATACTATGACACTACCTTTAACATCAACGGGGAACGGCAGGTCGTAAAAGGCTACTATACCCACCGCGTAACCGATATGGCCGTCGATTGGCTGAAGCGCGAACATAACAAACCCTTCCTCTTGATAATGGGACATAAAGCGCCGCACACCCCATTTACGCCGGAGACCAAATACGAGCATATCTACGATGATATCGAGATTCGTTATCCCTGGACGGCCTTTAACCTCGAAGGCAAACCCGATTGGATTCGGGAGCGGCTCAATACCTGGCACGGCATATACGGCCCGATTTTCGGATTTCGCAAAGATTTCCCCGATACCAGCGCTGAAGGTGTGCTGCAATTCGCCGACTTTGTCCGGGCTTATATCGCTGCAATCAAATCCGTGGACGATAGTGTCGGCAGGATTTATCAGACCCTCAAAGAGATTGGCCGGTTGGACGATACCGTTCTTATTTTTGCCGGCGATAACGGCTTCTTCCTCGGCGAGCATGGAATGA